>Ga0210384_10001913_pt1 | contig 26703 bp, 24 predicted proteins | sample IncBWH2MmetaG_FD_160574 | JGI IMG/M metagenome (GOLD analysis project Ga0210384, IMG submission 160574) | Forest soil microbial communities from Barre Woods Harvard Forest LTER site, Petersham, Massachusetts, United States - Inc-BW-H-2-M | ecosystem: Environmental > Terrestrial > Soil >...
GGTCACGGTCAATACGCTTTCAGGCTGCGCCCTGATCCTCGCCGGCACGGCGGTTGCAGTGCGCGGCGCGCCCGTCGGAGCGCGGGCCCGGCCGAGCTCCGGTCAGGGATCGGCGTAGGCCGCAGCCTCCGCGGTCAAACCAGTTCCGCGGCCGGACCGAGCACCTGGGAGCGCAATTCGCGATAACGCGGCAGCGTCGGTGGATAGACGCAGATGTATTTGACCTGCGCCGCCTGCAAACAACGCTGCTTGATGATTTCGAGCTTCTGGTCGCGAGGGTTCTGCACCTGCTCGGGCTCCTTGGCGTCGACGATCGCGACGATCGTCATGTCGCGGTCGCAAACGACAAAGCCGACGTGCTGGTTGGCGATCTTGCGGAAGGCGCGCAGGCGCTCCATCCCTTGCGGGCCGATCTTGACTTGCAGCACGTCGGCCAGCCGCACGCGGGCGAAGATTTCGTGGCGCGGGAACGCTGCCTTGAGCAGCAGATAAACCACATTTTCTGCTTTGGACAGAAAGCGCGAGCGCAGCAGGTAGAGACCGGGAACCTCGGCGCTCGACAGCAGGCGGGTTGTTTCGCCCTCGGTCCATTGAGCGACCGTGCTCGGCGAATCGAAGGGGGCCCCGGTCCGGGCGGTGCTGCGGCTGCGCCGCACCAGGCCGACCAGGACGAACACGACCAGCGTTCCTATCCCCAGCGCCAGGACGACGAGCATCCCGTAGTTCATGCAAGCGGGCTCCTGAGTATCGCGGTTTGGCGCGCCTGGCGGTGAGTTTTCGCTCGGCGTCGTAGGCGCGCATCCAAGCCGCAGCGGTGCGCCGAATCGCGCGTAGTCTAATGCATTTTGCAGGTGCGCGGTGGTTGGCGCCTCTGCGCGGCGGCCGCGGGTGCGCGACTATAATCCGGCCATGCGCGACACCGCAGCACGGCAAACGCCCGGGTCGGGGCCGCTCTTCGGCCGGCTGGCGACCACGGTTGCCGCGATCGCGCTCGCGACGGCGGTCATTGTTGCGGCGCCGGAGGCGCAGGCACTGTTCGTCGTCAATCAACCCTGGGTCAAGCCCGGCACGCACGCGAGCGAGGCCTACATGATCCTCACCAGCACCGAGGGGGCGACGCTCATTGGCGTGCACTCCGCGATCGCCGCGCAGGCGGCACTGCGCGGCCCCGGGACACCCGGCCGGGCGCGCGCGTCGCTGCCGCTGCCGGCGGGCGCCAGCGTCGCTCTGCGGCCCAGGGCGAACCGCATCGCGCTGACCGGGCTCGTGCATGCGTTGCGGCTTGGCGAGCGGGTCCCTCTGACGCTGTTGGTCGAGACCGCGCCCGGCGTGAACGAGGAGATCGCCGTCGACGCGGAGGTGCGCAGCGAATCCCCGCTCGACGCGGAGCGCGACGCCCATCATCACTGACCTTGTCCGCGAGCGCTGCCCTAGGCAAGGGCAGCTTGCAGCCAGGCGTAACCCTGTCTAGAATCCGCCTGCCCCCGATGAAGCCACGCAGCCGTCGCGCTCCGCATGCGCCCTTTTTGACTCGCTGGATCGGCGCGGCGGCGGTCAGTATCGCCTGCGCCGTGCTCATTCCCGTCGCGCGTGGCGCCTCGCTCGCACCGGACGGCGTCGATCTCACTTTCGGTCAGGGGGACAACGTCTTCGTCTCGGGAGCTGGGCTCAATTGGAGCTCGCTTTGCGAATGCCGCGATCTGAAGAGCTACGGTTTCGACACGCGACTCGAGGCGCAGCTCACGCACTGGCATGCGCAGGTGCACCCGACGGAGCACGGCTCGCTTTGGGACGTCGGGCTAACGCCCATGCTGCGCTGGTTGGTGCCCGGCGCGCCCGCCGTGCAACCTTTTGTCGAGCTTGGCGTCGGGGTCCACCTGTTGTCCCACACCCGCATCAACAATGAACGCGTGCTGAGCACGGCGTTCCAGTTCGGCGAGAATGGGGGCGCTGGCATCAGGTTCGGCGAGCACCACCGCTTCGAGCTTGGCGTGTACGTTCAGCACGAATCGAATGCGCGGATCAAGGAACCGAACAGCGGGCTTACCTATTTCGGGGGTGTGCTGCGGGTGGCTTTCCCTTAGCCCGCCTGACGACAACGGATGCGCATGAACAAAGCCCCGCCGAAGCGGGGCTTTGTCTATTCTGGCGTGGACTTTGCTGCGCCGATTACATGTCCATGTCGCCCATGCCACCCATGCCGCCCATGCCACCGCCGCCGCCGCCCATCGGCTTCTCGTCCTTCGGCAGCTCCGCAACCATGGCCTCGGTGGTCAGCAGCAGCGACGCAACCGACGCGGCGTTTTGCAGTGCGAACCGCGCCACCTTCGTCGGATCGACGACGCCCATTTCGACGAGGTCACCGTAATCCCCGGTCTGGGCATTGAAGCCGAAGTTGCCGTTCTTTTCGACAACCCTGTTAACGACAACCGACGGCTCGTCTCCGGCGTTGGCGACGATCTGGCGCAGCGGTTCCTCGAGCGCACGCAGGACGATCTTGATGCCAGCGTCCTGGTCGTGATTGGCACCCTTGAGACCCTTGAGGTTCGCCCGCGCCCGAAGGTAGGCCACGCCGCCGCCGGCGACGATACCTTCCTCGACCGCTGCGCGGGTTGCGTGTAGCGCGTCTTCGACGCGCGCCTTCTTTTCCTTCATCTCGACTTCGGTGGCGGCACCGACCTTGATCACGGCCACCCCGCCGGCGAGCTTCGCCACGCGTTCCTGGAGCTTTTCCTTGTCGTAATCGGAAGTCGCCTCGTCGATCTGGACGCGGATGTTCTTCACCCGTGCCTCGATGGCCGATTTTTCACCCGCGCCATCGATGATCGTCGTGTCTTCCTTCGCGACCTCGACTTTCTTCGCGCGTCCGAGATCCTTAAGCGACGCGTTCTCGAGCTTGAGGCCCAGCTCCTCGGCAATCACGGTGCCGCCGGTGAGAATCGCGATGTCTTCCAGCATCGCCTTGCGCCGATCGCCAAAGCCGGGTGCCTTGACGGCGACTGCCTTGAGGATGCCGCGGATGTTGTTGACCACGAGCGTTGCGAGCGCCTCACCGTCAACGTCCTCGGCGACGATCAGCAGCGGCTTGCCGGACTTCGCGACCTGTTCGAGCAGCGGCAGCAGGTCGCGGATGTTCGAGACCTTCTTGTCGTGCAGGAGGATGAAAGGATCCTCGAGTATCGCCACCTGCTTGTCGGGATTGTTGATGAAGTAGGGCGAGATATAGCCGCGGTCGAACTGCATGCCCTCGACGAGCTCAAGCTCGTTTTCCAGGCCCTTGCCGTCCTCGACGGTGATGACGCCTTCCTTGCCTACCTTGTCCATCGCGTCGGCGATCGTCTTGCCGATCGATTCGTCCGCGTTGGCCGAAATCGCGCCGACTTGCGAGATTTCCTTGCTGGTCGTGCACGGCTTGCTGATCTTCTTCAGTTCCTCGACGACGGCCAGAACCGCTTTGTCGATGCCGCGCTTGAGATCCATCGGATTCATGCCTGCGGCAACGTACTTGAAGCCTTCTTGGCAGATCGACTGCGCCAGCACGGTCGCGGTCGTCGTGCCGTCGCCGGCGACGTCGGAGGTCTTGGACGCGACTTCCTTGACCATCTGCGCGCCCATGTTCTCGAACCTGTCCTTGAGCTCGATTTCCTTCGCCACCGACACGCCGTCCTTGGTGATTGTCGGCGCGCCGAAGCTGCGCTCGAGCACGACGTTGCGCCCTTTCGGGCCGAGAGTCACTTTGACGGCGTTCGACAGGATGTTCACGCCAGTCATCATCTTGCTGCGAACGTTCTCGCCGAAGCGTACGTCTTTGGCTGCCATTTTCGCTACTCCTTATTGCATTGTGTGATCGCGCGACCTAAATCACGCGACGATGCCGATAACGTCGTCTTCGCGCATATGCAGGTAATCCTGCCCGTCCAGCTTGAATTCCTGGCCGGAGTATTTGCCGAAGAGAATCTTGTCACCGACTTTGACACCCATCGGGATCACTTTGCCGTTATCGTCAAGTTTGCCGGGCCCGGCGAATACGATTTCACCCTGGGACGGCTTTTCGGCGGCGGTGTCGGGGATGACGATGCCGCCGGCGGACTTCCGCTCCTCCTCGAGCCGCTTGACGATCACGCGATCGTGTAGGGGACGAATCTTCATGTTAGTGCTCACTCCATAGTGAATTTGCGAAAATCCGGACGAAAGCGGCGCGAAGGCCGAGTAAAATCCGGCTGTTAGCACTCACCGCTAACGAGTGCTAATAATATAGCTCGCGGGCTTGGAAATCAAGCCCAGCGGGTCGGTTTCGTTTTCGGGCGGGTCCCGGCCAGTCGCCGCGAAGCGGTTGCGCGGGACCGCCGCCAAGGTGCCTTGTAGCCCGGGGTTACGGCCCCACGGCGGCCCTCTTAGGGAGCCTAAAGCCGCAGTCCGAGGCGCATTCTAGAGCGGCGCACGGTGATGTGCTAAGGTCTGCGCTCGGCTGGCCGACCACGCTTTAAGGGGCATTCACAATGGCGCAGGCATCCGCGGCAACCACCACAGGGACGGCACCGGTGGGCACGCTGCCGCATGAGCCGCGGGCGGTAGACGCCGGCCGCGGCGCCTCTTGGTGGGGCGAGGCCTGGCGTCTGTTTACGCCCGGCGTGGGCGTGTGGCTGCTCATCACGCTGATCCTCATCGTTCTTAACGTGGTCGGGGCCATCATCCCGGTCGTCGGCGCGCTGGCCATGCAGATCCTGATGCCCGTTTTTGCCGGTGGCTTGATGCTGGGCTGCCGCGCACTCGATCGCGGCAACCCTCTTACCGTGGCGCATCTGTTCGCCGGTTTCAGCCAGCGCACCGGGCCGCTGCTCGTCCTGGGGCTGCTCTATACCGGCCTGGCGATCCTGATCACCCTGATCGTCGCCGGCATGATGGTCGCGGTCTTCGGCGTCGCGATTCTTGGCATGCTCACCGGCGCGGCCGACCCGGCCGAGACCGGCGTCGCGCTCGGCAGCGTGGTAGTCGCCGTGCTCTTGGGCTTGCTGTTCTTTCTGCTACTGCTGCTGCCGCTCATCATGGCGATCTGGTTCGCGCCGGCGCTGGTCATGCTGGGGGGATTTGCGCCCGGAGCGGCGATGAAGACGTCGTTCCGCGGCTGCCTGCGCAACAGCGTGCCGTTCTTGGTCTATCTCGTGATCGGCATCGTGCTCGCAGTGATCGCCTCGATACCGTTGGGCCTGGGCTGGTTCGTGCTCGGACCGGTGACGATCGCGACCGTCTATACGTCCTACTGCGACATCTTCGAGGATTAGGACACCACCTAGCGCCGCGGCAGAGCGGGCGCGAGCGCGGGCCGCGCCCGAGCTTCAGTTAGCCGGCTGAGAGGAGCCGACCGCGCCGCGCACCCGCGTTGCGATCGAGGCCGGAGCATCGCGGCGGACAAACCAGCGCAGGTGGCTGGTGTCTCCGGCGTGGTCGAATCCGTACGATTGCAGGAGGTGTTGCACGGTTGCCCCGTAACGGGAGCCGCGGGGGATGCGCACCACCCACGTCTTTTTTCCCGGCGGTGTAGCAAACAACGCGGTGAGCAGAGCACGACCCTGACCCCCGCCCCGGCGCCCGAATTCAAGCCCTGCGAGCCACAGCTCGTAGCCCTCTTCGAGTCCCCGAAACAGGCCGAAGCCGACCGGGGGCATGCCCGAATTGGATTCGTCCGGCCAGAAAACATAACCGGGCACCGCGACCGCTTCAATGCGGCCGGTCTTTGGGTCTTCCTCGACGAAGTAGCCGCTGACGAGCGCGCGCTTCAGCCGAGCAAAAAATTCTACGGCCGCGGGCGAATCGGCGGCCAAACCGCGATCGAGGCTGCCCTCCGCCGCAGCTTCGCGGATGAGCGTTCGGAGCATCGCCAGATGTCCGACGTGAGCAGGTATGAGCACGGGTCGATTGCGTCGCTAAAGCGTCAATGGGCAACGTTAACGCGCCGGCCCGCCGGCAGTGGCTCCAAGCTTACGAACGGCTTGCACCGGGCCATGAGCGGTCACCGCGCTTGTGCACGACAATCGGTGACGAGCGCGCGACCGGCTAATGCGCCCGTTCCCAGTTGGGTCCGCTACCCAAATCGACGACCAGGGGCACGCGCAAACTCGCAACACTCGTCATCAAGCGCGGCAGCTCGGCCTTGACCCGCGCGAGTTCGGCATGCGGCACTTCGAACACCAATTCGTCGTGCACTTGCAGAATCAGACGCGTCTGCAGTCGTTCGCCGTCGAGCCAGGCTTGTACCGCGATCATTGCCAGCTTGATCAGGTCGGCAGCGGTGCCCTGCATAGGCGCATTGATCGCGGCACGCTCGGCCGCCTGGCGCCGCGGGCCGCCGCCGGCGTTGATATCGGGCAGCCACAGGTGCCGGCCGAAGACGGTGCGGACGTAGCCCTGCGCTCGCGCCAGTTCTCGGGTACGCCGCATGTACTCGGCGACGCCGGGATAGCGCGCGAAATATTTGTCGATGAATTGCTGCGCCGCGCCGCGCTCGATGTTGAGCTGCGCCGCCAGCCCGAACGCGCTCATGCCGTAGATCAGTCCGAAGTTGACCGCCTTGATGTACCGGCGCTGCTCGGAGCTTACCTGTTCCATCGGCACGGCAAAGATCTCTGCCGCGGTCGCGCGGTGAATGTCGGCTCCCTCGGCGAACGCGCCGAGTAGCGACGGATCGCCGGACAGATGCGCCATGATGCGCAATTCGATCTGTGAATAGTCCGCCGACACGAGAACGTGCCCCGGCGGCGCGATGAAGGCCTCGCGAATGCGGCGACCCTCCGCCGTGCGCACGGGAATGTTCTGCAGATTCGGGTCGGTGCTGGCGAGCCGTCCGGTCACCGCGGTCGCCTGCGCAAAGTTCGTGTGCACGCGGCCGGTGGCCGGGTTGATCATCTGCGGCAACTTGTCGGTATAGGTCGACTTGAGCTTCGACAGCGTCCGATGCTCGAGCAGAAGCCGCGGCAGCGGATAGTCGGCGGCAAGTTCCTGCAACACTTCTTCGTCGGTCGACGGCTGGCCCGTCGCAGTCTTCTTAACTACCGGCAGCTTCATGCGCTCGAACAGGACCTCGCCGAGCTGACGTGGAGAGCCCAGATTGAACGGGCCGCCGGCAACCTCGAATGCCTGCTGTTCCAGCGCCTGCATGCGCGTGCCAAGCTCGCCGCTTTGTGCCGCGAGGAGCTGCGGCTCGAGCAGCACGCCGTTGCGCTCCATGCGAAAGAGCACTTCCCGCGTCGGGAGCTCGATCGCGTGGTAGACGTGGGCCAACTCCGCGTCAGCGGCAAGCCGCGGATAGAGCACGGCGTGCAGCTGCAGCGTGATGTCGGCAGCTTCAGCGGCGTATTCGGTGGCGCGTTCCACCGACACCTGGTCAAAGCTGATCTGCGCGGAACCCTTGCCGGTCACTTCCGGATAGGTGATCGTTTTAACATCGAGATGGCGCCAGGCCAAGCTGTCCATGTCGTGCGGACGATGCGATTCCAGCACATACGATTGCAGCATCGTGTCGTGTGCGACACCGGATAGCGTGATGCCGTGGTTCGCAAGCACGTGCTGGTCGTACTTGAGGTTCTGCCCGAGCTTCTTCGCCTGCGGATTCTCCAGCCAGGGTTTGAGCCGCGCGAACACGGCATCGAGCGACAGCTGGGACGGCGCTCCGGCGTAGCGATGCGCCAGCGGGACATACGCGGCGCGACCGGGCGCGATGGCGAAGGATATCCCGACCAGACGCGCCTGCAGCGGGTCGAGGTGCGTCGTTGCCGTGTCGAAAGCGACGAGATCGGCCTGCTCGATCGCCGCGAGCCAGCGGTCGAACGCCGCTTGCTCGAGCACGGTTTCGTAATGGCGCTCGACCGGTGCGCGCGGCTGCCGTTGCTCGCCGGCGGCCTCGGCAACGGGATTGACTGGCGCCGTCTGCTTGCCCACCGGCGCGGCGTCCTGGTCCTTGAGCCAGCTCTTGAATTCGAAACGCGCGTAGAGATTCTTCAACGCCGCGCTGTCGGCGGGGCCCGGGACAAGCTCGCCCGGCTCGAAGGGCAGCGCGCAGTCCGTTTTGACCGTGAGCAGCTTTCTCGCTTGCGGCAGCCACTCCAATGCGGCACGCAGATTCTCGCCGACAACGCCACCGATTTCGTTCGCGTGCATCATCACGTTTTCCAGCGTGCCGTATTGCGCCAGCCATTTCGCCGCAGTTTTCGGGCCCACCTTGGCCACGCCCGGGACATTGTCGACGGTGTCGCCGGTGAGCGTCAGCAGATCGAGCAGCTGGTCGGGCCGCACCCCGAATTTGGCGACGACGCCGGCCTCGTCGAGCATCTCGTTGGTCATCGTGTTGACGAGCGTGACCCGCGGTGTGACCAGCTGCGCGAGATCCTTGTCGCCGGTGGAAATCACCGCGACAATGTCACGCGCTTCACCGCGACGCACCAGCGTGCCGATCACGTCGTCGGCTTCGACGCCTTCAACCATCAGCAGCGGCCAGCCATGGGCGCGGATGAGCTCATGCAGCGGCGCGATCTGCAGCACCAGGTCCTCGGGCATCGGTGTGCGGGTCGCCTTGTATTGCGGATACCATTCGTCGCGAAAAGTCTTGCCTGGCGCGTCGAATACAACTGCGAAGTAATCCGGGTTGCCGTCCTCGAACAAACGGCGCAACATGGCAACGACGCCGCGAATCGCGCCGGTCGGCTCGCCGCGCGAGGTGCGCAGATCGGGCAGCGCGTGATACGCCCGATACAGATACGACGAGCCGTCAACGAGAACCAGTTTCGACATGATTTTGACAGACAAGATTCCCGAGTTGATCGACCCTCAGGCGATGTATTCGACCAACGGGCAGGAAGCGTGGCGGGTGCTGGGCATTATGGCAGAATTCGCCGTCGCGACCGAGCGCTTGCGCGGCGTGCGTCCTGCAGTGAGCATGTTCGGCAGCGCGCGCCTCAAGCCCGATCACCCGTACTTCGCGAAGGCGGAGCGAATTGCCCGGCTGTTGTCCGACGCCGGATTCGCGGTGATCTCCGGAGGCGGGCCCGGAACGATGGAAGCGGCGAATCGCGGAGCGCACGCCGGGCGCTCGCCGGCTATCGGCCTCAACATCCTGCTGCCACACGAACAAGCCGGCAATCCCTATCAGGATGTCGGCATCAATTTTCGCTACTTCTTTGCGCGCAAGATGATGTTCGTGCGTTTCGCTTCGGCGTACGTCGTAATGCCCGGAGGCTTTGGCACGATCGACGAGCTCACCGAGTGTCTCACCCTCGTGCAGACCGGGAAGAGCCGCAAGATACCGATCATTCTGGTCGGCGGCGAGTTCTGGCGCGGACTGATCGACTGGATGCGGGACAAGCTCGTCGGCGAAGGCATGATCGCACCCGCCGATATCGAGCTCATGCAGATCATCGAGGAGCCCGAAGCGATCGTCGAGGCAATATTTGACTACTATGAAACACACGGGTTCCAACCGACGCGAAGGGAACGCGACAAGATGCTCAACCTCTAACCCGGTAGGCGCAGCGGCGCTGGTTCCGCCGGTCGCCATTCCTGCTAAAATTGGGTCGATAAAATCATGCGCCCTATTCTTGCCACGCTGGTTGCCGTAGCCGCTGTCAGCCTGGCGCTGACCGCCCCGGCGCAGACAGTGCCACCGAAGCTCGAGCCGCTGCCCGAGGCTCCGCCGGCGCCCCCCGAGATCGCCAACGACCCGGAACTCGCGCCGCAGATCACCACCATCAAGCGCGAGAATGAGACCATCGAGGAGTATCGCGTTCACGGACAGCTGACGATGATCAAGGTCACGCCGCGTCATGGCCAGCCCTATTACCTGGTCGCCGACGCTAATGGCGGCTTCAATCGCCGTGACAGCCTCGATTCGGGGCTCAAGGTCCCGCTGTGGGTCCTGTTCACGTTCTGACCTGAACCTGCCCCGTAGCAAAGGATCGCCGCCGCTGCGAGGTGGCCGCGTGGCCCGATGTCTGTCTACACCCCCGTCACCCCCGAAGATCTGGCGGCCTGGCTGACACGTTATGCGCTGGGCAGCGTGCACGAATTCGAGCCGATCGCGGCCGGGATCGAAAACACCAATTACTTTCTCAGCGCCGACAAGGGCCGCTACGTGCTGACGCTCTACGAGCGCCTGCCCGCGGAGGAGCTGCCGTTTTATCTCAATCTCATGGCGCATCTGGCGCGCGCGGGCGTCATGGCCCCCGCCCCGGAGCCGGACCGCACCGGCGCGCTGTGGAGTTTTCTGAACGGCAAACCCGCCGGCCTGGTCGCTCGCCTCGAGGGTGCGCCGGTGCAGCAACCCGAGGCCGCGCACTGCGTGGGCGTCGGCCGTGCGCTGGCGGAATTGCACCTTGCGGCCCGGCAATACCGGGGGCGCCTGACCAACCGCCGCGGCCCGGGCTGGTGGCGGCAGGCGGCACGCGCAGTGCGCCCGCTGCTGTCGGCCGAGCAGAACGCGCTGGTGGCGAGCGAACTCAAGTACCAGGGCGGCTTCGCCAAGACACGATTGCCGCGCGGAGCGATTCACGGCGACCTGTTCTGCGACAACGTGCTCTTTGTCGATGGCCGTGTCTCGGGCATCATCGACTTCGGATTTGCCGCGACCGATGGGCTGGCCTACGACCTTGCTATCACCGTCAATGACTGGTGCCTGCGGCAGCACGGCGCGAAAGGAGAGGTACTCGATTCCGAGCACGTCCGCGTGCTGATCGCTGCCTATGCCGCGGTGCGGCCGCTCGTTTTCGAGGAGCGCGCGCTTTGGGGACCGTTGCTGCGAGCCGCGGCGCTGCGCTTCTGGCTGTCGCGACTGTACGATGTTCACCTGCCGCGCCAGGGCGAGCTTACGCACGCGCACGATCCGGCCGTGTTCGAGCGGATTCTGCGTCATCACGTCGCCCGCGAACCGCGTTTTCCCGACCTCTGATGGCGACGCCGGCAGCGGGCACGGTGATCCCCTTCGTTCGCCACGACGCGCGCCGCGGGATGTTCTGGCTGCGCCGCGCCTATGCGATGTTCCGCGCGGCACCGTTGCGGTGGCTGCTGCTGATCGGGGTGTACTACGGCATCGTTGCGCTCGCCGAGCTCGGGCCCTTTCCCGCGCTGGGCAGGCTTGCAGCGTGCATCTTCAAGCCCGTGTTCGCGGTTGGCTTTCTCGCCGCGGCGTGGGCGCAGGAACGCGGCGGCAAGCCCGCGCTCGCCGATCTGTTCCGCGGTTTCCGCAGCAATCTCTGGGCATTGCTGCCGCTCGGCATTGTTTTCTTGGTCGGCATGACGTTCGCGATCGCTGCGACCACCGTGGTCGATGATGGCGCGCTCGTCGCCTTGATCTCCGTGGGCGAGGAGCCGAGCGAGGAGGTAATGACCAGCGGCCGGCTGCAGCTCGCGATGCTGTTCGGCATCGCCTGCGCCCTGCCGACGCTGCTCGCGCTCTGGTTCGCCCCGGCACTGGTCGTATTTCACGACGTCGGCGCGCTGACGGCGCTGGGCGCCAGCCTGCGCGCTGCACTCGCCAATTGGCGGGCGGTGGCGGTGTTTGGGCTCGCGATCCTGTTCTACGGCGGCATCGTGCCTGCGCTGGGCGGCACGCTGGTGCGCCTGGTGGACGAGCCCGTCGGCAGGGTATTGGCCGTGGCTCTGTTGCTCCCGTACATGCTGGTATTTCTCGGCACGTTCCAGATTGCCGACTACGTCGCTTATCGCGACGTCTTTCATGCCGACGAGCCGCCGTCGGCCGGTGGCGATCAGGCCGGCTGAAGCTTGGCGTACTCCAACGCCAGCCACTTCACGCCGGCATCGCGGAAATTCACCTGCACGCGCGCATCGGTGCCGCGACCTTCGGCATCGATGATGATGCCCAGACCGAACTTCGCGTGTTTCACGCTTTGCCCGATGCGCCAACCGGGCCCCTCTGCCCGAGCCTCACGCGCCCGGGCAGGACCCTCGGCTAGCGGTTGCGCCGACAATGCCGCGCTGCGCTGTGGCGACAACCAGCGCACGAGTGCGCTCGGCAGTTCGTCCAGGAAACGCGAGGCAATGTTGTAGCGCAGCTGCCCGTGCAGGATGCGGCTCTGCGCATGCGTCAAATAGAGCCGCCGCCGTGCCCGGGTAATCGCGACGTAGGCGAGACGCCGTTCTTCCTCGACACCGTCGAACTCCGACAGGCTGTTTTCGTGGGGGAAAAGGCCTTCCTCGAGACCGGTGACGAAGACGGTGTGAAACTCGAGGCCCTTCGCCGCGTGCACGGTCATCAGCTGCAATGCAGCGCGTCCCTCGGCGGCCTGCGTCTCGCCGGCCTCGAGCGCCGCGTGCGCGAGGAACGCAGTCAGCGCATTGCCGGTTTCTTCCTCCGACTCGCCGGCAACCTGCAGATCGGCTTCGCGCGCGAAGCTCTCCGCCGCCGTGACAAGCTCCTGCAGATTTTCGACCCGGTCCTGGCCGTCCTTTTCCGCGGCGTAATGTGCGAGCAGGCCACTCTGCAGCACCACGTGCTCGACCGTCCGCGGCAGCGGCAGGCCCGTGGTCGCGCTGCGCATCGCCTCGATGTGCTTGACGAAGGCGGCGACGCCGGCGCCTGCCCTGCCGCCGATCTGCGCCGCGCACGCGGTCTGCCACAAGCTCGTGCCCGTGTCGCGGGCCCGGTCCTGGAGGGTCTCGAGGCTTCGCGCGCCGATACCACGCAGCGGGAAATTGACCACGCGCAGGAATGCCCCGTCGTCGTCCGGCGCTGCCACAAGGCGTAAATACGCGAGCGCATGCTTGATCTCGGTACGCTCGAAGAAGCGCATGCCGCCGTAGACCCGGTACGGCATGCCGGCGTTGAACAGCGCGTGCTCGAGCACGCGCGACTGGGCGTTGGAGCGGTACAGTACCGCGATCTCTGCGGGCGAGACGTCGTCCGCGACCAGGCCCTTCACGACGTCGACGACGAACGCGGCCTCGTCGACGTCGGAGGGGGCCACGTACGCGCGTACCGGCTCGCCCTTGCCGTCCACGGTCCACAGGTTTTTGCCGAGCCTCGCCTGGTTGTGCCTGATCAACGCGTTCGCCGCGTCGAGTATATGACCGTGCGAGCGGTAGTTCTGTTCGAGCTTGATCAGTTTCACCGCGGCGTCGGGCGTGCCAAAATCGCGCTCGAAGTGCTGCATGTTGGCGACGTTGGCGCCGCGGAATGCGTAGATGGACTGATCGTCATCGCCAACTGCGAACACCGCCGTGTGCGCCCCGGCCAGCAGCCGGAGCCAGCGGTATTGCAGCGCGTTCGTATCCTGGAATTCGTCGACAAGCAGGTGCGAGAAGCGATGCCGGTAATGCTCGCGCAAGGCATCGTGGCTGGACAGCAGTTCGAAGGTCCGCAACAGCAACTCTGGAAAGTCGACGCTGCCCTCGCGCCGGCACGCTTCGTCATAAAGCGCAAAATGCTCGACCTGGCGGCGGGTGAACTCGTCGTACGCCTCGACCTGATTCGGCCGCCGGCCCTCCTCCTTGTTGGCGTTGATGAATGCCTGCAGCTGGCGCATCGGAAAGCGCTCGTCATCGATCCGGTGCGCCTTGTACAGCCGCTTGATCAACCCCAGCTGGTCCTGCATGTCCATTATCTGGAACAGCTGCGGCAGCCCGGCGTCGCGGTAATGCGCGCGCAGCATGCGGTTGCACAGGCCATGGAAAGTGCCGATCCACATCCCCCGGGTATTGACCGGTGTCAATGCCGAAAGGCGCAGGAGCATCTCCTTGGCCGCCTTGTTGGTGAACGTGACCGCGAGCACCGACAGCGGACTCGCCTGGCCGGTCGCGAGCAGCCAGGCAATCCGCGTCGTGAGCACGCGCGTCTTGCCGCTGCCGGCGCCGGCGAGGATCAGCGCCGAGCCGTGCGGCAGGGTAACTGCGGCGAGCTGTTCCGGATTGAGGTCGGCGAGAAGCGGGGAAGACATGCTGGGTGAAGCGATGCGTTCACATTATATCGAGGAATCCCCACCGCATTGAGTATCGTTGCGGAATTCACTAGACTCAGCGCCGGTGACAGAGCCCATGCCGAACACTCGTGGTTTCCACAATCCGCAACAACGGCCCGGATGGCCGGCGTCGCGCCAAGGCTGGCAATGAAATTCGACCCGCAGTCGTTCGTGCCGTGGATCCGCGCCGCGGCGCCGTATATCCATGCGTTGCGCGGCAAGACGATCGTTATCGCCTTCGGTGGCGAGGTCGTCGCCGACGATACCTTTCTTGGCATCGTGCACGACCTGAACCTGTTGCACAGCCTGGGCACGCGGCTGGTCGTGGTGCACGGCGCGCGGCCCCAGATCGAAGCCATCCTGAAGCAGCAGAACATTCCCAGTCGCTACAGCAAGGGGCTGCGAATCACCGACGGGGAGACGATGGACTGCGTGCTGGAAGGAATGGGCCACGCGCGCAGTCGCATCGAAGCGCTGCTCTCGCTCGGGCAAGCCAATTCGCCAATGGCGGGCGCGCGCATCCGCGTCGTCGGCGGCAATTTCATTACCGCCAAGCCGATTGGCATCCTCGATGGCATCCACATGGGATTCACCGGCGAGGTTCGCCGCGTCGACACCGAAGGACTGCGCCAGCGCCTCGACGACGGCGACCTGGTTCTGGTTTCCCCGCTCGGTTACTCGCCGACCGGCGAAATATTCAATCTAGCGCTCGAGGAAGTAGCCACGCAGGTCGCGGTGCGGTTGTCTGCGCACAAGCTCATGTTCTTAATGGAAACCGAGGGCGTGCACAACGGGCGCCGGCAGCTGTTGACCGAGCTGTCCACGCGGGAGGCCGAGGCGTTGCTCGCCCGGCCCGCCAAGCTCCCGCCTGACGTCCTGCACTATCTGCCGTGCGCCATCCGCGCCTGCGACAACGGCGTCAAGCGCGCCCACCTTATCAGCCGTCATCGCGACGGCGCCCTGCTGCTCGAACTGTTCACCCGCGACGGCGTCGGGACGATGATCGCCGCGGCACCGCTCGCGCATTTGCGCAGCGCGACGATCGATGACGTGGGTGGCATCCTCTCGATCATCGAGCCGCTGGAGGTGGGAGGTGTGCTGGTGCGCCGCTCGCGCGAACGGCTCGAAATGGAGATCGAGCGCTTTGTCGTCACCGAGCACGATGGCGCGATCGTGGGCTGCGCGGCGCTGTACGCGTTTCCCAAGGAGCGCGCTGGCGAACTGGCCGCGCTCGCAGTGCATCCGGATTTCCGCCGCGAGGGTTACGGCGAGGCGCTGCTGCACGAAATCGAACAGCGGGCGAAGAAGCGGAAGCTGTCGCGCCTGTTCGTCCTGACCACGCGCACTTCCGGCTGGTTCCTCGAACGCGGCTTTGTCGAAAGCGATCCCGCACGCCTGCCGAAGCAGAAGCGCGATCTTTACAACTGGCAGCGCCGGTCGCTGGTCTACGAAAAATCGCTGGCCTAGGCGGACATGCGATAATTCGTGCTGGTCCCTTGTGGGTGCGGAGTGTCCCGATGGCGCGGATGGTTCATTGCATCAAGCTCGGCCGGGAGGCCGAGGGTCTCGATTTTCCACCCTACCCCGGCGAGCTCGGTAAACGCATCTACGAGAGCGTCTCCAAAGAGGCGTGGCAGCAGTGGCTGAAGCACCAGACGATGCTCGTCAACGAGAATCGGCTGAGCCTCGCGGACCCGCGCGCGCGCAAGTATCTCGCGGAGCAGATGGAGCGCCATTTCTTCGGCGCCGGGGCCGACGTGGCATCCGGCTACGTGCCGCCGCAGTCCTGAAGCCAGAGGCGGCGATACCTGACGGCCTTACGCCACCGCTCGGCCTCCGGTCGTTGCAACACCGGTGCCGCAGCCGGTGCCGGCCGGCACCTCACCAAGGTCACCGCGGAAACGCGGCGCGCGTGGCGCACCCCGCGGCTCACGCCTCGTGGACGACCTGCCCCCCGACCAACGTATAGCGGACCTTCCCGGCCAACTCGAGACCCAGGAACGGCGTGTTCTTGCCCTGGCTCTTGAGCGCGGCGGGCGCGACCACCCAGCGCAGGTCGGGGTCGAAGACACAGACATCGGCATCGGCGCCAGTGCCCAGGTGGCCCGCGTTCAGCCCGAGCACTCGCGCCGGCTCGGAAGTGATGCGCGCGAGCGCAGTGGCGAGCGGCAGCCCGTCCTCGTGGGCCCACTTGAGCGTCAGCGGAAGCAGCAGCTCCAGGCCCGTCGCGCCGGGCTCGCTCTCTGCAAACGGCAGCTGTTTGGCGTCGTCGTCGACGGGGGTATGGTCCGAACAGATGAGATCGATCGTGCCGTCGGCCAGGCCCGCGCGCAGTGCGGCGCGATCGCGCACGCCGCGCAGCGGAGGCACCAGATGGCAATGCGCGTTGAACCAGCCGATGTCGACATCGCACAGGTGCACGTGATGGATTGCCACGTCGCAGGTGATCGGCAGGCCGGCCTTTTTCGCCGCCCGGACGCGCGCGACTCCTTCGTGCGTTGACAGCCGTGCCAGATGCACCTGCACGCCGGTTGCCCGCACCAGCTCGAAGATCGTCTCGAGCGCGATGGTCTCTGCGCAGGCGGGAATCGCCGGCAGGCCGAGCCGCGTCGCCACCTCGCCGTCGTGCGCCACGCCACCGCGGGCAAGATGCACATCCTGCGGCCGCAGCCACACGCGATAGCCAAAGGTCGCCGCGTACTGCAGTGCGCGCAGCATGACCTGCGTATCGACGAGCGCAGCGTCGCCGTGCGAAAACGCGATGCAGCCGGCCTCCATGAGCTCGCCCATCTCGGTGATCGTATCGCCCTTCAGTCCGACGGTCAGCGCGCCGATGGGATAGACGTGCGCCTGATTGAGCAGGCGCGCACGGTGCTTGAGCATCTCCACCAGACCGGGTTCGTCCAGTGGCGGGTCGGTGTCCGGCGGACAAGCCAGGCGGGTAACGCCGCCGGCGATTGCCGCGGCCACTTCGGATTCGAGCGTCGCCTTGTATTCGAAGCCGGGCTCGCGCAGTCGCGCCGAAGCGTCGATCAGGCCGGGACAGACGACGAGGCCGGTCGCGTCGATGACGCGGTTGGCATGCCAGCCGGCCGGCGCTGCGCCCAGCGCCGCAACCTTGCCGGCGGCAATGTAGACGGTCGCGACGCGATCGATTCCCTGCTTGGGATCGACGACGCGGCCGTTGCTAATCTCGATCTTCACGCTAGTTTCCCGCCAGGATACTCATCACCGCCATGCGCACCGCAATGCCGAAGGTCACCTGCGGCAGGATCACCGAATGCTGGCCGTCGGCCACCGCGGAATCGATCTCGACGCCGCGGTTCATCGGCCCGGGGTGCATGACGATCGCGTCGGGCTTGGCGAGTTTCAGCTTCGCGACGGTCAGGCCGTAGTTTTTGAAGAACTCCCCGGCGGAGGGGAGCAGTGAGCCCTTCATGCGTTCGCTCTGCAGGCGCAGCATGACGACCACGTCGCAGCCCGCCAGGCCGTCGTGCATGTCGTGGAACACGCGCACACCGAGCGATTCCACCGCCGTGGGCAACAGCGTCTGCGGCCCGATCACGCGCACCTCCGGCGTCCCGAGCGTCGTGAGGCCATGAATCAGCGACCGTGCCACACGCGAGTGCAGCACGTCACCGACGATCGCGACTGTCAGCCGGCGGAAGTCGTGCTTGTAGTGGCGGATGGTGAACAGGTCGAGCAGCCCCTGGGTCGGATGGCCATGGCGGCCGTCGCCGGCGTTGACGACGTGGATGTGGGTGTGGCGAGTCGCCGACAGATGCTGCGCGATGAGGTGCGGGGCACCGCTCTGCCCATGCCGAACGATGAACATGTCGGCGTTCATCGCCACCAGATTGTCGATGGTGTCGAGCAGCGTTTCGCCCTTGGTTGTCGAGGACACGCCGATGTTGAGGTTGATGACGTCGGCGGACAGGCGCTTGGCGGCGATTTCGAAAGTAGTCCGGGTACGCGTGCTGTTCTCGAAAAACAGGTTGAACACCGTCTTGCCGCGCAACAGCGGCACTTTCTTGACGTCGCGTTCCGCGATCGAAACGAACGGCACGGCGGTGTCGAGAATGCGATCGATGATCTGCGCCGGCAATTCTTCGAGCGTGAGCAGATGTTGCAGTTCACCCGCGGCGTTGAGCTGGGGATTACGCATCGGCGGCGCTCTCGGAATCCTCGACCGAAAGCTCGAGGTTGCCGTCGCCCCGGCGCTGCAGCACGATCGACAGGGCGCGCGCAACGGTCAGCCGCGCGCCGACGTAAGTCGCCTCGATCGGCAGTTCACGGCCGCCGCGGTCGATCAGCACCGCGAGTTCGATCGACTCGGGCCGCCCGTAATCGAACAACTCGTTGATCGCGGCGCGCACCGACCGACCCGTGTAGAGAACATCGTCAACGAGCACGATGCGGCTGCCGAGGACTCCGAAGGGCAGTGTGGTCGTCTCGGGCCGCGCGCGCAGCCCCTTCTGCGCGTAGTCGTCGCGATAGAAGGAGACATCGATGTAGCCCACCGGGTGCTCGCCGTCCAGCATGCGCGAGAGCCGCTCGGCGAGCCACGCGCCCCCCGAATAGATGCCGATCAACTTGGCATCGTGGGCGATGCCACCGCGCATCTTGTCGGCGAGGTGGCCGAGTGCAACCTCCGCGTCAGGAAGGGCGGTGCTGGTCAAGATAGGCCTGGAGGATCAGTTGCGCCGCGACCTGGTCCCGCACCGCCTTGCGCTCGCGACCCCGGACGGCCGCGCCATGCAAGGCGAGCCCCGCAGCTTGGGTCGTAAAGCGTTCGTCGCAACAGGCAACCGGCAGGCCGAAGCGGCCTTCGAGTTGGCGCGCGAAGCGCCGCGCCCGCGCCGTCATCGCGTGCGCCGTTCCGTCGGCGTGCGTCGGCAGCCCGACGACGAGCAGGGTGGGACGCCATGCTGCGATGAGCGCCGCGATCGCGGCGAAACGCCGGGCGCCGGCGGGTTCGGCAATCGTCGCCAGCGGATGCGCGATTCCCGTGCCCGTCTCGCCGATGGCCACACCGATACGGCGCGTGCCGAAGTCGAAGGCGAGAACGGTCCCCGCCGGGGTCGCGGGCGAGAGCACCGTCACCACCACGCATCACGCGTGTCCGACGGCGTCGGACAGCCGGGAGAAATCGATGCCGAGCAACTTCATCGCCGCACCCAGCCGAAGCTCGGCGGGTTCGGCAAACAGCACGTCAGGATCCGCGGCCACGGTGAGCCAGGCATTCTGCGCAATTTCCTGCTCCAGCTGGTCGGCCGACCATCCGGCGTAGCCCAGGGTGACGAGCACGTTGGCCGGACCGTTGCCATGGCCGACCGCCTCGAGAATGTCCTTCGACGTCGTGAGGCCAAGCTCGTCGCTGATCGCTAGCGTCGACTGCCAGCTTCCCAGCGGCCGGTGCAGGACGAAGCCGCGGTCGATCTGCACCGGGCCCCCGTAGTGGACCTTCGCCTCGCGCAGATCGGAGTCACCGAGCGGGATGTTGATTTGCTCGAACAGTGCCGAGAGCGTCATGTCGATCGGCTTGTTGACGACGACGCCGAGCGCGCCCTGATCGTTGTGTTCGCAGACGTAGATCAGCGTATGGGCAAAGTGTGGATCGGCCATGCTGGGCATGGCGATGAGGAAGTGATGGGTCAGGCTGACCCGGGAATCGCCCATGCCTGCAATTGTAAACTCCGCCCCGCCCGGGCACAAATGGCCGCGCCCGCACGGCGCTTAACCCCGAACCCGCGCCTTTGCCGTTGAAAGCATCGTTCCCTCACCCGTGAGCTCGCCATGGCCCTGCCGTCCCGCCGCCCCAACCGCATCGCCGCTGCACTCGCACTGCTTGCCTCGCTTGCCGGCGCCACGCCCCCGGCGGATGCCTTCTGCGGTTTCTATGTGGGCAAGGCCGATACCAAGCTATTCAACACCGCCTCGCAGGTCATCCTGGTGCGCGACGGCGAGCGGATGGTCGTCGGCATGCGCAACGACTTTCGGGGTGAGCTCACCGACTTCGCACTGGTGGTCCCGGTGCCGGTCGTGCTGCAGAAAGAGCAGATTCACATCGGCGACCCGAAAATCTTCGAGCGCATCGACGCGTACAGCGCGCCACGGCTGGCGGAATACTTCGACGGCAATCCCTGCGCCGTGCCCATGGCACTGGCAGCGGGCGCCACGGGCGCGCCGGCGGAGGCGTCGGCCAAGGTGGCGGCCCGGCGCGCGGCGGCGCTCGGCGTGAGCATCGAGGCGCGCTACACGGTGGGCGAATACGACATCGTTATCCTGTCCGCGACGCAGTCGAATGGTCTGGAGATCTGGCTCCGGCAAAACGGCTATCGCGTGCCCGCCAATGCCAGCCGGGCGCTGCAACCGTACGTGCGGCAGGGTCTCAAGTTCTTCGTAGCCAAGGTGAACCTTGCCGAGCAGGCGAAGACCGGCTTCTCCTATCTGCGGCCGCTGCAGTTTGCCTTCGACTCCAAGCGCTTCATGCTGCCGGTGCGCCTGGGGATGCTCAATGCCAGCGGCCCCCAGGACCTCGTGGTGTACGTCCTGACCCGCAACGGTCGCGTCGAAACGACCAACTACCGCACGGTGCGATTGCCCGCCAATGTCGAGCTTCCGCCCTATGTGCGCGGCGAGTTTGGGCAGGTGTACAAGGCGCTGTTCGAGACGCAGGCCAAGCGCGAGGACTACCGCGTCGTGTGGACGGAGTATTTCTGGGACATGGGCTGGTGCGATCCGTGCGCGGCCGAACCGCTCTCGCCGGAGGAACTGCGCAGCGCCGGTGTGTTCTGGCTGGACGGCGAGACACAGCCGTCCGGCGCAGCGCAACCGGTGATGCTCACCCGGCTGCACCTGCGCTACACGCCCGATACCCTGCCTGAAGACCTGATGTTCCAGGAAACCCAGGACCGGCAGAACTTCCAGGCCCGCTATGTCCTGCGCCATCCGTGGCAGGGTGACGCCAATGCGTGCCCGGCGGCAAAGCGCTATTTCGCCGACCTGGCCCAGCGCCAGGTGCGCGAGGCGCAGACGCTGGCCAGCCTGACCGGATGGAACGTCGCTGAGATCAGCACCCGGATGAACCTGCCGACGCCGGCGACACGGCAGTGGTGGGAGCGACTGTGGCGCTGAGGATCGCGGCGCTGCTGCCGCACGATGCGCGCATCTTCCAGATCGTCTTTCTCGCTGCGCTGCTGCTCACCGGCGTGCTGCTGCGCGACTTCTCGGTACAGCCGCTGCAGATCGCGCTGACCTTTGCCGCGGGCCTGGCAACCCAGGCGATCTGGCTCAAGCGACTCGGCCTCGGGCGGAAAGGCTTCCTGTCGGCCCTTGTCACCTGCTGTGGCGTGGCGCTGCTGCTGCGCAGCGACTCGCTCTGGGCGCATCCGCTGGTTGCCGCGCTGGCGATGTCGTCGAAGTTCGCACTGCGGGTCAACGGCAAGCACCTGTACAACCCGGCGAACCTCGGCGTGATCGCCGCAATCACGCTGCTGCCCGGAACCTGGGTTTCACCCGGACAATGGGGTAACGATCTCGCGCTCGCGGTCTGGTTGCTGATGCTGGGGTCGCTGGTGACGCAACGCGCGCGGCGGCTCGACATCAGCTGGGTATTCCTCGTCGCGTTCCTGGGGCTGGTTGCCTTGCGCGTGTCGCTGCTTGGTCAGACCTGGGCGATCTGGTGGCACCAGCTCGGCAACGGCGCGCTGCTCCTGTTCGCGTTCTTCATGATCTCCGACCCGATGACGATCCCCGGTCGCGCGAGTACACGCGTGGCCTACGCATGCATCGTCGCACTCGGGGCGGCGACGTGGCAGTACCTGCTGTTCCGGCCGAATGCGCTGCTCTGGGCGTTGTTCTTCGCCACGCCGCTGGTGCCGCTTCTCGATCGGTTGTATCCGGGCGAACGCTTCGCCTGGCGCGCTTCCGGGACCGTGCCCGCACCCGGAATGCCGGCGTAGGCGGAGCGATGCAACGCGGGCGCTCTATTCCTCTTCGTGCCGGCGGTGTTTGGCGTACTCGGTCGCAAGCTGCTGCTGGAGATTGGGAGGCGCCGGATCGTAGTGCGAGAGTGTCATCGTCCACCCGCCGTGGCCGGCAGTCATCGCCTTCAGTCGGGCCGCGTAGCCGTCGAGTTCCGACAGCGGCACGAGGCCGTTCACGGTGAGCGTCCCCGCCTGCTGCGACTTGGTGCCGGTGACTTGGCCGCGCCGACCGGAAAGATCCCCGGCGACGTCACCCATGTTGGCCTCCGGACAGAGCACCTCGAGGCTCACGATCGGCTCAAGGACGATCGGCCGCGCCTTTTCGATGGCGTCGAGGAATGCCTTGCGGCCCGCGGTCACGAACGCGACTTCCTTGGAATCGACCGCGTGGTGCTTGCCGTCGTAGACGATCACGCGCACGTCATGCAGCGGGAATCCGGCGATCGGCCCCGACAGCAGCACCTGTTCGACGCCTTTCTGCACCGCGGGGATGAACTGGTTCGGGATCGTGCCGCCCTTGACATGGTCGACGAACTCGAAGCCCGAGCCCCGCGGCAGCGGCTCGATGCGCAGGAACACCTCGCCGAACTGGCCGGCGCCGCCGGTCTGCTTCTTGTGGCGATGATGGCCCTCCGCCTTTGCCGTGACCGTCTCGCGATACGGAATTCGCGGCGGGCGCGTGTCGATTTCGAGCTTGAATTGCGAGGACATGCGCTCGAACACCGAGCGCAGGTGCAACTCGCCGAGCCCGCGCAGCACCGTCTCGTTCAGGGTCGCGTCGTGCTCCAGCGTGAGCGTCGGGTCCTCGGCGATCATCTTGTGCAAGACGTCGGAGATGCGCTGCTCGTCGCCGCGCTTCTTCGGCGCGATCGCGAAGCCGTGCATCGGCGTCGGGAACACCAGTGGTCGCATGTGAATCTGATCCTCGTCGTGCGAGTCGTGCAGCACGCAATCGAAAGCGATTTCCTCGACCTTGGCGACGGCTGCGATATCGCCGGGCACGGCGCGGTCGACCTCGATCTGCTTCCCGCCCTGCAGCATCAGCAGGTGGCTGACCCGGAACGGCTTGCGCCCGTCGCCGACGAAAAGCTGCGTGTCGCGGGTGATCGTGCCCTGGTGGACGCGGAAGATGCCGAGTTTGCCGATGAACGGGTCGATCACCACCTTGAACACGTGCGCCAGAACGTGCTTCTTCGGATCGGGCACGGCTGCGAATTCGACCGCCGCCGCCCCCTCGCCCCTGGTAAAAAGGGGCGGGTTGCCCTCGGTCGGGTTGGGAGCTAGCTTGACCAGGATATCGAGCAGCTCGGCCACTCCGGCGCCGGTGCGTGCGGAGACGAAGCAAACCGGCAGCAGATGGCCCTCGCGCAGCGCCTTTTCGAAGGGCGCATGCAGCTGGTCGGGCGCGATCTCGCCCTGCTCGAGGTAGAGCGACATCAAGGCTTCGTCGACCTCGACGACCTGGTCGACCAGCGCCGCATGCGCTTCGGCAACTGACGAGAAATCCGCTTCCCCGGCGGGGTTGAAGAAACAGTCGACGACGCGCTTGCCGCCGTCGGCGGGAAGATTGATCGGCAGGCACTCCTTGCCGAACGCCGCCTGGATCGCCGCGAGAACCTGCGCCGCGTCGACATTCTCGGCGTCGATTTTGTTGACGATGATGAGGCGGCAGAGCTTGCGTTGCGCCGCCCAGTCCATCATGCGCGCGGTGATCATCTCGATGCCCGCCTGCGCATTGATTACCACGGCGGCGGTTTCGACGGCGTCGAGCGCGCCGATCGCCTGCCCGATGAAATCGGGAAAGCCGGGGGTGTCGATGAGGTGGATGCGCGTGCCGTCGACGTCGAAGTGCATTACCGCCGAGCGCAGCGAGTGCTGCCACGATTTCTCGAGCGGATCGAAATCGCTGACCGAGGTGCCGCGCTCGACGCTGCCGGGGGTCTGGATGGCCTTGCCGCGGAAGAGCAACGCCTCCGCAAGGGTCGTCTTGCCGGCGGCGCCGTGCCCGACCAGGGCGACGCTGCGAATGCTTTCAGTGGCGTACTGCGCCATGCCTACTCCTGGGGGTTTGGACCGGTGGCTTTCATTCTAAACGAGACTGCGCGCGCGCGAACAGGAACCCGGCGGCGTCTGGACCAACGCAAAGCGGCGCGGGATCACCGCGCCGCTTCAGAAAAAGCAACGGCTGTTGCAGCGCAACCGACAGGCTACGCGGCGTGCAGCGTGAGCATTTCGCGCAGGCGGCGCAGCAGCTCTTCCTCCTGGAACGGCTTGCCCAGGTACCCCTCGACGCCGAGCTCCTGCGCGCGATTGCGGTGCTTCTCCGCCGTGCGCGAGGTAATCATGATAATTGGTATGTGGGAGGTGCGAGCGTCGGCCTTTATCGTCTTGGTGAATTCGAAGCCATCCATCCGCGGCATCTCGATGTCGAGCAGAATCACGTCCGGCATGCGTTCACTCAACACCTGCAGCGCGTCGAGTCCGTCCTTCGCGGTAATGATCTCGAAGCCTTCGCGCGTAAGCAGCCGGCTGGTGATCTTGCGCACCGTCAGCGAATCGTCGACGATCATGACCAGCGGTGGCCCGGCTGCCGCGGCACTCGCGGCTTCGGACCTGGTCGCCTGGGCGGTGCGCACGACCATCGGCGCCTCGGCCGCGGTGTCGATCCGCTGTGCGAGTTGCACCGGATTGATGATCAGCACCACTTCGCCGGTACCGAGCACCGTTGCTCCGGCTATGCCGGAGACGCGGGCAAGCTGCGGACCGATATTCTTCACCACGACTTCCTGATTGCCGATCATCTCGTCGACGTGCACTGCCGTGGTGTTTTGGCCACTCTTCAACAACAGCACCGAGTTGTAGCGCAGCGTTTCCGGATTGTGCCCGGCGTTGCCGAGCAGGCGGGGCAGGTAGAAGAACGGGTACTTCCGGTTCTGCCAGGTGACCTCGCGCCGGAGATACAGGTTGATCAGGTCCTTGTCCTTGATCTGCTGCACCTGCTCGACCATCGGCGCCGGCAGCGCCCACAGCCGGCCGCCAGCGCGGACCAGCACGGTCTGCGCGACGGCGAGGGTCAAGGGCAGGTACAGTGAGAAGGTCGTTCCCTTGCCGGGCACCGTCGCAACCTCGACGCGGCCGCCCAGTGCCGCGACATCCGAGCGCACGACGTCCGCGCCCACGCCGCGGCCCGAGATCTGCGTGACCTTGGGCGCCGTCGAAAATCCGGGCGCGAAGATGCACTCCGTAAGACGCGCCCCGTAGGCTCGACATCGCCGGGGATGAGACCCTGCGCGCGCGCCTTGTCGCGAATGCGGGCAAAATCCAGTCCCGCGCCGTCATCGGCGATTTCGATCGCGATCTCGTTGCCCTGCTGGCGCACGGTGAGCGCGATTTCGCCGGTCTCCGCCTTGCCGCGCCTGAGCCGTTCCTCGCCGCTTTCGATGCCGTGATCGAGCGCGTTGCGCAGCAGGTGCTCGAGAGGTCCGACGAGCTTTTCCAGCACCGAGCGGTCGAGCTCGACCTGCGCCCCCCGAATCTCCAGGTTCGCGCGCTTGTCGAGCTCCTTCGCCGTCTGGCGGATGATCCGGTAGAGCCGCTCCGAGAGGCTCCCGAACGGCACGGTGCGAATGGAGAACAGCTGCTGCTGGACGTCGCGTGACAGGCGCGCCTGCGCGAGCAATGCCGCATCGGCATCGTCGATATTGCGCAGCAGTGATTGCTGCACCGTCGAGACGTCGTTGACGCCTTCGGCGAGGCTGCGCGTCAGCTCCTGGAACCGGGTGAAGCGGTCGAACTCCAGCGGATCGAATTCCGCCTCGCCGGGCTTCACATGCGAAGTGCGCGACTGGATCTGCGACTCGGCCTGGATTTCGATTTCGCGCACCTGCGAGCGCAGGCGAATGACACTGTTGGTCAGCTCGAGGAGGTTGCCCTTCAGCGAACGCAGCTCGCCCTCGACGCGGGCGCGCGCGATGGCAACCTCGCCGGCTTCGTTGACCAGGCGATCGATCAGATCGGCGCGCACGCGCAACATTGCGCGTTGTGCCGCTTCGGCCTCGGGTGCTGCCGCGGCAGGCGTCGCTGCCGCTGTCGCCAACGGCGCGGCGGGCACCGCGGCGAGTGCCGGTGGCGTGTCCGCAGCGGCCGCCGGCGCGGGCGCGGTCTCGAACCCGAGCCACGGCAAGGGCGCGTTGACCTCGCCCTGCTGCAGGCGATCGAGCACGAAGGCAAGCCGATCGAGATCGGTTTCGAGCGTTTCGAAGAGCTCCGGCGTCGGGCGGGCGAGGGCATCGCCGGCGAGAAGGCGACTCTCCATCCAATGGGTAAGCTCGCCCAGGCGCATCGCGCCGGCCATGCGCGCGCTGCCCTTGAAGGTGTGCAGGGTGCGCCGCAGCGCCTGCGCCGGGTCGGCGTTGGCGGGGTTGCGGCGCCAGGCGCGCAGCTGTTCGCCGGCCTGCGGAAAGAGCTCGGCCGCCTCTTCGAGAAAGATCGGCAACACCTGTTCGTCGACCTCGTCGTGAACGGTGGTGAGCGATTCGTCTGCCGACGGTGACGGCGCCGGCGGCGCGCTGCCAACCGTGGCTGCGCTTGCGCCCTCGGTCGCGGGCGCCGCGGCGGCGGGCGCGGGCGCACTCGCGCGCCCGGACTTGGCGGCCGCGATGGAGACCACAGGCCCCGCGGTCGTGAGCGGTGGCGCGGGAGGCTGGGTTTCCTCGGCTGCGGCGGCGCGTGCGGCGAGGCTCTCGCTGTCCTCCGCC
>Ga0210384_10001914_pt1 | contig 26701 bp, 30 predicted proteins | sample IncBWH2MmetaG_FD_160574 | JGI IMG/M metagenome (GOLD analysis project Ga0210384, IMG submission 160574) | Forest soil microbial communities from Barre Woods Harvard Forest LTER site, Petersham, Massachusetts, United States - Inc-BW-H-2-M | ecosystem: Environmental > Terrestrial > Soil >...
CCATCTCTTCAGCACGTCTTTTAACTAACCCTGGAAGTTGTATCCCTTTAGCATAAGTCCATCGAGGAAGCTCATGACAAGCCCCTACAACATCTCCTGCATTGAGCTTTCTAACTAGAGTAGAATTACAATAATTAGCAACTCCAACATTGTATGTGAAGCTTACTAAAGCTGCCCTACGAGTGTCGGGAAGGTACACAAAAGTGCAGCTATCAACTCCAGTATTAGCAATATCAAGACTACTCTGCAACATTGCTTTACATTGCTCTATTGTATAATGTTGACCAAGTTTAACCCCTTTAGTCTCTCCAAAACAAGCAGTAGGAATGCCTACAGGATCATTGTAAGCATATTGTCTAAGCCCTTCAAATCCTGTAACCAATGTAAGAGCTATAGCGGCTGCTCCAGCCTTCATTTTATTCGTTGCCATCTTCCCTCCGCTGAGCTATAACACGGGCTGCACCACTAGCAATAGCAGTTAAGACGGATAATGTAGCAAATACGCCTCTTGGCATACTATCTACAAATAAAGGAAGAATTACCTCTAAGCCTCCAAACAATCCTGAAAGCAATGTTAAGCGTATACTCCAAGCTTCTTTTAATACCCATTGCCAATCATCAATCAAATTAAATTTCATAATTCTTCCTTACATTACTAGATATACCCTAAATCATGGTGTATGCCAACTTTGACTATCTCTAATTGATTAGCATCTGAAGTCACTAAAGAGATAGCATTATGTGCTACTTGCAAATGATTACCATCAGCTTGTTGTGTTAGCCCGTACCATTGTCCCATATTGATTTCATTCATCAAATAATCATGAGCTAACATGTCTCCACCAGATGTTATAGTCTGAACATATTCTGCAACTTGATGATAAAGAACTCCTGCATTTTTGCCAGCATCTAATTGTGCTACATAGAAATTAAGCCCTGGAGTGTCTGCATCTCTACCAAGAATGAAATGGAACATATCTTGTACAATTTGTGTATTAGTCTGTCCAGCATGTAAAGCTTGCGCTTCAGGAGAATTCCAGATAGCTTGAGCAATAGTGTCCACTGAAAATGTTCCTTGCTTTATAAAATCAGCAAAGAACTTAATTGCTGCGGCTTCTGGTGCTCTACGAAGTTCTATAGCAAACATTTCAGCAACTTGTGCAGTCTCAACAGTAAAAGTTTGATCAATACCATTAAAGCCTGTGATAACATTTAGACTTATAATATTGTATGCTTGACTAGATGGATTAATATCCCTGCCTGGAAACTCGTTCCAAGGTATCACCATGAATCCATGATCACCTACGGAAGTTCCCCAGGAGTTTTGAACGATAAATCCACCGTTACCTCCGCACAAAGCCGGATCACTACCTACAATTAATCCAGCATGGCCTCCAAAGTCACCTCCTGCATATCCATTCTGGTTGTCAGGGTTTATAGTGTAAAGATCGCCATGTTCTGCTGGATACCAAGATTTCACTGTAAAACCTATGATAACAGGCTTACCTTCCCGCAGATAATTATCTACCCAATTGACTATCATAGGGAAGGACATTGTAGCTGCCCTGCCATGATCTGGAGCTTCTACCCATCCAGTAATCTTATGCTGAGCAGCTTCATCAATGACAGCTTGAGGAGGCTTAGTGACAGCATTATCTAAGCTATATCCATAAGATGCTTCTGTGGCTACTCCTTTGTCCATCATAGTCTTCATGACATAAGCTGGAATAGTTCCTGATGTAGCATTGTGCACTTGACCAGCCGCTGTTTGTGCATCATAATATAGTTGATCACGAGATAGGTTAAATGCTGGCAAGCCTTGTTCTATCTGGATAAAATTAATAGCAGCAGCTGCTGCATTAGGAACACATGAGCCTTGAGATTCTTGATCATAGATTTGACCAGCATATTTTCGTAAATCTATTACAGTTGGTAAAGATGACATAGTTACCCCTTTATAAGTTATTTTAATTGTGCTTTTATATTAGTCACAAATACATTCCACTGAGTAATTTGGGAATTAACAACCGACATATCAGCACTTGTTCTAATCATCTCTTTACGCAAGAGTCGTTGTCCTCTTATAATATCTCTCATAGAGGATAGCTTATCTCCAGCAGCTATAATATCATCAGCGGCTTGCTGAGATGTCCATGATTTCGCTGTAGCCCATGAGGATACACTTGATGGAACATTGCCAGAGTAAGAGGCAGCTTTATAAGAGGAAGCTTGTGCATAAGCATTGTCATATTCTGCTTGACGATTGCCTATTGCCATAGCGTATATGGAATCTGTGTCTGCATCTATTTGCACAATATACTGAGCAATAGAGTCTGCCAACACTGCTTGTTGTCTACTATTTATTTCAGCAGTTTCTTCAGGAGTGGCATCCCTGTATATACCATTATCTAATATTTGGTAAGCCATTATGAATTCCTATAGCCAAATACTTTAATTGTGCCGCCTGTGATATTATTGGCTCCTGAAAGATACAACCTGAATCCTGACACTACAGCAGAGTTAATATACATACCATTTATCGCTGAGTTGTTATAACTCCCTGTCCCTTGTTCAGTTATATTTGTCTGAAATTGCTTACCTAAACTCCCGTTAGCATTTACTACCACCATACTCCCACTTGCCCCATTTCCTCCTGCCAGTATACCTCCAGAGAGTAAAATACTTGCTCCAGCAGCTGTTGCAGTGCTGTTCGGATTAACAGATATATAATTTGATCCAGTGTCTGCTGCACCAGCATTTGCAAATCTTATAGACAAGAAATCATTGGCAGATACGGCTAAACCCTCTAAAAATATAATATAATTATCATAAGTAGAGGAAAATATAGATAAGAAATCTACTGTAGCTACGGGACTGCTTATAGTTGTTGAATTTAATAATACTAGATATTGATTTATTGTGGGTAATACAGTTGGTAATCCACTAGCTTTACAATAGTCAATAACTCTGCTATTACCAGCGCCATCGCCCCTAACTATCATGCTATCGCCAACAGCTGTAGTTATATTAACTCCGCCTGGAAGAATTAACGTAGTAGCGTTGTTAGTTAATGTTAAAATTCCGTCAAATACTACTGTGCGTTCAGCACCACTAGGGATTGTAATAGCCGTAATAGTTGTAGTGCCTGTTATATGAACTAAATTGCCAGTGATTGATGTCAAATCAATAGTTGCAGCAGATGCAACGTTAGCGGCTTTAGATTCATCAATAGCTGCACCATTCATAGCTTGCTTGCCCGTGTACGTATTAGCCCCTAATGTAGCTCCACCAGCGGCTGCAAGAGATAGTTGCCAATCAGTGAAAGTGCCTGAACCAGTATTAGATGTAAAGTTAATAGTTAAGCTTGTGCCACTATAAGCAGTTACAGTGCCTAACATAGTAGCAGATGGAGTGCCAGAGCTGGCAGCTACAAAAGTCATCCCTACAACAATACTCTTACCACTCTGAGTTGTGAATGTCTTGCTTCCATTACCAATAGTAAAAGATGTAGAGGAAGTGCATTGTGTGCCAGGGGCATTCACTGCTGTCAAGGCACTCGCAGCAGCAGCATTAGCTTGAGCAGTAGCAAGAACAACTTGCGCAGCAGCAGAAGATACCTTACCAGACGTATCTGTCATTGTGTCTTGTATCATAGGGAATAACCATGTACGGAAACCCCCATTATTCATATCCTTGGTAGTCGTACCGTCATCTGAATATGTGTTACCATTAACTGTAACTTGTGTCAATTTATTCTCCTAATTTATTGCTTGGATGGGAAACTATGGAAGCAACTCTTTTAAGTCGTACGCAGCCTTGTTCATCCCGTAGTTTGGATATTCTATAGGTGAGAGGGTTCTCAACCGTCCTAAAAATCTTGTCCTAATAGCATGTATTGTGTCGTTAGGATTTTGTATAAATAACACTTCACCATCTAAACCAGCTTGTCTGAACATCTCAAATGCTTGTGCAAAAGACTCGTCTACTGTTAGAATATCGAATGTAAATTTAGCTACTCGGTATGGAGTACGCCTTTGGAAGTATTCTGCACCACTGATCGCCGCTTGCACTTGTGTAGGAGATTCCCAACCAAGACTTGCAGAGCCAAATTGAGCATTAACCACTGGTTGCCATGTTGGTGCTGTAAATAACCTACCAATGCTTATATAACCAGCTGGATTAGTAGTGTCGTTAATCTCAATCCTCATATATGTTGCTAAATAGTTTTTATCTAATATGTGATTGAGTGAACTTGTGTACCCTACTAATTGTGCAGTGGTATACGACCCACGCCAGAATCCATTATTTTCCCACTCAAGATAACCATAAGGATATACAACTGGATAAACATTTTGAAACCCAGAGTCATATTTAAGGTTTGTCATTCCTACATCCGACCATATTCTTATTCGATATGTTCCATAGACACTTATACTATGATTGGTAAGATTTATGACGTTTATGTTCTGAGGATTTGTGCTAAAGTTGACATCAAACTGTGTACTAGCAAGGGTGGCATTTGTACTTCTAGCAACTTTACCTAGTTGTCTTATTTGTAAATTACTAAGAGGCAGCGCAGAAGTCCAACTTCCCCCTGTAAGTGTTGCTGAATCTCCGACATTAGGAAAACCTAACATGATATTATTGCTGAATGTCATTTTATCCCCATAATGTAAGCACTACTTTTGAAGTTAGCAACGTTATTGCATAACCAATTATTCTAAATGATTTTCCATAAGTCATGCCGTATCTAGGAACTTGCAGAATAGCGATATCCATAAGCTTCATCTGATTTGCTGTGAATACACTCAAATCAATTGTTACTTCCCACATGTCACGCCTTACTTTGTATAGCGTAAGAAGCCTATTAGCCTCAGTTGTAGCATCTGCAAGAGTTGTTAACAATGTATCTCTGTTGAGAGGTACTGATTGCTGCCATTGAGTTAATATGGTAGAGTCTGCCGAAGTGTATGTACGGAACTGATTGGCAAGATATCCTTGTCTTCCAGCAATAGCTAAAGCTGCTCCTGCAATATCACTTGTCTGAGTAGTAAATATTTTCTGATAATTTAGATTTACTTGCCAAGTAGGAATACCATTATCAGACGGAACTTTTCTAGTGATTGTTTCACCTAAATCCATTAACTGCAATGTCGTGCCTGGAGTAACATTAAATGGGTCAGTAAGCCTACCTACTCTTAATGTACCTGTATAATCAAAACCAAACCATCCACCTACACTTGACAAAACAGATGTAATGGCAGCTTCAAAGGTTGTTGTGTTATCATTGATCCATATACCACACACAGCACTATTTAGAGTATCTAATGCAGATACGTCTGAAGAAGATATCTCACTAGTAAGTAGTCCAGACGCCAAAGCAAACTGATTGTATAATTGTGCAGCTGTTCTAGCTGCTGCATTACTTCCTGCTGTGACATCTGCTGTAATAAGACCATCTAGGGTGTAGTTGATCCTGAAATACCCTCCACCGGGCCATGTACGGTACTGCCCAGATGTAGGAGCATTTGTTTCCATGTCTGACTGGCTTGTATAGTCTGCCCCTTTAGTAAGCGCATTACCGCGAGAGTAGACAGCATCTACCGAGTTACAAACACCTACTTCATAAATCAATCTGGAAGTGTTTACAAGTGGCGGAGAGACATTAAATACTTGTCCGTACGTCTTAGGCTTGACTTTTCCAAGTAAATCAGTGGCAGTACCTTCTAAGCCGTTAGGAAGGCTATTGTTGCCAAGATAAACAGTTGTTAACACAGGCTTCTGTAGCCTGAACTGTTTATCCTTTAATCTTATAATAATCTTGTCCCAATCAACTTCTATACTATCCACTGTCCCATACAGAACATTTGTATATGTAGAGTATGCTGCTGAGGGATCACCAGTTTTTATGATTACTGGCCTACCGTCAAAACTGTAGTTGATCCATGCATCCAAACCTCCATCTGTATTAGCAATAGTGATTTCACCAGTTTGTATCTGTGAAGCACCTCCGGTTTTACCATCCGAAAATGCTGTAATTCCGATAGTACCTGGATCAATCAATCTAGATTCAAAAGATATATTAGAAGGTACATCAGAAGCCAGTGTTGTATATCCTGCTTCTGACAGGTAAAACGTTTGAAGAGTTCCACTGCTGTCAATTGCTGCTGTTAACTCTACAGTAATCATCGTTTAGCAAGCTCCCTATTAGTTTTATCTTGTGTTGTCACCAATGTATCTAGTTTCTCTATAGTAGCCATAGCCACTGCTCCACGTTGCTCTTTGTCAGCCTTTAGTTCTACAACAACTTGCTTCATAGTATCAACCATAGCTGCCATTCCTTCACCCATACCTTGAGCAGATTTAGCAGGTAATACCATCTCACCTCTGTGCAAGTTAGCTCTCCAGTTATCTCTAGGTATGAAGTCAGCCCCTGCTGCATGACTGCCATCTACAATAGTGTTTGTAGTAGGATGTTGACCAGCATCAAACATAGCTGTAATAGCTTTCCAATAAGCAGAACCATGACCTGTACTAGCTAATATCACATCTTCAACAGTCTGATTTCTTATAGATGGATCATTACTCGCTTGGTATAATCCTACTATTTTCTGAGAGTTTGTTGTCAGATTCTCTAACCAAGCTGCTCCACCAGTTTGTGTAAAATCAGATGAGTGTGCTAAGGAATAGTCATAAGCATTATTCCCATACTGAGCAGAATAAGCTTTAGAAGCGGCTAACTGCGCTGCTGCTCCTTGAGTACCGTCTTGAGGGAGTCCAGCAGTAGCGGCAGATGTTCCACCACCACCAAGATAAGCCATTAAAGCTGCTTGGAAACTTTGTAACTTATCATTAATACCTGTGATACCCTCAACTTGTTGATTCATGTAAGCTAAGGATTGCTGTTCTACTGTCAATTGCTGTTGAGCAGCCGAGCTTACACTATCTAAAGTTTGCTGAACTAACATATAATCGTTAACATAACCTGTAGTAGCAGAATTGTAAGTTTTAGATATGGTCAAGAATTGCTGAGCCATATTTGTCAAATTACTCTGCGCTGTACTATCCCCACCTTTAGCAGCATTAGCAGTATCTTGGAATTGCTTCCTAGCTTCTGCGTATTGTTGATCTGGTGACAATGTAGATAAATTACCCAGACTTAATGAAGCTTTGAAAGCACTTATTTGTGTAATGAAAGCTGTAAGATTAGTAATTACAGACTGTATTGCACTGCTCTCTCTATCGTATGCTGTCTTTAAGTTTGTCCTCAAAGTGTCTATAGCTGTAGCAGATGCTTGAGCAGCAGCCGTAGCCGCAGCTGTAGTGTTGTCTATTACAGTTGCAAATGAACTTGATAAGCCTATTAACGTTGCATATAATGTCTTATTAGAGTCATTAGTAAGGTCTATACTGTTAGCAAGATCAATAAATCCTTGCTTGCTAGTTGGCATTACTAAACCCATCGTTTTAAAAGCATCCTGCAATTGCTTAGTTTGCATTACCAATTGTTGCTCAGGAGAGTACATACTCGTGAAGAATGTAGACATCGCCGTCTGCATATTAGCTAACCCACCAAACGCTTGCTGAAGCTTGTAAGCTGCGTTAGCGCCATCCAAACCTACTGCAAATATCTTTTGACCAAGTTGTTCTAATAATACATTTACTGGTTGTAAAGCTGTTGCCAATCTTACGAGCGTGGCTGAAGCACCTTCATTAGCCAGTGCATATTTCTCAAGTCCTGGAGCAATTGCTGCTGCCATACTATCAGATATAGCAGTCATAGCATTTGTAATATTTGTCTGTGTTTCTGCTGCTGTTGTACCTAATGCAAAACTTATAGTATCTGTTCTATTGACAATACTGTCGGCGGTCAACCCTAGAGATTTAGCATACTCAGTATTGGCGGATTTTAATGCCGAATAAGCATCCACTAAACCTTTTTGCAATGCGCTATCAGAAGATTTACTTGCTGTGTCTTGATACGCAACACCATCTGCCATAGCTGTACTGTTAGATAGATTGTAAGACCACGTACCACTCTTGTCACTTCGTAGCCATCCACCAGATTGTGTCCAAGGAACATTACGAGAAGCGTTTAGGCTACCATCTGCTGCAAAACTTCCTGTTACAGTTTGATTGCCAAGTTGTTTATCGCCCATACTAAAGGCAGATTTAATCAAAGCATAGGCCGCTACAACAGCAGCAATATAAGGAATAGCCGTTGCTACCATTGCACCTGCACTAGCTCCAGCAGTACCCATAGAAAGGGCTGTACTTCCAGCTAATGTGCCAGCGCCTTGCATGCCCATACCAAAACCAGCCATTGTTTCAGAACCTATTGCACCACCTAAGCCTGCTATACCTTGTCCAGTATACATTGCAAGACTGTTTCCTGCGCCTTGAAAAGCTCCCCACATATTGGATGCAGTTCCCATCAAGCTTAAGCCACTTCCCGCGGCCCCTGCAACTCCTCCAGCACTGGCAGCATTAGGGTTAATTATAGAAGCACCAAAAGCAGATATTGGCTGTATAATAGGGTTCAATACTAACCTAGCAAACCAAGACTTAACATCTTGCATGAGCTTCTTAAATCCATTACTACCACCTCTACCTATAGCATTATATAAACCATCTTCAATAGATTTGCTGGAAGCATTGAAAGCATCTTCATATTTCTTGGCTTGATCCCGATAAGATGCTTGTCCCTCAACTGTTAATTGACCGTTACGCAAACGTTGCAATGCTTCTATTTCAGACCTTAACTCATCTACCTTCTTTTGCATGTCATCGCCAAAACCAGATTTAGCCAAGTCTGTTGCTTGCATTTCTTTTTCAGCAATCGCAATCGCAGTAATAGATGATGCTAATTTATCATTAGTTGCAGCTTTGTCTTCAATCTTCTTTATTTGCTCATTGATATTTTTCATGAATGAATCATGAGTTTTCTTATCAGCATCTAAAAAAGCTTGTTCGTAAGCTACTCTCTTATCTGAGTTAGCATTGATCTTATTTTCGTAGTCTTCAATAGATTTCAAATCTGAAGTTCTTAATGCATCCCTTTTACCTTGAGCATTTTGAGCCTCTGTAGAATCTTTACCATACCTAGAAATTTGCCTAGATACAAACTCATCAGCTAGTGCCTCAGCTTTATTATACTGATCAACTCTAATAGCCTCTTCGTCTTGTAAAGCTTTACCAATCTTTTCAAAACCGTCTAATTGAGATATAACATTGTTCTGCATATCTCTTGTAAATTGTTTTACACTATTACTCAAAGGAACAACTGCTTCATCGGCGGACTGAGCTAAAGCTTTCAATTGTGCATCAAATGTAGATGCGGCAGAATCTTTACCTTTAACTTTATATTGTTCCTCAATAGCTTTCAAAGCCTCTAAGTGAGTTTTTTCTGCCAACTCAGATGCTTTATTAATGGAGTCTATCTGCTTTTGAGAACCACCCTCATTTGCAACTAAAGCCGTGTTTATAGACTCTTTAGCTTTTACATAGTCTCTGTCTGCATCTAAGATAGCTTGCGCATGGGCAGCATCTCTCCCTTTTGGCGCAGATTTTACATAGTCATTAACAGCTTTTACTGCGTCACCACCTAAACCTAACGCCTGATTGTCTTTAGCTAATTTATTTTTAGCATCAATCTCATCTTGAAGTTTCTGTACTATAGCTGTATCAGTTACCAGCATAGCTTGAAGAGACTTTAGAGAGTTTCCGTTAGAAAAGTCAAATTGCTGTCCATTAGCTTTCATTTTATCAATAGCAGCTTGTGTCTCTAAAAGATTCTTTACAGCACTACGCCATTTATCTCCGAGTGGATCACCAGCACCCCACGAAAACATTTTATCTTTAACATACCCTATTGCATCTCCCCAACCTACCCACATTGTCTTTAAGATGCCCATATCTTTTTGGCCTTGTTCTGCCATACGTGATTGAGTCTCTTGCAATGCTTTTATAGCGTAAGCTGTAGCGTCTGCTTCATGGCCTTCTTGTTGTAATCTTTGTATTACAGACATTTGTACAGCATCGAAAGCATGATGTTGAGCTTGATAATTATCTACCCATTTGCCTACACCATCTGACATTTTAGCCAGTTCTTTCACTACATCTTCAATAGCTTCACCGCTATCTTTAGCCATCTGGACAGCTACTTTTGTGAATGTAACTAAATTATCTCCAGATACCTTGCCAGATGCAGCTAATAGTGTCATAGCTGTGGCTGTATCTTGAATACGTGTTCCACTATTTGAAGCTGCTATTGACAAGCCCATCATCTGAGCAGAAGTGTATCCTACATAGTTATTGGTATTCTTTAAAGCTTCCCCCATGGCGCTGACAGCTTGCATACCTTGTATGAACTGATACCCCATGAAAGCCGCTGCACCTCCAAGGGCTATTATTCCTAATGTCACAGGATTCATAAAGAAGCTTACGATACTAAGCAAATTCCCTGAACGTTCTGCTAACACCATCATAGAGCCTGGAATACGGCTGAAGTTGCCACTTACAAATTCATGACCTAATACTAATATCTCACGATAAAAGCCTACAGTACCGTGCTTAGCTGTTTCTGCTCCAGCAGCAGTCTTAGTCCCCATTTCTGCATAAGCATTCCCAACGGACTGAGCTTGAGCTATAGTGTCAGAACTAAAACCTTTTTGAGTGGCTTGCAGAGCTAGAACATCTTTCTTGCTGCCGTCGATAATAAGCTGTCTACGAGACAACATATCTTGGAAAGCTTTTTCAGAAGCAGACATAGAAGCTGTGCTACCATTCATTGCAGCAGCAGCCTGTTGAGCAGCTTGTGTGCCAGTCTTTTGAGCATCTGCTAATTTAACTACATTACTTGATTGAGAATTGACAGCAGCAGACGCAGCAGCACTAGCCGACGCTAGATTTTTTAAATCGTTAGTAGCTTCTTGAATACCAGAAGATTTAACTTCAATGGTTAGTGTTGAGACATCTATAGCCATGCTACAATCCTTTTCTTTGTTTCATTCTACTAGCAAAGATATTCTTAATCTTAGCTGCTATCATTTCTCTTTGTTCTTCTGTAGGAGTTGGCATATAAGGCTGTGGCCTGTCTTTGTCATTTCCTGCATGGTATTCATTTATATAAGCTTCGCTTAATCCTCTTATAAGAAGAAGCTCATAAAATGTACAAGGAACATCTCTTACATTATTCCAAGCTTCTAACTCTTGCCAATCGAGAGGGACAATTCCCATACCTGTTTGTATGCATATTCCAGATTCACTGAATAAATTTAAATATTCATCTAATCCTTCAGTTTCGGGAAATATAGGCTGGAAGCTGTCCCAATCTTCGCAATGCTCATCAAAGCTTACTTTTTCTAACGTATATCTATTTTCTTTAGAGCCTTCTGGCGTGGAGCTATACCAAGCCATTTGCCTAACGTGGAGAGTTAAGCGTTCTCTGATTGTGTCAAAAAACCAGAGTTATCTCCAAGCTGTGCATCTACCTGATCTTTTACCCAATTGAAGCGAGAATCTAGATACAAGGCTTTATAAGCATCTTGATTATCCAATGCTTGACCATCAATATCCAAGTTAGTGATACTCTCAGTAATATTCGCCAGCAATTCTGCATTGTCTTCCCTCATAACTTCGACTGAGATATTCTTGTTATTTCCACGACGTTTTTGTTTAGCTGCCATCGCTGCTACAGCTTGTCGCCATACTTTAGAGCTTGTACCGTGAATCTCAAATTCGACTGGCTGTGTATTAGTCGGAGAATCAGCAAACAATTCTTCACCTGTTACTGGATGACGCAATTGAAATGTGGTAGTATCTTTTAGTGCCAAAGCGGATAGATTAAAACTCATTTTATATTTCCTTATAATTAAAATAAAAATAGGAGGGTAACTTTTCAGTTAAGCCTCCTTGTAAGCACACTTAATCTTTGTTAAATTATGCTTGACTTCCTTGTGTATACTGACTATTATGTAATCAGTTTTTCAAAACACACTTTGTTAAATATGTTTTGAAAAGAACCTACTAAGGTTCTTAATGTTCAATTACAGAACATCACCATCAACTTCAAGCGAAACATTGGAGCCAGTAATAGTATCAACTGTACTAATCATGATAGTTACGGACATGCACTGAGCCGAGAAGTAATTGTAGGTTCCATCTTGGTAAGTTACTTTATAGGCGTAGCTATTATCGCTGTCGCGAGCAGCCAATAAGGCCGATTGACCTGCATCAGTAAATGCTTTAGCCATTTTAATAGCCATCGCACCATTGTCGTAGCTACCTTTACGTTTAAATGTAGTACGATTACCAAGAGGGTTATGTTTTACCAAATTAAACTTTTTACCAAATTCACCAAGATCGGTAATTTCAGCAATAGGTACATAAGTCAACGCACCAAATCCTGGCAAGTCATATGTTGCAGGGAAGATTGTACCAGATGCAATAGAGAGGGTTGTACCTGCACTGGTTTTTGCTAAACTAGTTCCAGCCATAATATATTTCCTTTATTAAATTAAACAAACAGAGTAGCTGTGATACCAGTACCACCAGTCATAGTGATAGTGCCAGAGAGATAACTAGCAATATGGTCAAGTGCGATAGACTTCTTAGCACCTGCTGCAAGAGTTACGGAGAAACCGCCAGATGTAGTAACCGCACCACCTAAACCTGCTGGAGATACCGATGTAGCGCCAGAGCCAGTGATAAGAACTGTCAAAGAGCCAGCTGTAGTATTTTCTAAATACAGTGTTTGCTTTGCACCAGAGATATATGTAAAAGTGTCAGATGCTGTTAACGTAAAAGCTGCCACAGTAACAGGCCCGTAAATATTAACCATTGCATTCTGTGTAATTGTTGCCATTATTTATTTCCTTTAGAAATTTTGCCTTCCGGCTTTTGATGCCCGAAAGGGCTAATTAGTATTCGTATCTGAATTTTACTGTTACTGGTATCACTATCCAGTTAGTATCTTCATAGGGTTTTGCAGAGTTAGGAGTTTGCTCTACTGAGACATTTCCAGTCTTAGGAATAACTGGATACAGATTAACTATTGAAGCTGCCAGTGACTCTACTTGCCCCATTCCTTTTCCAATAGGTGCAAAGCAATTTACTTGAAAAATACCTATATCCCTTTTTCTTAATCCATCAACTGTGGGGTTAGTAGTCATTGTAGGCATAAAGAATGCCTCTACAAAAACATTACTTATTGAAGGTTTATTGAAAGCTACATTTTCTAACGATACTGGAACTGGAGGAACTTGAGAAGCTGCCCAATTAAGGAGTTTAATTTCTAGTTCGCTTCTTATTGGATTTGTCATACTGCTGCTCCATGTGAGAACAAGGCTTTTCTAATCATTGCGTAAGGAGATGTTCTATTCCATCCTGCATACTCAGCTTTGTAAGCATAAGATAAATTATTAGATAAGCTGACAGTGCCATCTTTCCCTAAAAATATTTTTGAATTATTAACAGAGGCAATCCTTGCCATGCTCTCTGCTCCGTAAGGGCTTGTGTTATTCCCTACTTCAGAAGACGGTTCAGATGTCAAAGAGACGTACCATTGATTGACTAACTCACCCTTAGCCCAAGGGCTAAGATTAATAGGGGATGGACTTAGATTAACTACCATTTTGAAAAGGCTTACAGCTTTTGTCTCTATATTTTTATTCGTTGTTTCTAGAAGTTTATCAATATTTTCATTGACAGAAGCTAGAAAATCAGCCATACTAACTCCTTTATATGTGAAATTATACCATACTTTTGCTATTTGTCAAGTTATTTCTATTATATAAGTTTACAAGACAATACAATTACTCGGCTGTCTGTAGTAACTGGATTAGCTGTTATAATTGTGTTAGTAAGATAATAGATACTATTCAATACGCCCCCTACTGCTAGTACGGATGTAATGTTGCCAGTTACTTGAGGATTAGTCAGAATAATTCCTGTTGTAGCACTCCATGTACTTGAAGATATAGTTTGACCAGTTTCCAAATAGCTTGACCAGTCAAATCCATAATCTAGATTGGCACCTGGGGAATGATCAAACTCATTACTAAATGTTGTGTTGCAAGACATTATCACCTTTCTAGAGTTTGATCATAAAATTACAATACGTTTAATATTATTTACTACTGAGTATCTTGTAGTTGTAGGATATACAGTTCTGATTCCATGCAAAGTATATGCTCCAAATGCAGGGCTATATGTGAGTGTTGCAGAATACCCAGTTAGGTTAAAATTACCTGTATTTGAAGATAGTAATCTAGTCCTGTTGAAAGAGATTATATTTCCTGTCATTGAATATTGTGCACTATTACTTATTAGTTTTCTTCCTACGAGTAAATTACCAGTGTTACCAGTTAGAGCATATCCACCGGATATTGACTGCATTTTCCTTGCAGAAAGCAGATTAGCACTGTAACCTGATACATTAAAACTAGAAGTATTCAATAAAATATTTCTACTGGCTTTTAACACTATTGTATTACCTGCTACACTGTAAGCTCCAGTTGCGGATACTAAAGTTTTACCTTTATTTAAGCTTACTGAAAAACCTATATATACAAACGATCCAGCATTTGATGGCAAGACGCTATTTTTTAATAGTTTTGTAGAAACACCATTTAATGTATATGTTCCATTTGCAGCAAGGAGTCTGTAACCTTTCAACAGAGAAACATTGTTGATATTCAGCAAGTAGGAACCTGTTGCTGAAACTAATGTTTTTCCTTTATTAAGACTAACTGTGTTACCTGTTAGTAAATACGAACCAGTGATGGCAGACAGTTTTCTAGTGGCCGTTAGTCCAACACTGTAAGCAGTTAAATTATAGGCTCCAACTGTGGATACTAATTTTCTACCTGTTAGAAGTGTTGCTGCGTTGCCAGAGAGTGTATAGCTCCCTGCACTAGAAGATATTGCATAACCTTTTTTAATTACTACATTAAAAGGAGTTAGAGTGTACGTACCTATTGTGGAATTTACAAATCTTCCTGCTTTTAAAATTGATGTCATTCCAACAGCAGTAAACGTGCCAGTGGCAGCAACTAGCGTATAAGCATTAGCTGTTGTGATCTTAGGAGATTTACCAAAAGATACTTTACCATAGCTGGCACGTCCATAACTCATGTAGGCCACCCATTAGAAAAATCATAAGTTTGAGGATTAGCAGAAGCCATCATGTTAGCCTTGTGTACCTCAGCGGCAGCAAATATAGCTTGATCACTAGAAGCAGTGGCAGAAAAAATTTGTTCGGCTAGAGTAGGGGTCATTGAGACAAAAGAACCGTCCATAGTTTTCCATTGGAGATTGACAGGTATGTTAGCTCCCATTAACACAAGCCCAAGTTGTTGTATCCTTGAAGCGGGGTCAGAGTGAAATTTCTTAGTGCCAATAACAACCCCCAATACTTGTCTTCTATCTCTTTCAGTTTTAATTTCTTCCCATTTAGCATCTTGCCTAGATGGAATAGGGTTAAAAGAATCTATAATTTGTTGTACAGCTACATCGTCAGAGCTAATCCAAATACCATTTTCTTCCTTTAACCAATAACCTACTTGACGAATGGCTTGATGTAACTCCGTACCTTTTTCTACATAATTTATCATGCTACTACCTTTAAACCTATCCATGCACTGCCTGGGTTATCTGCCCTAGCAGAGTACATAGTTCCGCTACCTAGCGAAGGTAAGGAAGGCATACCAGCAGCGTAGCTACCTGCTACCCAACACCCTGCACCATAGCCATAGCCACCATTTTTACCTAATGGCGTAGGATACTTAATATTAGAGGGATTACTATGTCTTATTACGACAGTGCTGTCATTGCCTATAAAACCTATAACATACCAGCCTGGAGTCAACCAGACGGGGCCAGAAGTACTCCATGTAGAGTTAGTGCTGTCCGTCTTCGTTCCTGTAGTAGCAGTACTTATAGTATTAAAATTAACTATTTTATTACCAGGTAATCCATTTGTTCCTAGCTCATAAAGACAAAGTTTCAAATTAGAACTAGCTGATGATGTGACAACTTCAAATTGGATAGCTGTCAGCAGCCCAGCGGAGTTAAGTGGATAGTAAGCATAATTTTCTCTGTCCGAAGTTAATGCTGTAGTACCAGCTCCATTATTGTCACCTGACATAATGGAGCTTATAGGGTAATCTCTCCAAACAGTGTCCCCAACGACAACTGTTTGGAAACTATCCACAATTGGAGACTGATTTTGTGCTGTAGCACCCATTCGGACAATGATATTTCCAATTGTAGGTGTACTGCCGAATTGTAACGCAGTTACTGCGCCAGTTTTACCGTCTTTCCAGGTAGTGCCATCCCAAGTAATTTGTGGCCTTGTACGAGTAAGAACATTACTATTCATCACCCCCAAACCCTGCTCATATTTCTTATTTACAATGTCTTCAATGATATATCTAACAGTCCTTGCACCCGCCCCAAAAACTGTGCTAAATCTAGGGTATCCAGTTGATGTTGATGTTGTTACTGCGCCGTCACCTGAAGTACCAGCGATGCTTGTAGTAGTTTCTTCCACATAATCAGCGGCCATTGTCATATTGTCACCTTGTCTGTTAGTCTATCTAACCACTCTTTAGGGACACCTTCTGAATTAAATGCCTTTGGAAATAAATCTCCGTTTTCATACCTTATATCATGGTCACAGTCCACTTGCGCATCTAATGTCATTGGCACTAATCCATGCTTGACATGCGCGGGAACAGTGAATAAATCTCCAGTATTTAGTACGTGACATTCATTTCCTGCGTAGATTCTTACTGGCCCTTTTATAATATTCATAACATGGTCAAATGCGTGAGAATGCATTTCAACTTCTCTCGTAGGCATGTCAAATAGCATACTCACACCAATTTTACCAGGAACATCATGTTTTAAAGTTACGAGTGGGCCATTAGCATGTGTCCTATACTGTGTGTGATTAACGTAAATCATACTATACTACCGTAAATACACCGTTAGTTGCATCAAATTGATCTGTGAAGGTTTCAGAAGCATTCAAAGTAATTGCTGAACCATAATCATACCAACCGATAAGCTCACCATTTGTAGCTGTGCTGTTATATAATACAACGTAACGGAAAGGCCCAAAACCAGTTGTAGCTGTAAAAACTACATTGTTCAAAACAAGTTTATATGTGCCAGAAGTTTGAGAAGAACTTACTAAAGTTGCTTGAGTGCCGCCTGCAGTATAACCACCACCAGCTGCAATTTCGGTAATGTCAGTTTTAACTGCATTGGTTGCGACTGGTGCAGTGTTAGTCAACATTACTTTAAGATTGTCAGAAGCTAAATTATGGACTTTTTCAGCCATCGCTTTAGTAAAAGCATTAAATTTATTGTATGAAGCCATGAAATAATTCCTTTATATTTTAGCTATCAACTCTATGAATATAGAGTTGTTCATTGTTGTGTTAAGTTGTTTGACATTAGTTATTCTATATATGTCATTACCTATTTGTATTCTGTCTTTATTAGGCTGAGGCAAATAGAATGGCTTATTACCAGATTTATTATTTGGCTGTATAAATATTTGCTTATTACCTTCTTCAATTAAAGTGTTAGGTAAAAAACCTAAACCCTCTTTTTTAAGAGTAAAATCAAATATAATTGCATTTACTGTGTAGTCAGTTTCAGAGGCAGTCCAAGTAGATGTAGCAGGATCATAGACACCTGTAGAGCCTGGAGCAAGTATTATTGCTGAAGTTCCGAACCTTGCCATCATTGTACAAACAGCCCTATCAAAAGGATTTTGCATGTTTATCCTTTAAATAAAATAAGGTATTCCGTAGGGATTTTCAGTTTGAAATTGTGCTGTTACATGCATCAGGTCGCTTTGTGTGCCAGATGCCCAATTATTATTAAAATCTTCTTGAAATTGTATTAATGGATGCTCACAATCTACACCAGCACCAAAAGGAATTGGCCCAAGTTCCATCATATTAGGATTAAGAATAGTTTTTTCTAAAAATACTCTATAGTTATTAAACCACCCGTCACCCCAGATTTCCATTTGGGCTAATTTTTGATGTGTTTGACAAGCTAAACTCCCGAGTATATATCCAGCCATACGCTTAGCTGCTTGTGGTATGCTACCATTTACATCTGTTAATACTGATTGATATACGTTGTCGGGAAACAAAGGTAGGTCACTATAGTCCGCACAACGGAGTCTTACCTTACCTATAGGACTAGAGGGGTCTATGATCATATTACTTCCTTTATATTATTTTATACACCTCGTAAGAAGAATATAAAATAAAAAACCTCGTAAGAGGCTTCTTTTGTATATCTTTAGAAATTATCTAAGTGTTATTTGGGCGATTGCCATATAATTCTTCTGATTTATCATCTACAGCTTTGGCTGCATCTAACTCATCAATATACGTCCCTAAAGATAACCTCTTACCGTTTGGGTGTGCTAAACGAGCTTGATACTTACCATTTGCTTGGGTAGTAACACCTTTATATCCAGATAAGCAGTTAGGTTTCTTACGTTGATTCACACACTGTATTTGCCTATTAGCCCACCTACAATTATCCTTGCTATAGCCTTTATCATTATCTGTTCTATCTATAGTAAGAATGTCTGAATAAGTGTCTTTCATATCTTCGTAGAAATTTTCAAACTTAAGCCATTCATTACAAATTGTAATACCACGTTCACCGTAGTCTTTATAAGCTGAGTTCTTAGGGTTGGTGCATCTGCCGACTATTTTACTCCAAATACTATAAATACGCGTCCCTACCATGCCATGTGTTGTGGCTTTTATTTTGCGAATAACTTTTGTATAACATCCACAAGATGGATGTTCACTTTTAAACAAAGAATTAACATCAATGCTATAATTATTTCCACAACTACAAGTGCATACGAACTGTCTATTATTTCTACCTGAAGGTAGTATTTTGTATTCTTCAGAGATTACAGTCAACTCTCCATAAGTCTGATTTAGATGTTCTTCTAATGTGTTTTTCTGTCTTTTATTAGCGAATCTCTTTGCAGTTTCTTTACGAAGACACCCACACGAGACTGTATATCCTTGGATGACATTATCTGCTCCTATGTATTTTATATTTCCACAAGAACATTTACATTCTAATTTTAATAGTTGGCTACCTATCTTAGATTCAAAATACTTTCCACCTATTATTTCTAACCTACCAAAAATTTTTCCGATATTTTCTACAACTTTTTTAATTTCCATTCTAATTACCTCACTGTTATGAACTTACACAGTTATTATACCATGTAAATTCATAATGTCAAGTAACTAAATACTAATTACTATCAATTTGAGGTCGTAAGCCTGACCACGAGTGCCGGTTTCAACAATGCATTAGCATAGTTAGATTCAGTTTCAATCTCAATAGAAGTGCCATTCATAGACTGTGTTTCAAACATATAGACTTGTTCGCCCAATGTATTAACAGTAAAGAAACGTTCTGCTGGAGAGAAATAAGTACGGAAATAATCAGTACCTGTAGGAACCATAACTGCATCACCTGCTGGAATCAACTGATTACCTGCATATTGATCACGCATCTCGATGAACAAGCAACCGCCATATTCAAATGTACGATGCAATGCTACAGCAGAGCTATCAGGAGATAAACGATTACGCAAAGGCTGTTGAGCACCGTTTACTGTGTAGTACTGGTATGCAGTAGTTACATAGGAATGGGAAATCAGCTTAGCAAAGAATGTAGGCGAGCACAGAGCTACCACACCAGTGATGCTTACCATACCTGCGTTATCTTGAATAGCCGAAATACCTGCTTCAACTTTAGAAATAACGTTAGTACCTGCTGTACCAAGCAAGAAATCTACTACAGTCTGAGTTACGCCAAACTCTGTAAACCAGTTTTGAGATACAGTGCCGTTTGGCGCGTATACATTACCAGTTGTCAGAGCTACTGCACGAGCATATTCCAATGTAACAGCATGGCTATTACGGATACGCTCCATACGACGCATACGAACACCTTCCAATGTCTCTGCTTCAGACAAATTAGTGTAAGCAGAACGGCCTTGGATATCTTTAGGCAGAATTGCGTCATCCAACGGGAAGTGTGGTACACTGAAAGTATGTAGCTTACGTTTGTAGTCTTTATTGAAGTTGGAACGGTCGCCACGGACACGATCTACTACCAAACCGAAATCACGATTAACTTCTTGGAATTGAACTACATGTTCTGCTACAGGCTCTTCAGTGAAGATGCCTAAGTTGCCAATAGTTCCCCATGTATTAGGGATAATATTGACTTCACGAGTCCAATCTGAGAGCTGGAACGAGTTACCTAGATCACGAATAATCATTTGTTGTTTCCTTTATTTATTTTATAAAATATCTTGCAATTTCAACGATTATTCGTTAAACTGATTGCTCACAGATAATATTAATAGCCTTAAGTGATGCGTACAAACCATTCAGCAATGCGCCAGCAGTGAAAGAAGCATCAACTACCAAAGCTGCTTGAGACAATACAATTTTGCCGCGAGTGATCGCAACAACTTTAGTATCAGTAGTAGCTGGAATTGTGATAGTGCCAATATTACCGAAAGAATCACCAATATACACAGCAGCAGGTACTTGAGAGCCATCAGATGCAGCTTGTTTGCAGATAATATATTTACCAGATGCGGTAATTTTACCTAACACTGTACCTACAGCATAAGTTTGTTGAGAAGCTTCGTTAACTGTTACAACATCGTTGTATAGTTCTGGAGCATGGGGAGCATCCATCTGCTTGATTAGAGCACCAATCCGTGCGGTTTCAGTAGCAATAACTGTCATTTTTATTTCCTTTTAAGTTAAATTTGTGCTACTTACTTAGCACCGTGATATTTTTGTTCCAACTTCTTAGCTAAGCTTGCGCCAGGGTCAGAATTAGCTTGCTCATCTACTTTTACTGCATCTGCCTTAGCATCCACACCAACCTCTTTAAATGCAGGAGTTTTAGCCTCTGCTTCCATGCTCATACCTAATGCGCTTACTACAGCAGTAAATGCTGCGTCATCTAAAGAATCAGTAGCTGCCAATAGAGCATCAGCTTTAGCAGTGCCTACAGCCTCTACGATTACATTTTTACGAGTTTCCAAACGTTTAGCTTGAATCTCTTTTTCCAAAGCGGCTTTAGCTTCTGCAAATTGAGTCAAAGACTTCTCTAGCTCTGCTACCTTACCTGCTAAAGCAGATAATTGAGTATCTTTCTCTACTACTTCTGCTTGCAATGCTGCAAATACTTCTGGAGCTACAGCCTCAAGAGCTTTAACAGGCTCAGTTACGTTTTTTGTGGTCATTGTTTTATCTTCCTTATCAGTGCCGAAAGCGGCTTTCTTAATACTGTCTAGCAATTTAGATTTCATTCATATTCTCCTGTTGCTTTTCTCCTATGTACGTACTAAACTCTGTACGTGTCATAACTTTATTAACCAAGCCTAGACTCAAGGCATCTTGAGCCATGAAAGTTTTAGCTTCAGTGTTCTTAATTGCTTCAACAGATATACCTGTGTATTCAGCAACGTGATTTACAAAATCTTCATAGAGAGCATATACTTTCATTTGAAGATCATCTATAAATTCTGGTTTCCAATCTCCACTATCGTCGAAAGGTACTTTTGAGTCCCCTGCTGTAATGAAGGTTCTAGTTACTCCTGCGTTTTCTAGAGCTTTGGAATAATTCATTAATGAAATTACAACGCCTATTGAGCCTGTTTCTGCTGAAGGGTTGCATATGACTTCATCAGCCACGCATGAGATAGCATAAGCAGCACTAGCCATACAACCATCGTTATAAGCATACAACTGGACATCATTAGCATCACATAAAGCACGAAGTTGATTAGCTGTCTCAAAAGCTGCATAGCCCTCCCCTCCAGGAGAATCACAATCCAAGACTATGATCTGAATACCTTCCTCAATCATATCTTCTGCTTGATCTATAATAGTCTCGTAAGAGCATCCTACTTCGCCACACATTCCATAGACTGGTTTATAGGTCAGGGGGCCGTACATCGGAATAACACCAATACCTATTTCTGGATCAAAATCATCCTCATCTTCAGTATCATCATCTTCTACTGAATCAAGTTTCATCAGTCCATACTTGTTTCTGTTAATCAGATAACTTGCAGCAAAATCAAATCCTGCCTGAGTTATCAAGTGAGGGCGAGAAAACATGCCCTCTGTAAATCTTAATAATTTATGCGACATTATTTTCCTTTATGCTGCGTTTGAGTTATTTGCAACACTATTATCTACAGTGCTCACACTATTCCCTGTGCCATTTAAGCCTCCAGTTTCCGAAGCCATCCCTTGACCAGATTTAGATTGTGAAGCTCCTAGATTGAGTGCTTCAACATTAACAGGCTCATCGGCAGGTAACTGAGGGATACCAGCAACTTTTCTAACCAGATTCAGCCATGCTCTGTCCACTTCGATCATGCCAACTGCTTTAACACGTTGAATAAATACGCTGAACTCTTCTAGAGAAATATCATTAACATCTCCAGCAACAAACTTAGGTAGCACTTCATCTGTCCAGCCATTCAATGCAAATATCTGAGGAATCAACTCTAAGTTTAAAACGTTTGCTATTTCTTTTAATCTGTGGTCTAATGCTAACGAGAGAAGATTTGACTTTTCTGAAGCTAAACTAAAACTGCCAGTAGAATCATTTCCCATGCGAATAACATCACATGAAAGAGCAGTTAGAATATCTGTTTGATAGCGTCTAATAATTCCGTCAATATTTGTGGAAGGAATTCCTTTACGCTCTAGTAAAGATAAGCTAAACATATCTTGTCCAGATGTTTGATCAAACATGGAAGGAAATACAATCCCTCGTTGTTTGCCTTCTGATATATTATTTAATATATTTTGTGTAGCTACAAATACTGCTGCATCTGCTGGAGTGGCATCTGGTGCCATATATTGAGGAGGAAGCCTTGCAAAAGGAATACCACTAACATCTTTAGCTACATTCAATGCTTCTTGATCTTGCATCAACTCTAAGCGCTTGTAAGCTAAGTATACACCTTTCAACAGACTAGTACCTTGAGGGTTGCCTTTAGTGGCATCTGCTGTAAACAGCATAAACTTCTCTCTAGGTATTAGGATTGTATTTCTATTTGTATTTGCCAGTTGTTCGTATTGGTCTGTGTACTGGAGGATAGATAGAGACTGCTCTACAGAATCCACTTGTCTACCATCATCAGAGAAATTCCAACGATATACTGTGTCTTGCGACCTTGGGGATATTTTTGCTAATCCTACTAGACCATCGTTGTATCTACTACCATTCTTGCGTAACCTTCGGCGGAACACTTTTTCTTGTATTGAAAAACCATACTCTAAGTATGTAAGGGTATCGCTAATAAAGCTGCCCCATGAATTTTCCATATCGTCCATGCAACCTTGCACAAACTTAGCACGTTCTAGTTGTTCAGTTGTAGCGCCAATAGGAGCTTCTACCGTCCAATTTACTCTACTTAGCATCATCCGATAGACATTGAAAGCCGCTTGTACAACCGGATTAGTTCGCATTTCGGCTACAACTTTGTTAAGTTGATAGCCCCTGAAGACCCTGTTTTGCTCTTCGATTATAATACCGTTAGTTATACGTAAGCCGTTATAACCTGTCTCGGAAAGCTTAATTCTAGGAATTGTTGCATCTGCGTCTGGTGCTAAGGAGGTACTTACGTCTTGTTCAGACATATAATCTCCTATTAATAATTGCTAATTATAGCATATAATTTCTTTTTGTCAAGTGTTATTTTCAATAAATATGGTAATTTTAGTAAAAATATGTTATAATTCTTAGTTTTTAGTTAAATTCTAGGGATTGGGGAGGCTTGTTCCATACTTGGAATAGAGAAACTTGGAATATGCATCTGTTTCGCAAGCTCGTTAGTAGCATCACTTGTACCATCCACTTGGTCATCTTTTATATTTCTACTTCCGTCAAAAAACTCTAACTCATTCAAAAAATCTTCATTCCAGTCGCCTCTTACTATCTTCACGTGCCCGTTAGCTGCCAAAGATACAAAAGGTTTAAACCTATTAATCTTACTAGAGTGACCCGACATTTGGATACTTCTAACGTAAACTCCTTGCTCCGCAAGAAACCTCGTGAAAAAGTCATTAGCTGATTTTCCTCCTGAACCTGTATCACGTGGAATACTAACTGGAATATCTAATCCATCATTTTTAGCTGTCTCTACTATCTCGTTTAAAACACCGTCAGTTTGTTTCCTGAAACGTTTTACATGCTCTATGTAATAAACACCTTCCCTAGTACGAGACATTAACACTCCCGCTGTCCAGTCTGGATTTGGGGTGGCTTCGGATGGAACAGAGGCAGCTAAGTCCCATGAGCGTATTTTAGATTGAGGATTTATAGGAGGATATTCAACAACTTCCAACCAAGACCTGTCAAAGAAACTGCTGCCTTCTGGTCTAGCTGTCCAACTACCAAATAGAAATCGTTGTTGATTAACCCTTGGCTGACTTTGTAGATTAGATAGGTATGTAGGATTATTTTTTAGTAAGATAGGATTATCTTGGATAGTCATAGGAATAAACCTGAACTTCAACGGTCTAAAATCTACTCCTAACTCCTTACCATACCCGTATTCTTTAAATAACTCTTCTACAGAGTTGCCCCAACACATCTTACCATTGATAGTTACAAAATAACGCTCTATTAACTCTGTTCCAGATTTTGGAATACCTGTCTCTGGATCAAGACAATACTCTACCCATTTGTACAGAAAAGAATTAGCATCAGGATTACAAGTCATAGTAAGATTCATATGACCTTTATACTTAGCTGACCTTAAACGGGATAATAAGAATAATATCTCAGATTCTTTAAAACCAGCAGCCTCGTCAACAAGCATATGGGTAGCCTGAAGTCCCTGCCACTCACCCAAGTTGTCCGGTAACGCACTAAATTGTATAGTTGCACCATTGGGGAATTTCCATGTTAATGCTTGAACACCAAAAACTCCTCCAAAATGAGAATAGATTCCTTTTGATTCGTCTACTAATCCGCCACTAAGTTTTAGTGTGGGGTAAGATTCACGGATAATCATAACCCTTGCAGCAGGGTCTTTAATATATTTTAAAGCTTTTAATAAGCATGTATAGGATTTAGAACTACCGGCCCCTCCTCCTGTAAGCAACACATCTGAACTTTCATCCATTAATATCATGCGCTGCTTTTCACTTCTTGGCGCAAAAATTAATGGCGCATCCATATTCTTACTCTCCTTTAAAGCAAACACAAAAAGGCTAGATAGCACTTAAGCTACTAGCCTTCTATAAATTCGTGATATGCCGCCACAATCTTATCCATGCAAACATATCATGGAGGGACAAAATCCCCTCCCTCACCACAATGCTGAACTAATATCAGCAATTCTTAAATTAAAGATAGCTTACCTATCAGCATTCCCGTAAACTAAGCCATACCTCACACCCCAAGTAATGAGTGGTTCCTAGTCTCCCGAACAAAAATTGGTATGCAAGGTGGGACTTGAACCCACAATCCTCTAAGGCGCAGGATTTTAAATCCTGAGTGTATCTCCAATTCCACCACTCGCACATTTGTCTATATAAAAATGTTCTATTTCTATATTTTTAATTTTGTAATTCTCTATATTATGAGATGCTTTACCTGCACAGCTCCTACTGCAAAATGGCCCACGCTTTCCGCGTTTCCTGTTCTGAACAGAATCCCTGATCGCTTCGCCACCAGATAATATAAATTTATTTCCACAGTGTTCACAATTTAATTGTATATCTTTCGATCTTTTTGCATCCAATCTAGAATGATCTTCCCTAGCTAATATTTGTAAATTACCTATACTGTTATTAGTAAAATCTCTGTCAATATGGTCTACAGTCTCATTCAAGCCTAGATATCTTTCTAAATGCATTTCCATTAAGTATTTAGGATAAGAGACAGTCTTTCTAGTACCTTCTTTAGATTTCAAACAAACATGCATACGACCATCTTTTCTTAAATATGGGCCGTAGACTTTAAAATCTTCATATATCATTATATTTCTCTAACAGTTGTAAAATCAATAATAGCCTCAGCTTATTCCTCTTCGTCATTGTGATGACGTAATTGCACTCTTACTCAGACTTCAATCACATTATCAAAATCAATAACAGGCTGTTGCTGACCTTGGATAGTAAGAGTCTTAGGCTGACCTAATCCGTTCATCTTTACTTGAGCCACAAGCCTATTAAATTCGTCCGTATTAATATCTTTAGCTGTAGACCGAATCATATCTAACAAAAATTCAGCAGCCCTTTGAGATATTTTCTCATCTTTACTCTTAAGATTAACTTCTAGTACCTTAATGGCCTCTTGTTCATGTTTTTTTAGTAATCTAAGTAACTTATCTAGCTCTCCAGACTTGCGCATAAAGGAAGGGTTATCTTCTTTTACTATAACTTTTGTTCTTGTACTTCCCGACATACATACCTCCCTAAAATGTAATTATATACTAAAAATACAATTTGTCAAGCTTTATTTTATAATAAATTATGAATTTTAAGAAATAGCTTGCTAATTACATTTTTTATGGTACAATAAACTTAAATTATTAAAGAAAGGAGAAACCCTTATGAAATGGATCAAATATTTCTTA
>Ga0210384_10001917_pt1 | contig 26678 bp, 23 predicted proteins | sample IncBWH2MmetaG_FD_160574 | JGI IMG/M metagenome (GOLD analysis project Ga0210384, IMG submission 160574) | Forest soil microbial communities from Barre Woods Harvard Forest LTER site, Petersham, Massachusetts, United States - Inc-BW-H-2-M | ecosystem: Environmental > Terrestrial > Soil >...
CTTCGCGTTGCGTCGAATTGAACCACATGTTCCACCGCTTGTGCGGGCCCCCGTCAATTCCTTTGAGTTTCAGTCTTGCGACCGTACTCCCCAGGCGCAGGACTTAACGCGTTAGCTACGGGACGACTCGCCTACGCGAGCCACCCCAAGTCCTGATGGTTTAGGGCTAGGACTACCAGGGTATCTAATCCTGTTTGCTCCCCTAGCTTTCGTTCCTCAGTGTCAGTTGCGATCCAGCCAGCCGCCTTCGCCACGGGTGTTCCTGCAGATATCTACGCATTTCACCGCTACACCTGCAATTCCACTGGCCTCTCTCGCACTCGAGCACGGCAGTTTTGAAAGCAGCCTCTGAGTTAAGCCCAGAGATTTCACTCCCAACTTGCCGCACCACCTACGAACCCTTTACGCCCAGTAATTCCGAGCAACGCTGGCCCCCTACGTATTACCGCGGCTGCTGGCACGTAGTTAGCCGGGGCTTCTTATACCCGTACCGTCAAACCCTTGCGGGTCATTCGTCCGGGTCGAAAGGGGTTTACACTCCGAGAAGCTTCATCCCCCACGCGGCGTCGCTGCGTCAGGCTTTCGCCCATTGCGCAATATTCCCCACTGCTGCCTCCCGTAGGAGTCTGGACCGTGTCTCAGTTCCAGTGTGGCCGGCCATCCTCTCAGACCGGCTACCGATCAAAGCCTTGGTGAGCCGTTACCTCACCAACTAGCTAATCGGGCGCGGGCTCCTCCTCAGACGGCCTTGCGGCCTTTGAGTCCAAAGACCGGAGTCTTCGGAATGTCATGCGGTATTAGCTCGCCTTTCGACGAGTTATCCCCCATCCGAGGGCAGATTGCCCACGTGTTACGCACCCGTGCGCCGTGCGCCCATCCCCTGTATTGCTACAGAGAACTGCGCACTCGACTTGCATGTGTTAAGCACGCCGCCAGCGTTCGCTCTGAGCCAGGATCAAACTCTCATGTGAAACTGGCTGCTTAGAAAAACAAAAAAGCCCGACTCCCATTTCTGGATGTCGGACCTCAAGTTTTCCAAGCGAACTTTTTATCGCTCGATTCACTCAATCCTTTGGCACCTAAATGCCAAAGTCAATCGAACGGGTTCTGGCACATCTCATCTTACCCAGTTTGTCAAAGAGCAATGGCCTCCTGTCCAGCAGGCAGGCTACCGTACAACCCAGCAACTATAGCATCGGTTTCTTGAATGTCAAGCATAAGTCACCTATTGAGATTGAAAGGTATGTGGAAATTCCACATCTCAAATTTCTTGCATAAATAGCAAGTTGAAACATATCATCGCCCGCATGTCGAAGCTATCAGTCCATCAAATTAAGGAATTGGCCAAATCGATTATCGCTGCCAATCCCGGTGGAATTAGATACAGCGCTCTCGTAGATCAAATTTGCCAAAAGAGTCCTGAAACTCCGAAAAATACAGTGCATGGCTCCGTATGGAATTTGGACGCTTTATTTCCCAACGAGATTGCCAAACCAAGCCGTGGGCTCTTCACGCCTGCTGGGAAACCAAGTAATGACACGGTCGAAATTAGCAGCACAGAACAAGTTGCGGCGACCGGAGTTAAAGTCAAGGAATCGGATTTTTACGAACCTTTTGCCGATTGGCTAAAGAATGATTTAGACGAGGTTACGGCGGTTGCTGCGCTTGGTGGAGCGGGCCTCAAATCTAAATGGGGAACTCCTGACGTAGTAGGTGTGTATAAGCCGCGCGCCAGCAACCTAATTAAATTCGGAGTGGAGATTGTCTCCGCCGAGATAAAGATCGACCCGCAGGCGCCAGTCGTGGCGTTTGGCCAAGCCGTCGCGTACAGATTATTTTCGACCAAAACGTACATCGCAATGCCCACAACACTTACGGAGGAGGATCAAAGTCGGTTGGAATCGCACTGTATGCTATTCGGGGTTGGATTGGTATTGTTCGATCTCGATAGCGATGCGCCGCAGTTTACGATTCGAGTTCGCGCCCAGCGCTTTCCGCCTGACATGTTCTATGTCAATGAGTTCGCTGAGCGCTTGAAGCATCATGACGATGAGATTTTCGAAGAACTCTTCGGGTGATTGGACCGTGCACAGCGCGGATTAGTCGCGCAAGATTCCTCTTTCCTAAGAACTGAGAACGAAAGTGGACCAGAACAGAAATCCAACTCAAGACGCGCGTGAAATGATCGGTGAGTTTTGTCGAGAGGTCGCGGTGCTCGTCTTGGTGTTCGTGCCGCTCGAGAAGATTGTGAACAAGGGCGGATTCGGAGTATGGTGGGCTGTAGGGACTCTCTTGGTAAGCGCTATTTTTCTTTCGGTCGGCATCATATTAAAATGGAGTAGACTATGAGCCAGTATGTCCCATTCGCCCTCATGATTTTCTACGCTTTGATCCTACTTCTTGTGGCCAAGCCCCTAGATAATTGGCGCGAATCGAGAATCGCCAGGAAAACCAAAGAGGTGAAGCAAGGCGAACTTTTTGATGCGCGTAAGAAGGTGGATGATGAACGTCCGCTGATGCCCAGCCCCAGATAAATGAACTTTCGACTGGCGAGTCATTCAAAGGGCCTCGCAAGAGGCACGAGACTTCGACTCCCTGAATCTTCGGGAACTATTTATCAAATGCCATGCGCGCTAGTGCTTCCTTGATGCGTTTCCGTTGGGCAGGTCTGAAGTCGCGCACAATTGGTCGGCGAGCTTGAAGAACCTCTTCTTTTCCGCGTCGATGTTGCCACGAAGAATCGGCTGATTCCGGCCTTCAGGAAAAAGTGGCTCCCTACGAAGTCGATCAAGCTTGGCGAGCCATTCGGCGACGTCAGGGCGTCGGCGCTTCTTGCGGATTAGTTTGGTGACGTCACTTTTTGTCTTCGTCATTCATGTCTCGCATTCTGGACACTATTTTACCTTCTTGTAGGGTGACGGAGACAGGCCTCCAGCCTGTCGGCTTTCCACCACAGCCGGCAGCATGAAACCCCACAGGCTGAAGCCTGCGCTACTGGATGCGAATTATCGGTTGCTCATAAATCTTTCGCGTGGTGAAATCATTCGTGCAATTGACGACGGAGTGTGGAGATGTCTGTGGGAATCAACGAAAAAATTTTAGTGGCTGGGGCGGGCGGATTTATTGGTGGCGCGCTGGTTGCGCTTCTGCGCAAGCAGGGGTTCCGGGATCTCCGGGCGGTCGATGTCAAACCGCTTGACGAATGGTATCAGCGCTTCGAGGATGTGGAGAATCTGTCCCTGGATATGAACCTCAAGGAAAACTGCGAGACGGCTGCGGAAGGCGCTGTGGAGATTTATAACCTGGCGGCGAACATGGGCGGGATGGGCTTCATCGAGAGCAACAAAGCGCTGTGCATGTTGTCCGTGCTGATCAATACGCACATGCTGCAAGCGGCGCTGAAGCACGGGACCGCCAAACGCTTTTTTTACGCTTCGTCCGCTTGCGTTTACAACGGGGACAAGCAGAAGACGTTTGAAGCGCCTTCCCTGAAAGAAGCCGATGCTTACCCGGCGCTGGCGGAAGACGGCTATGGATGGGAAAAATTATTTTCGGAGAGGATGTGCCGTCACTTCATGGAGGATTTCGGCCTCGCCACGCGCGTGGCGCGCTTTCACAATGTTTATGGCCCGTGGGGAACTTGGTTCGGCGGGCGCGAAAAAGCGCCGGCGGCCATCTGCCGAAAGGTGATCGAAGCCAAGGTTTCCGGCAAGCACGAAATTGAAATTTGGGGCAGCGGCGTGCAGACACGCAGTTTCATGTTCATTGACGACTGCACCGACGGCATTCAAAGGATCATGAAGTCCGAAATCCTGGAGCCCATCAACCTGGGCTCGAGCGAAGCGGTGACGATCAATCAGCTGGTGGACATCGCCGAGGACGTCGCGGGAATCAAGATCAAGCGCAAGTACGATTTGAGCGCGCCGAAAGGCGTCAACGGGCGGAACAGCGACAACACTTTGATCCAAAAGCACCTGCATTGGGAGCCCAGCACGCCGCTGCGAGCGGGCCTCGAAAAAACGTATCGCTGGATCTACGATCAATATATGGCGCGGGAAAGAGGCGAAGCCAGCGTGGTCCGCGAATCCGGGATTGTTAGGTAGTTTTCTTCTTCGCAAAAAATCGCATTCTCTTTTATATGAATTACGAATCGGCGACAGCGATTTTTCGGCCGGCAGATGCATGTGTTGCTCGAAGACTCTTCTCGTGTGGTTCCACGACACTTCTGCCACAACTGCTTGACCGCGATGCCGGCAGCCCTCAATACGGAGCGTAGTATCCCGGGCCGACGCGCAGCATATGGTGCCACGCGATGGGAAACGCCCACCAGACAAGTGAGCCTAGCAGTGACTGGCCAACCGCAAGCGGCAGAATGTTTCGTTCACACAAAAACATCCATGCCATTGCGGTTCCGGCGACGAACGTCAAAGGGAGGAGCACAGGATTCGGCCAATGCAAGGCGCTGAAGATTGCTCCAGCAAGCAAGCCGGCGAGCCAGCGGCGCTTGAGGAGAGAAACGAGACGGTTTGTCAAAAGGGAATTGAGGGCGATCTGTTGCACCAGGCAAAATAGGAAGTAGGTCCACAGCCTGCCGAACGAGCGATAATTCGGAGGCGCGTGCAACTGCTGCCCGAAAGCCATGCCGATTAGGAACAGCGCGAGGGCAAACCCTCCGTAAACGATGGCCGCTTGTTTCGTCGCGGGCCATAGATTGTCGACGCGCATTCCCAGAGTTTTTGGAGTATCGCCTTGAATCCAGAAGCTCGCTGCGAGCCAGGCGACGGCTCCCAACCAGGAGAGCGGTTCGGCAAATTGGCCGCGCCAAATGTACCAGCCAATGAAAATTGGAACGAAGAAAACATCGGCTAGAGTCAGTCCCGTGCGCAAATCGGCATTCATGTTGCGTACCACAACCTGGCGGCCCAAAAGCTATTGGCTGCGCGTCACGTCTCGATGATAGCACTCCCCTTTTTGCTGCTTGGGCGGCAGGAATTCAAAAACTCTTGACACAGTGAGCACAGAGAAAAGCACGGTGGCGGCGTTCCTGCTCGCTCTTCGTCATCCGATGCATTGGAATTTCTCTGTGGGCCTCTGCGCTCCTCAGTGTCCTCTGTGTTGCGCTTTTGGTTTTTCTCCGGCTGACGCGCTACTTCGCCGGATGCAGGAGGAGCTTTTGCATGCGCCAGTTAATCAACTCACCCACGTAGATTTCATTTTCCGACGGGCAAGCGATCTCGTGAATCCAACCGAATTCCTTGAGCTGCCTGCCGGTTCCGCCAAGCTTGCCCAGAACTTTTCCATCCAGACTGATCTTGTAGACTCGCCCGGGGAACGCGTCCGAGGCATACAGCACTTGATTCGGCCCGGGCGTGATGCAAACCGTCCAGGGCGCGCCGGGTCCCATGGTTCCCACCAAATCGACGGGCGGCTTGTTGCCGATGATCGGCACCGTATTCGCGTAATCGAAGGGCTCGCTGATCTTGATATTGCGGATATATTTGCCGTCGCCATCGAACACTTCAATCCGGGAATTGCCGCGGTTGGCTACATACACATTTCCCTGCGCATCGGTGGCGATGCTGTGGGGCGTATTGAGCTGGCCGGGCCCGCTGCCGGGCTCGCCAAACGACTTCATCCATTTGCCGTTCTTGTCGTATTTGGCGACGCGCGAGTTGATGTACCCGTCGCTGATGAACGTTTCGCCGGCTGCGTCCCAGGCCATGTCGGTGACCTGCCGGAACAATCCATCGACCGGGGGCAGCGGAGGCTTGGGATGCTTGAGCGGCTCGGTGCTTTCGTCGGAGGCTTCCTGCTTGCGCCCGAACACCATGATGACCTGGCCCTGCGGATTAAACTTGATCACCATGTCGGAGCCTTTGTCCGCGGCCCAGATGTTGTCGTCCTTGTCGACCCGCACCGTATGCGCGAAGGACCAGGCGTACAAGTTGTGGCCGATCTCGCCAAGGAATTTGCCGTCCTTATCGAATTCCAGAAGTTGCGCGGCGCTGGCCGCGTAGGCCGGCCCGGTGGTGTTCCCGCGCGAGAAAATAAAGATGTGTCCCTTGGAATTCACGGCCACGCCGGAAACTTCGCCGATATACATGCCGGCCGGAAGCTTGATTGCGTTGGGCACGGAATCAAATGGAATATCGGGAGCCCCCTGCGCGAAAAGCGCGAGCGGCGCACACAGAAAAAATGCCAGCACGAGCGCAAACTTTTTCATACGAACCTCCCCAATCCTTTAGTAGTGGAGTCAGCTTATTCGCTGAACGCAGAAAGTGAAGCGTTGAGCCCCGATTTTCTGTCCAGTGATTTTGCGGTAATCCGAACGTCGGGAGAATATATCGTTTTGGCCCGCGAACGCCAATGGAAAAGCGATTTCCTATGGCGGCAGTCCGGCGCGGCGGACGGGCAGGTGCGCGCGATTGCAAAGTGCCAACCTGAAGGTTGGCGCTACAATAGACCGCCAGAAGGGAGGCAAACTTCATGCCCCAGGATTATCTGCTCAAGACCGAGCCTTCGGAGTATTCCTTCGCCAACCTCGTGCGAGACGCCGCGACCGAGTGGGAAGGCGTGTCAAACCCAACCGCGGTGAAGAACCTGCGCGAAATGAGCGCAGGCGCAAGGCTGATCATCTACGAGACCGGCGCGCGCAAGAGCGCCGTCGGAACCGCAACGGTCGTTTCCGTGGACGCTTCCGATCCCAAAAATCCCAAAGTCAAAATCAAAGCGGGAAAAGCCATTGAAAAGCCGGTGTCACTCGAGGAAATCAAGGCCAACAAGCTGTTTAAAGATTCGCCGCTCATCCGCATGGGCAGGCTCTCCGTCGTGCCCCTCACGAAAGAGCAGTACGCAGTTCTAGCAAACATCTAAATATTTTGACTACCCCGGCGTCGCTATCGCAACCGTTTCCACCAGCCGCCGCAGCGACTCTGTGTACGGAGCGCGGGCCACCCCGCGCTCGCAGATGATGGCGGAGATGAGGCGCGCGGGCGTGACGTCAAATGCCGGATGCGCCGCGGGCACGTCGGGAGCGATGCGCACGCCGCGGAAGTGCGTCACTTCTTCGGCGGGACGCTCTTCGATAGGAATTTGTTCTCCTGACGGAATTTTGAGATCAAATGTAGAAACCGGGCCGGCAACGTAGAACGGCACGCCATGTTCCTTCGCCAGTACGGCAATCTGGTAGGTGCCGATTTTGTTGGCCGTGTCGCCGTTGGCCGCGATGCGGTCCGCGCCCACGACGACCGCGTCCACTTTTCCCGCCTTCATGAAATGGCCCACCATGTTGTCGGTGATCAGTGTGAGAGGCACGCCGCCCTCGTGCAGTTCCCACGCGGTGAGCCGCGCGCCCTGCAGGTAGGGCCGTGTTTCGGGCACCAGCACGCTCAGCTTGTGGCCCTCTTCGATCGCCGTGCGAATCACTCCCAGAGCCGAGCCGACCCCCGCCGTAGCCAGCGCTCCGGCGTTGCACTGCGTCATGACCTGTCCAGCGGCGGGCATCAGCTGCGCGCCGAAGCGGCCCATGGCCTCGTCGATGGCGCGCTTTTCGGCATGGATCGCGCGCGCTTCATCCACCATCGCGCGCCGCGTGGCCTCGAGCGGCGAATTGGCCGCCGAAAGTTGCTCGAACCGGCGCGTCATGCGTTCGATGGCCCAGAATAAATCCACCGCCGTCGGGCGCGTTTCCTTGATCGTCCGGCAAATGACCGGAAACTCCGCGCGAAGTTCCTCGGCCGTGCGGGCGCTGGAACGCTCGACGCCAATCGCCACGCCCATGGCGGCAGCCACGCCGATGGCCGGCGCGCCGCGAATTACCATGTCCTTGATGGCCGCCGCGACGTCGCGATAATCGGTATAGGTGTGATGGATTACTTCTCCGGGCAAGAGGCGCTGGTCGAGTAGGACCACGCCCTTGCCGGTCCATTCAATGGGTTGTGCGACGTTCATCAAGTTGCGCGATTCCCCTGACGATTTTCGTGGCACAGTCTTCAGCCTGTGGGTTTTGGGTCTTGCAAGGACCAACCCCCCACAGGCTTAAGCCTGTGCCACTTGAACCTGTTAGTGATGCGACCCGCTGACGACGTATATCAGATACCCGACAAGTTGCAAACCGTTGTAGCCGAGGTGCACGAGATAACTGGCGGCCACGGTCCCGGTGCGCGCGCGCACCCACGTCAGCGCCACGCCCACCAGAATCAGCAGCGCGATCTGTCCCCATCCGCCCCACAGTTGCGCAGAGTGCATCAATCCGAATAGAGTGCCCGTGATCGCAATCCCGGCCGCGATGCCCAAGCGGCGCGCAATCACGGGATAAAGAAAGCCGCGAAAAATCGTTTCTTCTACCAGCGGTGCAATCAGCACGCCCAACACGCCGAACAGCAGTATGCTGACCCGCGCCTTCAGCAACTCTTCGATCGGCAGCGTTTCTTTCGAATTGAGAAAACCTCCCACGAACGAAACCACCAGGGCCAGCACCGCACCGCCCGCCAGGAATTGCAGCGCCGAGTCCCAAACTTTCCCTGAGCCGGGCAGCGTCTCGCGCCAGCCGATCGACGGCCAGAAGGGCGCTTCCGTGCGCGCCAGCAGCATCAGAAAAAAATAAAGGAGTGCGCCGCCGTCAACCACCGCCTGACTGATGAGAACCACGACCGACATCGCCGTGGTCATCGTTGTTCCCGACAGATCGCTCGGATTCACTCCGAAGAGCCATAATGCTGCCAGGGCCAATCCCTTCGTGACCACAACGCTGCAAATTACCCACATGATGACAAACAGTGCCACCTCCAGCCAGCCCCACGGCACGCGCAAGTCGTCTGAAATTCCGGCGCCGTATGGCGGCGCCAGCGGCGGATGAGGGATGTCCTGCAGGTTCTGCGGTCCGGGCTCCGGGAGGTTCATGGCGGGGGGTTCCAAGGGGGGCGGAGGGACATCTTCCGAAGCGTTGCCCAAAGGTTCATTCGAACGGGCCCTGACAGGCGCTGCACCGGACGGACTGTGATCGTCGTAGGCCATTTCAGAGTGGCATGGCGCTGTCGGGGGGTACAGGCGCGCAAGGACACTACAATCACTGTAGCGGCAGTTTTCGCCGCGCGCAAGTGCGGTGGAGCTCTTCCCACATTCAAAGGAATGTGTCTACAAACCGCAAAAGATTGCTCGCGAATCCCTGCGAACATCTGCGCGATTCAGCGGCGGCGTGCTGCTTTCCTGCCTCGCGCGATTTTTGCGAGCGCCTGCGCGTATGCCTTTATGGTTTCTGGGACGGCATGGCTATACACGAATTGCCCTTCGCGGCGGCAGGCGATCAAACCGGCTTCGCTCAGAATTTTGAGATGGTGGGAAACTGTCGCGGGAGTCACGCCGCGCATCGAGACGATGTTGCTGCATGTCATGTGCTCGGTTGCCGAGATGGCCTCAAAGATTTTGAGGCGGGTCTCGTCGGCCAGGGCTTTCGATATTTTTTCGATCTCGGAACGGTCCATGGATTAACCTAAGTGTAACGAATTCATCGCCCCTGGCGCCAGCGGGAACTCGCTCCACGCCGGAATAAATTTCGGAAATACCTGCATCCTATCATTTCGATAGTCATCTAAATATCGAAATCATATTCACCCCGGGTGCGGCGGCATGGATGCCCACGGTGAGGACAAGACAGCAAATCGGCGAACAAAAGGAGACGCACGTGAAGAGACTCGAAGGAAAAGTGGCGGTAGTGACCGGCGGAAACAGCGGCATTGGCCTGGCGACAGCGAAACGCCTGCAGGAAGAAGGCGCGCGGGTCGCCATCTCGGGCCGAAGCAAGAAGACCTTGGATGATGCGGTAAAAACAATTGGAAACGGCGTGGTGGCTGTCCAGTCAGACGTGGCCAAGCTGAGCGAAATAGACAAGCTCTTTGCGGAAGTTTCCCGGAAGCTCGGGAAAATCGACGTGCTGTTTGTGAACGCGGGAGTCGCCAAGTTCGCCCCGCTCGCCGAAACTTCCGAAAGCGTGTTCGACGAACAGTTTGACATCAACATCAAGGGAGCCTACTTCACGATCCAGAAAGCGCTGCCGTTTCTGAACGACGGCGCGTCGATCATCCTGAATACCAGCGTTGTGGACAGCAACGGCACCATCGGCGCCAGCGCCTATTCCGGTACAAAAGCCGCCCTGCGCTCTCTCGCCAGAACCGCGGCGGCGGAACTCGTGGGCCGCGGCATCCGCGTAAACACGGTTGCCCCGGGCCCGATTGAAACGCCGATCATCGGCAGGACCGGGCTGCCCCAGGAAGCCATCGATCAATTCGTGAAGGGAGTAATCGACCGGGTCCCCATGAAGCGCTTCGGACAACCGGAAGAAGTGGCAGGCGCCGTGGCGTTCCTGGCCTCGCAAGACGCGTCCTACATCACCGGCGTGGAAATCAACGTAGATGGCGGGCTGGGACAAATCTAACTAGTGGCGCACGCTTCAGCCTGTGCGGTTTTGTCCTCTGGAGGGCCGGGCTTTTCATCCTGACGAAGGAAGGACAGCTCGGCCATTCAGGTTGCGTATCGTTGCGGGCTTCAGCCCCTGAAGCTTCAGGGGTTAAAACCCCTGATCCGGCAACGCTTTTCGTCGGGACTGAAGTCCCGACCTCCAAGTGCGAAGAATGAAGAACCCTGCCCTGCAAAGCGCCCTCAAAACTTCCTTGGGCTTGACCGCAGGCAGGCGCTGACTCATGCGGGAATCGCGACGCTGATCTTTTCTCTTACGGGGTCTGAAACGAATTTCGGATCGCTCGGAATTGCCTCTCCGTCCTTTCGCAGACTTTCGAGATAGGCGCGAATTGCGTCCCGGGCCATTCTCCGCGCCTCTGCCAGAGTGTCTCCCTCTGTGACGAGACCAGGGAGAGCCGGACACGTGACCACGTAACCGCCCTCTGCGGCTGGCTCAAAAAACACCGTAAAACTATACTCACTTACTGTTTCCTGTTTCGATGTGTTGTGTTTCTTGCTTTTCATAGGTGTCTTTCAGTTCACTGGCAGGAATCTTGTCTTCGGCCTTCAAATTCAGCCTATCACTCTGCATTTGGATGTCAAAAGGGAATGCTGATTTCTCGTGCCAAGGCAAGGATAACCGGGACAAAAGCCCCGCCCTTCCGACGACGAAGGACGGGCCACCCACAAAATTCAAGATCCCCAAAGGCCCGGGCCACCCGTCCCAACACCGAAGGACGGACCACCCGTCGTCAATGAGACCCGGCACGCTCAAGCTCGACAACGCTAAAATCTATGAAGCGATTTCTTTTCTCTGACTTGAAAACGTCTGCCCAGTAAGATCATTAGGGCATAGAGAAAGGTCGGGCCACATAGCCGGGTTCGTAAAGTTTGATTTCGCTCCAGTGCTGGACGCGGGCCATCTTGCCCAAGCCGTGCTCTCCATACTTATCGCGATAAGTTATAAAATTGTGCGCGAACAATGAATAATTGAGTCCTATCTCTACGAATCGCTCAAACCCATATCGCGGTTGTCTCTTCTGTGGTCGTATGACATCGAAATGATGACCCAGTTCGTATGCCCAAAGATCGGCAGCCTGCAGTTGAACACAAGTGCGAGGCGTGCCTGACTCGTATGCTTCCATGACGAACGAGACCATGTGGTTCGCCTTCCGAACAGCAAGCCAAAGGTCTCGGGAGTTTGCCAACCCCTCCGAGTGTTCTGGATGATGAGCGTACGTCATTGTTACCAGACCAGGATTATCTGCCAAGGCGGCAGCGACAGCGATGTTGTAGGTCAGCGACTGAAACGCAACCATATACGGGTCCCGTAATCTTGACTTTGACCTTTCGTCCAACGCATCAAAATCGCGGGTTGAGACGACGCTACCGATGGGAATAGCTCCCGCACTCCGGATTCCATCGAGAAGGGTTCCGAGCAATGCTTTCCTGGAACCGTCCGTCCAGTTCTTGAACTGACCTCGGAATCCAGCGAAGTCGGCCATATGAAAGGGTTCGGTGAGGCGATGGGTCTTGAGCGCAGAAGTCCAACCCAATTCGAATTTTTCCCACGCGGCACTTAAAGCTAGGAGGCCAGCGAGGCAAACAAAATCTCGATTTGGATCCTTCGAGTGTCCAGATTCATCGATATAAGCGCAATATTTAGGGAGGGGACCATAGTCGATGAGGTGGCTGGCAGTTTCCATTATTTCAATCCATTATACATTCGTTGCACGAAGCCAAGGGGCTTCGCAGTGCGTACCGGGTGTAGAGCGCAACGTTCTCAGTGGCCGTTAGCTTCTCGTTATGCATGGTTTCCATTCAACCCATTTAGAACCCGCGCTAGCACCTGCCCCGTATACGATTTTTTTACTCGCGCGACTTGCTCCGGCGTGCCCTGCGCGACGATGCGGCCGCCGCCTTCGCCGCCTTCGGGGCCTAGGTCGATGATCCAGTCGGCTTGCTTGATTACGTCGAGGTGGTGCTCGATGACGAGGACGGTGTTGCCGAGGTCGGCGAGGCGGTTCAGGACGTCGAGGAGTTTTTTTACGTCGTCGAAGTGCAGGCCGGTGGTGGGCTCGTCCAGGATGTAGAGGGTGCGGCCGGTCTGCCGGCGGGAGAGTTCGCGCGCGAGTTTGATGCGTTGCGCTTCGCCGCCGGAAAGCGTGGTGGAGGATTGGCCCAGCTGGATGTAGCCGAGGCCGACGTCGACAAGCGTTTCGAGCTTCGCGCGGATTTGCGGAATATTTTCCAGGATTTTCAGGGCGTCGGCGATCTGCATGTCCAGCAGGTCGGAAATCGAGTGGCCCTTGTAGCGCACGGAGAGCGTTTCTGCGTTGTAGCGGCGGCCGCGGCAGACTTCGCAGGTGACGTATACGTCAGGCAGGAAATTCATTTCGATGCGGCGCAGGCCGTCGCCCTGGCAGGCTTCGCAGCGGCCGCCCTTCACGTTGAAGCTGAAGCGGCCCGGTTTGTAGCCGCGCTCGCGCGATTCGGGGAGCATGGCGAAGAGTTCGCGGATGGGCGCGAAGACGCCGGTGTAGGTCGCGGGATTGGAGCGCGGCGTGCGGCCGATGGGCGCCTGATCGATCTCAATCACTTTGTCGATATTTTCCGCGCCCTGAATTTCGTGGAACGCGCCGGGGCGTTCCATGGAGCGGTAGAGCGACTGCGCGAGCGCGCGATACAAAATGTCGTTCACCAGAGTGGATTTTCCCGAGCCGGAAACGCCCGTCACTACCGTTAGCAGGCCGAGCGGCAGCTCGAGATCCACGCCTTTCAAATTATTCGCTTCGCAGCCGAGGATGCGAATCGATTTGCCGTTGGGCGCGCGTCGCTGCGGCGGCACGGCGATCTTCAGTTCGCCGCGGAGGTAACGCCCCGTCAGCGAATCGGCGCTCTGTTCGATTTCTTCCGGGCGGCCCTTGGCGACCAAGTACCCGCCGGCATTGCCCGCGCCGGGGCCGAGATCCACCACGTAGTTGGCGCGGCGAATGGTTTCCTCATCGTGCTCGACGACGAGGACGGTGTTGCCGAGGTCGCGCAATTTTTCGAGCGAGGTGATCAGGCGGTCGTTGTCGCGGGCGTGCAGGCCGATGGACGGCTCGTCCAGCACGTAGAGCACGCCGCGCAACTGCGAGCCGATTTGCGTGGCCAGGCGAATGCGCTGCGCCTCGCCGCCCGAAAGCGTCGCGGCGGAGCGATCCAGGCTGAGGTAGCCGAGACCGACGGCGAGCAGGAAATCTAGGCGCGCGGCGATTTCGGAGAGGGCGCGGCCGGCGATGTCCATCTGGCGCTCGGTCAAGCCCTTGCGAATCTTGTCCACGGAGGGACGCGCGTCCGACATGGCCAGCCCGGTAAATTCGGCGATGGAACGGCCGCCCACTTTTACGGCCAGGCTTTCCGGCCGCAAGCGCTGCTCGCCGCAAACCGCGCAGGGCACGGGCGACATGTACTGCGTGATCCACTCGCGGTAGGCGTCCGACTCGGATTCCTCGAAGTTCGATTCGAGAAAGCCGACAACGCCTTGGAAATGCAAGCCGGGAAGGGTTTTCCCGGCGGCCTTCGCGGCGCGAGCTCCGCGTGACGAACCGCCGCCATTGCTCTTGGCATTGGACGGCGGATTGCCGTACAGGATCAGGTTTTGCACGCCGCGCGGCAATTTTTCGAATGGAGTGGAGAGGTCGAACCCGTGCGCCATCGCTCCCAGCTCCAGGTTGCGCCTCAAGAACACGGAGCCCGAGCCGGGACCGAGCCCGCCTTCGAAGAGAGGCCGCGTCCAGTCGACAATCACTTTCGAGGGATCGAAATCGTATTTCGAGCCCAGGCCGTTGCACGCCGGGCACGCTCCATAGGGCGAATTGAAGCTGAACGAGCGCGGCTCGAGCTGCGGCACGGAAACGCCGCATTCGCTGCAGGCCATTTTTTCGGAGAAGACCTGCTCGGTCCCGCCGACCACCACGACGGTGACGAGCCCTTTGGCCAGCTTGAGGGCCGTGGCGATGGATTGCTCGAGGCGCCCCGCGATGCCGGGCTTGACGAGCAAGCGGTCGATCAGGACTTCGATGGTGTGATTCTTGCGCTTGTCGAGGCGGGGCGGATCGTCGAGCGGGCACAGGTCGCCGTCAATGCGCGCGCGGACAAAGCCGTCGCGCGCGAGCTTCTCCAGTTCCTGGCGGTACTCGCCTTTTCTGCCACGCACGATGGGCGCGAGGATCATGACGCGGTCGCCGCTCTTGGCCAACTCGCCTTGCAGGATGGAGCGCACGATCTGGTCGGTGGACTGGCGCGAGATGGGCTTGCCGCATTTCGGGCAATGCGGGGTGCCAATGGAGCTGTAGACCACGCGCAGGTAGTCGTAGATTTCGGTGATGGTCCCCACCGTCGAGCGCGGCGAACGCGTGGTCGTTTTCTGCTCGATGGCGATCGAAGGCGAGAGGCCCTCGATGGAATCCACTTCCGGCCGCTCCATTTGATCCAGGAATTGCCGCGCGTAGGCGGAGAGCGATTCGACGTAGCGGCGCTGGCCCTCGGCGTAAATCGTGTCAAATGCTAGCGACGATTTGCCCGAGCCGGAAAGCCCGGTGATGACGGTCAGCGTGTTGCGCGGAATTTCCAGGCTGATGTTTTTGAGGTTGTGCTGGCGCGCGCCCCGGATGACTATTTTCGTCTGGCCCATGTTGCAAGCACCGCCCCCACTGCCGGCTCAGCACACTGCGGGTAAAATACGCCCATCGTAATCCTACAACCTAGCAGGGTGCGCAGGGGGAGTCAATCTTGGCGGCGGGGTTTCAGGCTCCTTTCCTTTGAAACATCAGGGTTTTCCCCGAGTTCTCCGGCCATAGGAAACTTTTTTCTTGTTCGCAAAACGGCAGATTGAGCGCAATCCCCCCGTTTTTCGCCGCTGCGTAAAATTTCCCCGGAAAAATTTCCCGCGACATGGCTTTTTTACCGGGGTACGCAAATGAAAACACTGTGTTTTCAGCGCCTTGTGTTTGGCCTGCCGCGTGCAAACAGTAGGAACCGTAGGAGGGAAGACGCGCCGAGGATCCCTTTAGGGGATTGAGGGCTGGGCCGGCACGATCTTCCCTCCGACCTGCTTCCGCCGCCTACCCCAAAACCACACCCAATGGACCATACCTATCGGCGGAAGTACGCGTGGGCTCTGGCTACAAAATAACAAAAACTTTTTAACACACGGAATATGGGCGGCGGGGTGACTTCCGTGCCGGCTGATTTTGATGAATCCCTTGAATCGTTGGAATGGATCGGGAGTGTGGCCAGGAGATCGGCGGCGAAAGATTTGGCTGGGGCGGTTGGACTCGAACCAACACCGTCCTCATTAACAGTGAGGTGCCCTACCAATTGGACCACGCCCCAGCAGTTTCGCGACGTCCTGTTGAATCCTACAAAGATAAACATTGTACGCAAAACGCGCAAGCCCGCCCCGAAAGATTTTATTCCGGGGTTTCGGTGGGAAATCCCGCCTCGGTCCAGGAGCGCCAGCCGCCGTCCATGGAAATGCAATTCGTGTAGCCCATCTTGCGCAAGTTATCCGCGGCGAGGGCGGAACGAAAACCACCGCCGCAGTAGAGGACCAGCGTCGCGGACTTGTCGGGAATGGCCGCCTCGATGTCGCGCTCGATGACGCCCTTGCCGAGATGAACGGCCCCGGGCAGGCGGCCGCGCGCCCATTCGTTGTCTTCGCGGACATCCACCAGCGTGAATTTTTCGCCGGCGTCGAGTCGCCGCTTGACCTCGCGAAAATTCAATTCCTTCACGCGAGTTTTTGCATCATTCACGATGGCCAGAAATCCCGGCGCATGTTTCATGAAAACCTCCCGGAATGCCGCAGAGTCACTGCGGCACAGAGTAACATAAGGAAATGCGCTGTATGTTCCGGGAGACCTTGCTCTTCAGCCTTATCGCTTGCGAAAAAAAGCACCAAGGCCGACAAAATTACCAGTTCTAGTACCCCTCTGAAATGACCCTGAAGGCCGTGTATATCCACCTGAGCTGGCTTGACTTAACAATTATTCTCCCTACTGGCAGAGGTTTTGCTCCTATGGACATCATCAGAATCGAACTCGGAGAAAATGGAGGAATATCGCAGCTTCGCATCATTGAGAACGGGAAAATGAAAATCATAGCAATCAAAAGTCGACTAAAGGAGGGCTAAGTGATGATGCTCCTAAAGCGATGGGCAATCGTAATGATCGGAATTCTCGCATTCGCTCCGGTTACTTTCGCAAGCGACCACAATGGAGCGAAGAAGCAAGAGGATCGCATAGCGAATTCGAGCGCTGTTATGGGCGAGATTCTCAATGTCCCCGACAATATTCCGCGGGACCTGCTCGACAAGGCGCGATGCGTCGTCGTCATACCGTCGGTTATTAAAGCGGCGTTCATTATCGGAGGCGATTACGGACGCGGCACTATGGTCTGTCGCACGGGAACGAACTTTTCAGGCTCCTGGGGCGCTCCCGCAATGTATGCGCTGGAAGGCGGCAGCGTCGGTTTTCAGATTGGCGGCGAAGCGACCGACTTCGTCTTTCTTATCATGAACGATCGCGGGGCCAACAGCCTGCTGCATAGCAAGGTCAAGCTTGGCGGCGATGCATCCATAGCCGCCGGGCCGGTGGGACGAACCGCAGCAGCGGACACGGACGCTTATTTGCGCTCCGAGATTCTGAGTTACTCGCGAGCACGAGGAGTGTTCGCGGGAATCTCGCTCGAAGGGTCAACACTGCGTCCCGACAATAAGGCCAACCGCGAATTATATGGACGCTCCGTGACTGCGGCGCAGATCGTCAGGGAATCGGAGGTACAGCCTCCTTCCATCGCGATGAATTTGACGTCGCAATTACAAAATGCGTCTCCGCACCTGAAGTCCTAAGAATTCCTCGACAAGGGGGGGCGGAGTCTCAACTCCGCCCCTCTTTGTTTCAACGCCGCAGAAAAACGGAAGAAGTTGTCAGCTAGCTCGGCAATTTCTCAGCTCGTTGGCACGCGCGCGCTGACGACCGGAACCATCCAAACCGCGTAACCCTGCGGGTCGTGGACGTTGGCGATCATCTGGTTAAAGTACGCCACGGCGGATTCGCGCGAGATTGGCGTCAGTTCGCCGATCGATTCGGCGTAGCCGTCGCGCCAGGCTTCCAGGATCGCCGCAAATGTTTCACGTGGAACGCGCAGCGTGTCAACCACGACGTAATCAACCTTAATCTCCTCCATCTTCAACGCGGCGAGGATCCCGAACGTGTGGCGGCCCATGAACAAGTCGGTGCCCGTGCTTTCTCCGAAGCTCGCCGGAGCCTCGTGCCAAAAGTCGCGGGGATCGAGGGCCGCGCGCTGGAAGTGCAGCATGCCGTAGTCCTCGGGAATCAGGTGCAAATATCCTCCGCGGCGCGTCACGCGAGCGAGTTCGGCGATCACGCGGTCCGCGTGCGGGATGGAGTGAAGCACGTGGCGGCACACGGCGAGATCGAAGCTGCGGTCGGCGGCTTTCAGTTCAAAAATACTTTGATGCTCGAACGTAAGACGCGGCGCGAGGCTTGCGTAGCGCCGGCGCGCGAGCTCCAGATGCGAATCGACAATGTCGACGCCCAGCACCTGCGCGCCGGGAAAAGATTCGGCCAGCCGCGAGGATCCTTCGCCCGTGCCGCAACCGGCATCGAGGATGCGCGGCTCCGCCGGCAAGGCGTAGCGGCGCAGCAGCGGAATTTCCTGCGGCCAAATGGCGCGCGCCTGCGCAGCCAGGTTTCGCACCATGGACTCGTCGGCCATCTGCTTGGCCTGTGGGTTGAGATCGGTCATGACCTGCTCCAGTGGGCCGCTGCGCAATTTCGCCCCATTGTAGCCCACGGCCACATTCCGATAGCAGAACTTCACAGGATTTGGCGATGCGGTTCGTCAACGTATGTGCATTTCACGCATGTTTGGCGGACGGGACCCTGCCGGGAATTTTTCGGTGCGTCGATGGCCGGAGAAGCGCGTGCAACGCAAGCCAGTGGTCCAAATCGGAAATCCAGGAGATAGCGATTCAGCGGCCATCAAATTGATTTGAGTTGACGGGAGAGGCCAGTGGACGTATGTTTCGCTCACCGGTTGAAACTTCCACATTCCGCATGAGGTGAATTTATGCCAGCGCAAATCTCCAATGATCGTCGCCCACGCGCAGTTGCATCCTTTCTCGCCCTGACGGCTCTCTTCCTCGCAGGCGCGACGGCCCGCTTGGGCAGGGCTGAGACGTCCCCCAAGCCCGCGAAGGCTGCGGCCACCCCGGACGTCTCCACGGACGATCTGCAGCGGTCCCTCCGCCTGGATACCTATAGGATTCTGGCCGATAGCGGCGCGGCGCGCGGTGAAAACATTTACTTCTATAAGTGTTGGATGTGCCACAACCAGTACACCAAAGGCGCCCCCCTATTGAAGAACCTGTTTCAGCGGGAGAACCTGACATCCGGCGATCCCGTCAATGACGACAACGTCACCGCCAAAATCAAAGAAGGTGGCGCCGGAATGCCATCATTTCGCACCAGTCTTTCCGATGCCGACCTCGCGGATCTGGTCGCTTATTTTCACTCCGGAAAATGCTGCGTGGAAGGCGAAAATCCCCCAGCAAACCCGTGGTACCGCGCCGAGACCCAGAAATGGCCGGTGCAAAGCGGCCTCACAGGCGGGGCCACTGGTATGGTACGGATCGCCAGCGGAGATTCCCCCGAGGGCGTAGGCGTCCAGCTCATCGCGCCGAATGGCGTGCGAACCACCGTTTATACCAATGCGGATGGCAAGTTTGAATTTCCGAAGATGCAAGCCGGTTCCTACACTTTGCGCATTCCAACCCCGGTCCCCTTCAAGCCCTACCGGCGAGATTCGGTCGCGATCAATGGCTCTACGAAGCTCGACGACATCCTGCTGGAGAGGGTTGCCGACTCGGACAATTTGCCTGCCTCAGCGGCGCTGGAGTCTCAGCTCAGCAGCGCTGAAATCCTGTGGAACTTGCCGGGCACGGCCGAAGAAAAAGCGATGTTGCAGAAGAATTGCTCCGGATGCCATTCCTGGCAGCAGATTTTCAGGAACCGTTATGACGAGCATAGCTGGGGTCTGATTGTTGACCGCATGATGCACTTCAGCGGGACAGCGATTGCCGTCCGCAACAAGCCCATGTCCGCGCCGGATCCGGAGTACAACATCCTCGTCAAGTTCCTTTCGCGAGTGCGCGGTCCGGATGCAAAGGACGAGCCTTTGCGCATCTTCCCGCGCCCCCGAGGAGAATCAACGAGGGTGGTCGTTACCGAATACGAGCTGCCGCAGCAATTGCTCGCTCTTCACGACGCTACCGCAGACGGCCAGGGCAACATTTGGTTCACCAGCCACAAGACGCGTTACGTCGGCAAACTCGATCCGAAGACGGGCATTGTGACCGAGTACACGATTCCGCTAACCCCGGGTTCCATGCCGGGAACGCACCACGCAGTCATCGACAAGAGCGGCATCGCCTGGATTTCGGAAAATTGGGCGCATCAGCTCAACCGGCTGGATCCGCGGACGGGTGACGTGAAGCAAGTCCTGATCGAAAGCAAGACTCCCATTAATGCCCCCAGTTTTGGAAATTTCACGCTGGACGCGGAGGGCAATGTATGGGATGCCCGGGCGGACAGGGTTGCCAAGCTCGATCCGACCACCGGCAAGGTCTTGAAGGAGTGGCCGCTTCAGGCCAACAGCAGCTACGACAACGTCATTTCCTACGACGGCAGGTATTGGGGTGGCAGCGGGCCGGCGAATTGGGGCAATACCGTTGAGATGCTGGACATTGAAACCGGAAAAATGCTGAATTTGAACAGCGGCGCGCACATGATGACCGCGAAACGCGGCGGGTTTGATCCCTTCGGAAATACGTGGTGGGGCGGAGCGGATGGCGCTCTAATCGAGCTCAATGCCAAGGCCGCCCGAATTGATGAATACGTCCCGCCGATTGCACCGCATCCCTATACCGATTTCTACGAGGCCATGCCCGACAAGAACGGCGAAGTGTGGGCAGGCGTGCTGCACGGGCGGCAGATGCTTCGGTTCGATCCCAAGACCAGTCATTGGCGCGCCTATCAGATGCCGGAACCATACTCCTATGACCGGCGAACCTATATTGACGCCTCCACGCATCCGGTAACTGTTTGGTATGTTGACTATAATGGCTACTTAGTCCGCGTCCAGCCCCTCGAGTAGGTTTCCTCGAGGGAAGTGCCGTAACTTTTCATAGCCGCGTTCCGCCGCGTGCTATTTGCCCCGCGACGCCGGTTCGTCCTGGGCGCAGAAAGCCCCGTTCCGAGTCTGTCATGCGGAGCAACCGGAATCGAGTCTCAGAAAAGGTATTTGAGGCCGAATTGAATCAGCCGGGGCGCCACGGAACTTTGGGTGACGACCCCGAAAGTGGCCGTCCCAAAAGTCGTTCCGGGGTTGGAGAATTGAGGATGGTTAAAGGTATTGTAAAACTCGGCGCGAAAAGCGAGTTCCGCGTTTTCCCGGATTCCTCCCACCGTCGTTCTTTTGCCGATTGAGAAATCTGTGTTGAATTGTCCTGGTCCGGTAATGAAATTCAGCCCTGTATTGCCGTATCCCGTCGAACCGTCGGGGCCGACTACAGGCGCGGGACAGATCACCGTGGGACCCGAGTTGAACCAATTGTTCAACCTCGCTTGATCCCTGCCTGATGTTTTCAGACTTGCATTGGATGCTCCGGGGCAGAGGGTAATGGTGGAAATTCCTGCGCCGCCATACACTCCTCCACCCTTGGGGTCCGTAAGAGTCATGGGCAGCCCGCTCTGGATGATGATGATTCCTGCCGTCGACCATCCGGTCAGCATTCTCCCCACAAACCCTTTTGCCTGCATGGGAACAGGCAGCTGATAATCGAAATTGGCGATGAAGCGGTGAGTGCGATCGAAATTCGCGCGAGCCCAATCGAGCGAAAGATTGGTCTGATCGTTGTAGACGCTGGTGTTGTTCTCAGCCTTGGAGAAGGTGTAGGCGGATTGGAACGTCAGGCCGCGGGAGACCCGCTTTCTGAGCGTTGCTTGCATGCTGTGGTACCAGGAAAGCCCAATGAAATCGTTGGCAGCCAAAGCGGTCGGCGTCTCACCCAGCGTGGGCACGCGCAACTTTGCGTTTCGGGAAGTGTTCGTCGTGACGCAATCGGTGGGGATGCCATCGAAGCCGCAGTTAACGGGAGCCGTCGGACTTGCCAGAAGTGGTTGGTTCAAGACCTGCGAGAGCAAGAGATGGTTCCCGTACGAGCCGACATATCCCAGGTCCAGCGAAAAAGTGGATGACAGGCTGAATTGCGCGTTGACATTCCATTGCTGAAGGTTGGGAATCCTGTAAACAGGGCCGGCTACCCGGTCGGAAAGTTCAGAGGTTGGCGTGCGTGCGACGAAGCCCAGCGTCGCGGTCGGAAAAGGTTTCTGCAGCGTCGACAAATCGTTGCTGGCGTCCGTATTGCTAAACCCCTGGGCGAAGGGCGGCAAAGCGAACAACGGTGTACCCGCCGCGTTGCCACTGAACGGAGCAGTCTGGTAGAACCAGCCATACCCGCCGCGCAAGGAAACACGGCTAAGCCAGCCCCCCGGTTGCCACGCAAAACCAAATCGGGGAGCAAAAGTGTCAAGCGGGGCGCCGTTCTGGTAAAAACTTTTCGTCGAGTGCTCAGCAACGCTTGCAGGGAGCGGTCCGAAAGGCTGGCCGGTATAGGGGTTAATCTCGTTGGGGTTGTAATTGGAGGCGACTGTATATCCTGCGAGTGTGCCGGAAGCCGGCGGAATGGGGACCTGGCTCAAGAGAGAGGGCCAAACATTGCCGATCGTGCCATCGGTGTCTAGAGAGGGTCCAATATATTCCCATCGCAGACCCAAATTAAGGGTGAACCGCGAATTCAATTTGATGTCGTCCTCAACGAATGCGGAGGCATAATAATTTCGGTACCGGAATTGGAGTTCGCCGAGCGGTCCCACACCTACGCTGGCTTGAATGCTTTGAATGTTGCTTCGGCCCAAAGGACTTCCGTTCTGCGCCGCACTTTGTCCGAGGAGGAAATCCTCAAAGTTCTGCACGACAATCTTCCCCTTCGCTGCCCCGGTGTTGTCCTCGAAATTTGATTGCGTGTCGGCAAATACGCCCGCACGAGTAATGTGCCTTCCGTGAGACCAGGAAATATTATCCGCCCACTGATACGTCACGGTTTTGGTCAAGGTATCGCTCGCACTATTCCCCAGGAATCGAAAAGTTCCAAGCGACCCGAGCACCTGAATTTCCGGTGGCACTGGGAAAAACTTGTCTAAAGGCGTCATTCCTACCGATGCGGCCGGCGGGACTCCCCGGCTATCTCCAACCGCGTCGTCTTCGGTATACGCCGCCCAGATTTCATTCACGACATTGCTGGTCAATATGGAAGTCAGCTTCAAGCTGGCGACGTAATCTCTCGGCCTGAACCCGTGGGGAGATCCGGGAACAAATTGCGGACCGGGGTTGAGCCCATAGGGGGCGCTCAGGGACCGAACCTGGTGAACGCCGGATATAAATACTCGCCCAACAAGGTTTTGCTTGGTCGAAATCGCATAATCAATGTTGGCGACATATTGATTCTCACGAAATGTGGAAGGAAGGCTGATCGAATAAGAGCCCAGGCCGGCATTACGACCGCTTGTGAGAATTCTCTGCGGCGTGGGGATCAGGTAGGCGCCATCGGGCAGTTTCATTTGGAGCAAAGTAAGAGCCACCGGGTTGACGTTCGAGCCATCGCAGGCTACCTGAGTTCCCCCGGCGAATGACGAATACCTCGAGTTGCCAGGGTGATTTGCCGGACAGAACTGCGACCCTATGGTTGCCGCCGAGCGATCGTCCGTCAGCGGCGGGAGGATGAGGGTGGACAAGGAGGTGGGATCCAGCCCGTTCACTTGCCGGGTGGCCTGGAAGGATCCAAAAAAGAAAATCTTGTTTCTCTTGAATGGTCCGCCAATTGTGCCGCCGAACTGATTCTGTTTCAGGTTCGGACGAGGCTGTCCAGCTCCATTCAGGAAGAAGTCATTGGCATTGAAAATATCATTGCGCACGAATTCCCAAAGGTCGCCATGAAAATCGTTCCCCCCGGACCGGGTGATCAGGTTTGTGTTGGGAACATTGGCGCCGTACCCGGAATCATATTGCGAAGTCTGGATTTTGAATTCCGAAATGGCGTCCGGATTGGGCACTGTGCTGCCCGAGGTAGCGCCATCGACCGTATACGTGCCGGCGGTCGTATTGCCATTCACATTGAAGGACTGCGTACCCCTTCCCAGGGTTCCCGCATTATTCACATCGGAAGCCGACCCCGAAGACATGGACATCACCTGCGTGGTGTTGCGGGTGGTCAGGGGAACCCCTGTTAGCGTTTTGCTGTCGACCAAAGTGCCCGTCGAGGACGTCGCGCTCTGACTGAGGCGGCACAGACACGCCTCATGCTCCGTCGATTCTCCGGCCTCTAATTGAGCGTCCAGGACGGGAACCTCCGAGACATTCACGGCCACGGAGGCCATCAGGGAGGACTTGAATCCCTGCGCAGAAAAAATTACAGCGTACGCGCCCGGGGCAAGCAACGAAAATCTATAGCTGCCGTTCGAGTCGGTCGTCGTGGTTTGAGACTGGCTCGTCGCGTTGTTGGTCAGCGTGACTGTCACACCCGGGACAACAGCGCTTACCGGGTCAGTGACTGTCCCCCGCAACGCCCCCGTCGTTGATGATTGGGCCGAAGCGCGAGAAGTGTGCCCGCCCAGTGCGACGAGCAGCAGAGCGGACGATGCAAAGGATGACATACGCCTGAATTTCATTGTTGCTTTCTTGTTTCCTGTGGCGGCCACGCCTGAAAGAGAATCTCACCCGACCAAATGCCAGCTTGCCGGGCAACGATAACCGTGAAGGCCACGATCAGTGCCGGCCTCATGAATGCACTGCAAAGCGTTTGCAAGCACCCTTGTTGCAGACGCAATTCCATCCAGCGTTCCAGGGCAGGCGATCTCACCACTTTAGTCCCGCTGCCTGAAAATATTCTGAAAGCGATCGCATGGGCCTTCAACCGGGCGAACCTGAACGCGGAAGAACGGGAGTCTGTTTTCCAGGTCACCGATCCTGTCTTGTACTTTTGAACGAGAAATCCCGATTTAGACCTCGGACTTGCGCATCGTACGCTTCTCTGGCGGTGGAGACAACGAATTTGCCGCCAGAGCAGGCCTATGGATGCCGATGACGCGGACACGCGAATGCGTCCAGGTTCCGCAGAGATGTTCACAAGCGTTTGGTTAGCGCCTGAGGCTTCTTTCCATTGGCGCTTATAGCAGCTAGTGAAGACTACTCGGGACTTGGAGTTCGTCCAAGCCTGCAGGTATGATCGCAAATCCGAAGTTTGGAAACCACGACAGCCCGAGAGTCACACGGAGAATCATCACGTTGTCTAACGATGAGATTTCGCATCAGTTGATCGCTGAACCAAATACCATCCTTCGAGGATTGGTCGGCTCTACTGTTCACGGCCTGGTGCTCTCGGGCACAGACGACCGGGACGAAATGGGCGTGTGCGTTGAGCCGCGCCGATATGTTGTGGGCTTTGGTAAGTTCGAGCATTGGGTATATCGGTCTGCCGCTGAGCGCGAGGGACACCTGGGAGCCCGGTCTCAAGCGGGCGATCTCGATCTAACTATATACAGTTTGCGCAAGTGGGCGCGTCTGGCGTTGCAAGGCAATCCAACCGTGCTGCTTCTGCTGTACTTGCCGGACGATGCGTTGGTGATCCGCACCGACGTTGGCGAAGAACTCCAGAAGCTCGCGCCCGCATTTGCATCGAGACACGCGGGAAAACGATTCCTTGGATACCTGGAAGCGCAGCGACAACGCCTGGTTGGAGAGCGTGGCCAGCGTGATGTGAACCGCGTCGAACTCGTGGAGCAGTTTGGATACGACACGAAATACGCCATGCACATGCTGCGGCTCGGTCATCAGGGCGTAGAGTTTCTCGAATCGGCGCGCTTGACATTGCCAATGCGACAGCCGGTTCGCGATCATTTGATGGATGTCCGGCAGGGGCGCAGCAATCTGGCCGACGTGCTGGCAGAATGCACACAGTTGGAATTGCGGCTTGGCGAATTACTGGATTCATCGCCGCTCCCCTTAGAACCGGACTTAAAAACCGTCGAATCTTTCGTTATGGATGCCTACGCCGACGCTTGGGCAAAGACAACTGAGCGCGACGGAAAGGGAATCTCGATTTAGGCTTTGATAAATCGTAGTATCGGAAAGTAGCCTTTGGAATCGCCCGCAATCCCAGTGGCCGGCTTCTCCGAACCTGTACTGGGCGCCGTCCACGGCCGCCGAGTGATTCGATTGGCTTGGCATTTTTTGGAGTACGCCGCGCCGTCCGCGGCGCCCCGGAATGTGCTATCCTCCGGCAATTCACGGACAGCTTGCTCACGTCTACGGAAAAAGAGAGGAGCCATCTCATGCGCAAAATAGTTTTGGGAATCTTCGTGATGCTCATCGCAATTTCGGTGAAGGCACAGACGCCGGCGGCGGCGACGGACATTACCGCTGCGCAGGTCCAGGCGTTCATTAAAGATGCGCCTCACGATCGAAACAGCGATCGGCCCATCCGGGTTGTTGACGCCGGAGACTACCGCGTCGGTGTCTTTGGCGTTTTTCGGCCGAAAGATGCCCCCATCACCGCAACGGTGCATCAAACAAACGTCAGCGAGACCTACTACGTCCTGGAGGGCGCTGGAGTGCTTGTGACCGGAGGCACGCTGAAGAAACCTGTGACGCCGCGGCAATCGGGTCTCGGAGACTGGATGGATCTCGGCAGCAACGGCATTGAGGGCGGCGTTTCACGACGGCTCACTAAGGGCGATGTGGTCATCATCCCCGGCGGCGTGCCGCATGGGTGGGCGAGTGCCGAAGGGGACATAACCTACCTGATCGTCCGGTCCGATCCCGCCAAGAAAATTCCGCTGAAGTAGCGCGGAGCGCCATCGCAAAACTGATCGGAATGTGGCCTTCGGAGCGAGCCACATTCCGATAAGCCGGGTGGTCTCAATGGGTCGTTGCAACACCTGGTCAAAGCCTTCTGGTAGGAGCCTAAGAAGCTGATTTTGTTACCCGGCGTCAATATCAAACAAAACAAAGCCCTGTTTAGGTTCTGAATGAGTACT
>Ga0210384_10001918_pt1 | contig 26663 bp, 24 predicted proteins | sample IncBWH2MmetaG_FD_160574 | JGI IMG/M metagenome (GOLD analysis project Ga0210384, IMG submission 160574) | Forest soil microbial communities from Barre Woods Harvard Forest LTER site, Petersham, Massachusetts, United States - Inc-BW-H-2-M | ecosystem: Environmental > Terrestrial > Soil >...
GTTTTCACCACCGGGAGCCCCCCTTGAACGGCATCCTGTCGTGTCTGAGCGATTTTATCCCCATCATTCCTCAAGCAAATATTCCCCAAAAAGCCACAGCGCCGTTAAGAATACGACATCGAAAGCGACCAGGATTCCAAGAGCCCCGAGCGGCAGCGCCGGATCGGCCTCAAGTAGCGCTGCAGTTGCCTCCGCGCTCGCAATCAAAACAGGCGTGAGCAGCGGAAGAAGCAGCAGCGGCAGCATCAATTCCCGCATGCGCGCCTGCGCTGAGATCGCCGAAAACGCTGTGCCCGGAATCGCAATCCCAAGACTGCCCAAAAAGAATACCAGCACGAGCTGCGGGAACACCGAGAGGATGTGGACATTAAAGAAGGCCGCGAAGAAAGGCAGCATCAGCAGTTCGGTCAACAGAAGGAAAAGAGTATTCGCCGCTAGTTTTGCGAAAAAGATCGCAAAGGGATCGCTGACAGAGAGGCGCAGCGCGCTCAGCGTATCGTTATTCTGTTCTCGCAGGAAACAAGGCTGCAGCATCAAGGAAGCGGCAAAAAGAAACGCGACCCAGAGCAGCCCCGGGCCGAGACGCTGCGATTCACTGGTCGTCGGATGCAACGTGATGCTGAAGAGCGCAATGACGATGAAAATGAAGACCACGGTCGTAGGAAGCAGTTCTCGCGAACGAAACTCCGTGCGAAGTTCTTTTCCCAGCAGCGCCGCGGTGTTTGAAAGCAGGCTCACTCATGCACCCGCAAACGTCAGAATGGAAGAAAGGCTGGAGCCGGTCTGCGTGTCGGCCTTTACGGAACCAGCCTCCAGCCGGATCGCTCGCGTGGCCAGCGACGATATTTCCGATTCGCCGTGCAGACTCATCACAATCGTGCGGCCCGCTTCTCTCATCTGGCGCAGCGTTCCGGCAAGCCAGGACACTGCCTGAGGGTCAAGCCCCGTTGCGGGCTCGTCCAGTAGCAAAACCGCAGGATCGTTCAGCAGCGCCCGTGCAATGGCCATGCGCTGCCGCATTCCGCGCGAAAACGTGCGCACTAGAGAGCTCCGGCGTTCGGCGAGACCTACCTCTTCGAGAAGTTCCGCGGCGCGCGCGGCAGGCTCCGCGATTCCCAGCAATCGCGCAAATAGCACCAGATTCTCTTCGGCATTCAACTCGTCGTAGACCATCGTGGCATGCGCCACGAATCCCAACCGCGACGCTGCACCTGCCGCATTCTCCTTGCCGTCCAGAGAAGTGACGTTTCCCGCAGACGGCCGCACCAATCGCGCCGCAATCCGCAACAACGTGGTCTTCCCGGAACCGTTGCGGCCCGCCAGCACCACGCACTCGCCCGCGGCGATTTCGAGCGAAACCCGGCGCAGCGCATAGAGCCCGCCATAACGTTTCTCGATTTTTTCAAAGCGAATACCTGCGGGAGAAGCGGCCGGCATCACCGGAAGACCTCGGAGGGAGATGAATCCAGCTGCGCGTGCAACGCTCAGCCTCGCACGAGGTCGCGCAGCACTTTTTCGGCACGCGCGCGTTCCTGTGCATACTCTTGTTCGGAGATAGTGCCAGCCTGGTGCCGCAATTCCAGCCGGAAAAGGCGCTCTTTCAACGCGTCAAGACTCGTTCCGATCGCTGCATCGACATCCGCAAGACTAGATGTCCCATTGGTGGGAACGGCAGGCGCAGCCGCCGCTCCTTTGGGAGCCATCACAGCTTTGACCTTCTGCGGCTTCGGCGCGGCTTCGCTTTCCTCAGGTGACGCCGGTCCTGCATAAGCCACAACCGGCTTGCGCCATAGCAGCGTCGCAAGCAATCCAAAAAGGCATACAAACCCGATGATCAATGGCCACTTCAAACTGTCCAGCCGGCCGGGAACCTGCTGAATGCTGACTCCCCCGCCCTCGCCACCACCTTGTTGCGCGTCACGACCCTGCTGACCTTGATCCGCCGCACCGCCCGCATCCGGCGGAGGCGCCGTTCCGGAAACATTTATGGCGACCAGAGTGCCTGCCGGAACGTCATCTCGCCCGTAGACACTCATTCCCTGCTCTTGCCCGCCTGCAGCCAGCCCATCTCCAGTGACCTGCACCGTCGGGGGTGCAACAACAATTAGCCGCACACCAGGATAGATGGTGGAAATCTTTACCGACGCCGCGTTTTCCGGATAAGGCAGCTCATACGAATAACGCACGATGCTCTGTCCCGGCCGGAACGCATAAGCAATCGAATAACGATTATTTTTCTTGTCGATCGGAGATTGCACCACGGGCATGCCGGTAGGTCCGGACGCCGCCACCTGTTGCAGTTGGCTCTTCTCCGGCAGCGCAAAGTCGAAGTTTCCCTCCGTGCGGAAGTACGCCTTCGGCGGCTCGGACTTGTTCTCGATCTGATACTCTTCGCCCACAATCAACTTCGATCCGTTTGGTTGAAACACCACGACGTGTGAAGGCACGTTAATGGTTTTCGCATCGGACGAGGGCTCGTAAATACTCACAACCACCGTGCTGCTTCCGGGCGGCACGGGCTGGTGAAAATTGATCCCCCGGTATACAGCGCGAACGAGCATGGGCTGCGCGCCGAGCCCCGGATTGTCAAACGCGAATTCGCCTTGCGCGTCGCTCTTGGAATTGGCGACCGGCTGCATCCCGCCTTGCAACTGGATCAAAATGACTTCAACGCCGGCCGCTGGTTTCCCAGTCGTGCCGTTCTTTACCGTGCCGCGCACCGTGCCCGCTTCGGCGGCCAGGAAAGGAGCAAACATCAGCGCCGCGACTGCGGCCCATCGAATCGTCGCACCCCTCATTGGCCGCTCCGGTCCGCCGGCGCCGGGCGCGTGCCGCGTGGCCGGCGCACTTGCGATTCCGTCACCTGATCGATTTCTGCGAGCACCATCGCTGCTTCATTTTCCAGAGCGGTCTTCATCGCTTCAAAATCACCCTCGGCATATTTTCCCGAACGATACTCGAACCGCAGGTCTCGCAGATTGTCGTAAATCGTATCGCGCCGCTCCAGCAGCTGATCCAGCCTCGTCCGGTGCGGTGCCAGATCCGATGCATCCGGCTGAATATAAAAAAGGAACAGCATCGTCGCCACTGCCAGCGCAACGCACGCGCCGACTACGGCCCAATCCATAGTCCCAATCGCCACCATTCCGAACAAAAAGAAGTACGCCACCGTCTAGTCCTCAGTCTCGCGCGCCGCTTGCGCTCGCGCACGTTCCAGTCGTTCCGCGGAAACCCGCGGCGCATTTCCCGCCGACGCGATTGCGGGGTTTCGCGGCTTCCGCCAGCGCGAAATCACGAAAACCACCAGTATCGTCCCCAACGCCAGATAAATACTCGGCAGCGACCACGCCACCAGGCTGAACCCCGACTTCGGCGGTTCCGCATACACTTTCGTGCCAAATTCCTGCACGAACATCTGCGTAATGACATCTTCCGAATCGCCGCGCGCGATGGATCGCTCCAACTCCTTCAGCATGGCCGTTGACGTCGTGCATCCCACGTGGTTGCACTGCGTCAGCACCTGGCTGCACCCGCACATGCACATGAACTTCCCGCCGATCTGCTTGGCGCGGTCGGACGGCTGCTGCGCGCCCACTGGCATAATCACCAGCGGCGCCCCCGCCATCGCCGCAAGAATCCCAATCGCAAATAAACGCCGCGTCCTAGTCATGGCCTTCTCGCATCGTGACCGACGGAGACGGCGTCAGCCCATGTCCCAACGCTTTCGCAACTGGCTGCTGCGCGCCCGAAAGCACCAGCACCGCCCGGCGATTCGGCAGCAGCGCCACCAGCGTCCCAAACACAACCACCACCCCGCCGAACCAAATCCATTTCACCAACGGATTCAAATACGCATGGATCACCGGCAGTTGCGTATCCGGACTCTGCCCCGCATACACGACGTACAAATCTTCTTTCAGCGTCGAGTAGATCGCCACCATGGTTCCATTTTCCACCGTGGTCGCAAACCGCCTCTTCTCCGGATACAGCATCATCTCTTGCTTGTTGTCCTTCATCACCTCAACGATCATTCGTTCCGCCGTGTAGTTCTTCTCAGGTCTGGTGTCCACAGTCTGTAGCAGCAGCGTATACGGCCCGATCTGCATCGTGGATCCAAGCCTCATCTCTTTCTGGATGTCGCGGTTGAACGCCGCCCCTGAGAGTCCGATGAAGATCAGCACCATCCCCATGTGCACGATGTAACCGCCATACCTCCGCGTATTCCTCATCGTCAAATCGATCGCCGACGCGGCTAAAGTTGCTCCCGACCGCGCCGCAATCACTTTGGCCCCGCGGAAAAACTCCATGCCGATCGTCGACGCCACGAATACACACAAGATCAGGCACACCAGCGAATAGAACTGGCGGAATCCCAGCGCAAAGGCAATCACTCCGCCAACCAGTCCAATCGCCAACGGCCAGCCGAAATTGCGCTTCAAACTCTCCGTCGAAGTCTTCCGCCACGCCAGCAGCGGGCCAACTCCTGTAAGGAACAGCAGCAGCAGCCCGAGCGGAATATTCACCTTATTAAAGAACGGCGCGCCCACGCTGATCCGGTCCCCCGTGAACCATTCCGAAAAAACCGGAAACAGCGTCCCCGAAAGGACCGCTACACAGGCCACCAGTAGCACCAGGTTGTTGAACAGGAAGCTCGACTCGCGCGAGATAATCGCGTCCAGCTGATTCTCGCTCTTTAGATAATCACGATTCTTCACGTACGCGCCAAAGCACACCAATAAAATGATGGCGATGAAGCCCACAAACCAGTTCCCAATGCTCGATTGCGCGAAGGCATGCACCGAGCTCACCACACCGCTGCGCGTCAGCAGCGTCCCGAGAATACAAAGCAGGAACGTGCAGAACACCAGCCACACATTCCACACCTTCATCATCCCGCGCTTTTCCTGCATCATTACCGAGTGCAGAAACGCCGTCCCTGTCAGCCACGGCAGCAAAGACGCATTCTCCACCGGATCCCAGCCCCAGTACCCGCCCCACCCAAGCACCGCGTACGCCCAGTGCGCGCCCAGCAGGATCCCCATCGACTGAAACATCCACGCGATCATCGTCCACTTGCGCGTCAGGTGAATCCACTTCTCCCCCGGATAACGCGCCAGCAGCGCGCCAAGCGCAAATGCAAACGGAATCGTAAATCCCGTATATCCCGAATACAGGTTCGGAGGGTGAATCACCATCTCCGGATATTGCAAAAGCGGCGTCAGCCCATTCCCGTCCGCCCGAGCCACCAGCTCCATCGCACCATTCGCCCCCGGCACCGCCAGCGCCTTGAACGGGCTGGCCACAAAATTATTCAGCGTAAGAAAGAAAATCTGCACCCCGGCCATCACCACGCCGACGTACGGCATCAACTCACCATTTTTGTTTCGGTAAGTGATCAGCACGGACAAAACATAAACCGCCAGCAGGAAGCTCCAGAAAAGTAGCGATCCCTCCTGCCCCGACCACAGGGCCGCAATTTTGTAAAAAGTGGCCAGGTCGCGGTTGCTATGCGCCACCACGTAGGCATTCGAAAAATTGTCGCTGAAAAACAGGTATTCGAGGCTGAAAGTACCGAGGAAAATCAAAGCGCAGGTCGCAATTCCCGCCTGCCGCGTGCTCTTCACCAGCAGCGGATGCCGCGTCAGAATCGCCGCGATTCCCCCCACAAACGCATACACCGCGCACACAAACGCTAGAATGAGTGCAAAGGAACCGAATACATCCACCGAAACCCCGCCTCTCCCCCGGCAAAACCGGGCGCGCTACGTTCCGCTACGCTGGGGCGAGCTGGCTGCGGCGCCACCGCTTCCCCCGGGTGCCGCCTCATACTTGGACGCGCATTTTGCCTGCACATGCTCCGCAACAAATCGCCCGTCGCTACTGGGACTTCCTTCGACCAGTGCCTGGGCCTTGTCCACAAACGTATCGGGTAATGGATCGCTGCCGACATATGTGATCGGAAGCGTCTTCCCTTCCCCTTCGAGCACGAAATCTACACGCCCGGTATACCGGCGAATGCTGTTGGGTGCCACCGTCCCGCCGACGCGCATGCGCTGTTTCAGCGCGCGCCCTTGCAGCGTCTGCAACTCCGCAATCGTGTGGTAGTACGTCTTGCTCTCCCCGTACCCCAGCCACGCCAAAAACCCCATGGACACCACGATTACGCCAATTCCGATCCCGAATTTCGCTTGCTTCTTCACGCTAGTGCTCCTACCGCGCTTGCACGCACTCGATGCGCTCGATTCTATCACAGCTAAAAGTGCATTCCGACGCAGTCAAGGCCTGTTTTGGGCCAATGCTTTCGGACACCTGCGGCCTGTTCTTCCGGTCAGTCCACTCGAATCGCCAGCGCCTCTCGTAACTTCCTCACCGCTTCCCCTGCATTCGGGCCGTCGAGCGCAAATGGTTTCCCTCCATCCAGAACCACCGGACATCCCAATTCCATCGCCGCGATTTTTCCCGCAACAGACTCCAGTTCCGTCGAAATCAACGCCACCCGTTTGGGCTTCAGCGACCGCCGGATCCGTGTGCCCATTGCCGGCAACCGCTGCTCCAGCAGTGACAAACGCCTCGCCCCGTCTTGCAATTCCCCCTCAAGCGCGCATTCCAGCACCGGCGTCAGAAAAAATCCCGCTCTCTGAAACTCTGCCTGCACGATTTCCGCGCTCTTACCGGCTGCAGTGATGCCGGCCACCTCCAGCACCCTCCCCGCCTCCCCGCTAAAGTCACACCTCGGAGAATACAGAAACTCCCTCTCCTCCGACTGTGACGCAGCGCACAAAAGCAGCGTGTGAATGTGCACCGGCCGGTACCGCGTGCTCCATTCCAGCCGTTGTAGCCGCTGCGCGATATGCCCGGGCGAGGAAGCCTGTCCGCACCCGTCGCACGGCAAATCCATGGAATTGGTCATTTGTATGGTTCTGAATGTAGTGCAACAGCGGTAGGACTGCAAATCGGCAAATAACCGCAGGAAGCAAACATCAAACCGTTCTATGGCTTCAGGATGCGAATCCTTTCACCACAGCAAGGCGCATCAACGCGCGTTCTCTAATCTCTGTTCTCTGATCTCTTACGAAGAAACCGGCGTATCCGAAGGCAGCTTCGCCCTCAAGCACCACTTCAATTCCTGGCTCATCTCCGAGACTTCCATCCCCGGCATCACGATAAACTTGCAGCTCAGCATCTCGTGCGGCTCATCCTCATCCGGCAATTGACACGTCACCCGGCAATACTGGCAATCCTGATTCCAGCAAAACCGCCCGTACGGAATCGTCTCCGGACTGATGAACTGAAAACACCGCAATAGCGAATTGCGCTCCGGCACCTGAAATTTCTTCCCGAAGACGGTAATCTCCACCAGCTTTTCATACGGACGAAAGGGTTCCGACATGATGAGTCCTGTTCCCCGTGACCCGGCCCCCGCGCTTCCGCAGGATTTCCCCCGAACCAAGCCACTCGGCCAACTCCCAAAGATAAGTGCCTCATCAGAGTAGCCCGCACCCCCGCCCCCCACAACGCCCTGCGCCGCCAGCGTTCCCAATCTGCTACGGGGTCTCAACATCTCTCCTTGTCCGTCGAATTCCCTTTTCGTCCCGCCGTCCACAGTGAATTGCAGTAGTGGTACCCTCTCATTGCATGTCGCCGTCAAGAAAAAGGAAACCAGTTATTCGCCCGCTTGCCGATCCAAAAACTCCAGACGTCCGTGGACTGAGTCTCGATCCGCAAACGCGTTGCTTGCACTACCATTCGGCGGCGGACATTATCGCCATCAAAATGAAGTGCTGCGGCACGTACTACGCCTGTAAGGACTGCCACATCGCGCTCGCCGGTCATCCCATCGAGGTATGGCCACTCAGCGAATTCAACCAGCAAGCCATTTTGTGCGGAGCCTGCCGTGCAAAACTCACGATTTGCGAATACCTGCAATGCGAATCTCGCTGCCCCATCTGTTCCGCGGCGTTCAATCCTGGATGCCGCAACCACCACCATTTCTATTTTGAAGAAGACCTGGCTGGTGGCCTGGACTGAGGAACTGGATTTGTAAGCCTATGAATCGTCCGGGCTCCTTCGACCGAGTAGACTTGGCAGCTGTTGAGCGATCAAGGCTCGGGAAAAGGAGCTGACGCCGTCATCTAATCAGCCGGTTTGTGCCTCCAAAGGCCTGATGAGATACTTTGAGACCGAGCCAAGCCCCAATGCTCTACCCCATTTCCGAACCGATACCCGATTCAGTTAAAGATCGCGTCGGCTATATTGACGACCAAGGGAACGTTGCCATCCCACTTTCGTATTCGGCATGTTCACATTTTTTCGAAGGCAAAGCGTCGGTAATTGACGAAACCGGAAAGACTGGATTTATTGATGCTAAGGGAAGGCTGGCGATCCCTCATCAGTTCCAAGGACTGGGGAGATTCCACAATGGGATTTGTCTTACGTCTGGAGGATATATCAATCATTTCGGTGATTGGCTCATTCCGCCAAGGTTTTTGGCTGCGGGCGCTTTTTCAGAAGGACTAGCCCTCGCCTCGACGGACGCCGAAAATTTCGGGTTTATCGATTTCACAGGCCGTTTTTTTCTTCCTCCTCGCTTTCGGCCATGCAAGTCGTTCAGCGAGGGTCTAGCTGCTGTTTGTATGGAAGACCGCTGGGGCTTCATCGATCGCGCTGGAAAGCTGCAAATCCCGGGAATATTTGAAGGTCCAACTCCGAAAGGCTTTCGCGATGGAATTGCTGGGGTTCGGATCGACGGCCGTTGGGGCTTTATTGACCGCTCCGGCTCCTTTGTCATAAAGCCAGAGTACGAAGATATCTGGCACTTTTCTGAGGGGCGTGCTTGCGTGCGGCGAAACGAGAAGTGGGGAATGATTGATACCGACGGTCGGCAAGTTCTCGATTGTCAATTCGATGATCTTCGAGGGCTCAATGCAGGCATGGCGCCGGCGAAGGTTGATGGCAAAGCAGGCTTCATATCCTCAGCGGGTAAATGGTTGATTGAACCAAAATTCGATCGGTGTCTCAGTTTTTTCCGCGACCTGGCGGTCGTGAAACTTGGAACAACCTATAGCTATATCCAGCGTAACGGAAAAGTTGTGTGGACCTCGCAGCCGGGGGCACAACTCCAATATCCTCCACCACCATTTTTTGTTTAGGAAGTTGGGGACGAAGTTTGGAGACAGACGGGACGTTTCCGCTTTTCGGGCAGACTTCCATCGCGAATCAGGCCTCTTTTTCCAACGCCGGGTGCGGCAGACATGAATCGGGATACGAATTGGGTGCCCCACGTGTCGGTTTTACACGTGGGGCTTTTGACTTGTCCTTGACCGATCAATTCCCCAGGTCGAAGAACTGGCCCATCTTGCGGAACTTCTCGTACCGGGCATCGAGCAGATTCCGCACCGGCTGATTCGTCAGCGCCACCAGTTGCCGGTCCAGCACTTCCTCCAGGAACCGCGCCGCCGCTTCGTGATCCATATGCGCGCCGCCTTCCGGCTCTGGCACAATTTCATCGACGATGCCCAGCTCTTTCAAATCCTTGGCGGTAATCTTCATCGCCGCCGCCGCGGTCTCCGCTTTCGTCGAGTCACGCCAAATGATCGAAGCGCATCCTTCCGGCGAGATCACCGAATAAAAACTGTTCTCGAGAATGTTGATGCGATCGCCGACGGCAATGGCCAGCGCGCCGCCCGAGCCGCCTTCTCCCGTGACCGTGACGATCACCGGCACTGGCAGCCGCGCCATCTCCCGCAGATTCCGCGCTATCGCTTCGCCCTGCCCGCGCTCTTCCGCATCGATTCCCGGATATGCCCCCGGCGTATCGATGAACGTCAGAATGGGCCGGCCAAATTTCGCCGCAAGCTGCATCACGCGCAACGCTTTCCGGTATCCTTCCGGCTTTGGCTGGCCGAAATTGCGGATCAGCCGCTGCTTCGTGTCACGCCCTTTCTGGTGGCCAATCACCGCCACGGGTCGTCCGTGAAATTTTCCGAGCCCGGTGATGATTGCCTTGTCGTCGGCGTAGCCGCGGTCGCCGTGCAGTTCCATAAAATCCGTAAAAAGGAGCCCCACAAAATCCAGTAAATACGGCCGCTGCTGGTGACGCGCGATTTGCGCGCGCTGCCACGGCCCCAAATGCGTGTAAAACTCCCGCCGCAGTTCCGACACTTGGTGGCGGAGCCGCTGCAGCTCCGCGTCGGCGTCTTCATCGCCGGCAAGATGACGCAACTCTTCGACGTCTTTTTCCAAGCGCTCGATCTCCTTTTGACGGTCAAGCGGCGGCGTGGCAGTTTTGTTTTTTTCTTTTGCGCTCACGGCGTCACCGCCGCAGCGCCCTGACCGCCGCAGATTTGCCTCACCGCTTCCGCCAATTCGGCCGTAAACGCAACGCGTTGCTGCGCCGGCAAGATCGCCACCGAGCCATCCGCCGCGCACATTTCGAACACCACCTGGCACGGCCCCGGAGTGGCCGCAAACAAATCTTCCAAGCGGTCCAAAGTATCTTCACTTAGGGACGCCATGTCCAGCCGCACGCGGAATTCCTTGCTCGCGCCATTCTCTTTGATCTCGTCCAAACGCCGCGCTTCTTGCAGTGAAAGCCGCGTGCCCGCTTCCTCGATCTGCACTCGCGCCTTCATGAGCAGCGGATTGCCGGGCTTCAGCACTTGTTCCAGCCGCGCAAAACTCTCCGGGAATGCCAGAAGTTCTTGCACGCCGGTCATGTCCTGGATGGTGAAGATGGCCCAGCGCGCGCCTTTTTTAGAACGCATCGGCCGCGTTCCAACGATCAGCGCGGCCACGGTGATTTCCTTTCCGTTGCGTTGCTCTTCCACCTGGTCGAGCGAAGTGGTTTTCATCTCTTGGAGCCGCGACGCGTATTTTGCGAGCGGATGGCCGGAAACGTAATAGCCCAACATGGCGTATTCGCTGGCGAGGCGCTCTTCCTCGCTCCAGGGAGCGGCCTCGCGCAATTCGAATGGCGCAAGGGCAGGAGCGGCAGCGGTTCCAAACAAACCGTGCTGCCCGCTCTCGCGAGTGCGTGAGGCCCGCTGCAGCGCGGCAATGGCATCGTCGACAGAGGCCAGCATCGATTCGCGCGCCCCGAGCGAATCCACTGCGCCGGACTTGATCAGGCTTTCGAACACGCGCTTATTCAGGAAACGCGATTCGATGCGTTCGCAGAAATCGTAGAGAGACTTGAATTCTCCCTGGTTCAGCCGCGATTCACGGATCGCTCGTGCAGTGTTTTCGCCGACATTTTTGATTGCCGCCAGTCCGAAGCGGATCGATTCTCCGACGGGCGTGAAATACAAATCGCTTTCATTTACGTCCGGCGGCAAGATCGAAATGCTCATCCCACGCGCTTCGTTGAGATACTTCACGACCTTATCCGTGTTGCCTGCTTCGGAGGTCAGTAGCGCGGCCATAAATTCGACGGGATAGTGCGTCTTCAGGAATGCAGTTTGATACGCAAGCAGCCCGTAAGCGCAGGAGTGCGATTTGTTGAATCCGTATCCCGCAAACTCTTCCATCAAGTTGAAAATGCGTTCGCCTTTTTTCTCAGGGATTCTGTTGGCGGCGCATCCGGTCATGAACTTCGCGCGCTGCGCGGCCATTTCCTCTTTCTTTTTCTTGCCCATGGCCCGGCGCAGAAGGTCGGCTTCGCCAAGCGAAAAACTCGCCAGGCGATTGGCGATCTGCATCACCTGTTCTTGATAAAGAATGACCCCGTAGGTTTCTTCTAGAATGTCCTTGAGCTGGGGGAGTTCGTAGCTGACTTTTGTTTTTCCCTGCTTGCGGTTGATGAAGTCATCGATCATCCCGCCCTGTATCGGGCCGGGACGATACAGCGCGTTGAGGGCAGTGAGATCTTCGATGCGCGAAGGCTGGTAGCGGCGAAGGATGTCGCGCATGCCGTGGGATTCGAACTGGAAGATGGCGGTAGTATCGCCGCGTGCGAATAGTTTGTAGGCTTCCGCATCGTCTAGCGCAAGGTTGTCGATATCGATTTTGACGCCGCGATTCTGTTCAATCATTTGAACGGTATCGTGCAGCACCGTAAGCGTAGTCAAGCCAAGAAAATCCATCTTCAGCAGGCCGATCCGCTCCAGCGCATTCATATCGTACTGCGTGGTGATTTCGTCGCGATTCGTCTTGTAAACCGGGACGACGTCCGTGAGCGGCCGGGGCGAAATGACCACCCCCGCCGCGTGCGTGGAAGCGTGGCGCGACAATCCTTCCAGCCGCAGCGCCACGGCCATTAAATCCTTCAGCCTTTCATCGCTATTGATTGCCGACTTCAGTTGCGGCGCCTCTTCTAAAGCATCCTTCAACTCGATTCCCAAGGTTGTGGGAATCAGCTTTGCCAGCCGGTCCACTTCCCCGTAAGGGATGTCCATGGCTCGCCCAACGTCTTTGACCGCCGCTTTCGCAGCCATCGTTCCGAAGGTAATGATTTGCGCGACGTTTTCCCGGCCATACTTTTGCGTGACGTATTCGATCAGTTCGCCGCGGCGGCGCATGCAGAAGTCAATGTCAATGTCCGGCATGGACACGCGTTCGGGGTTCAGGAAGCGTTCGAACAGCAGATTGTATTGCAGCGGATCGACGTCCGTGATCCGAAGCGCATAGCTGACCAGGCTTCCCGCCGCAGACCCGCGTCCCGGTCCAACGGGAACTTGTTGCGCACGCGCGTAGTGAATGAAATCCCAGACAATCAGGAAGTAGCCTTCATAGCGCATCTTCTTGATCATTTCGATTTCGAAGGTGAGGCGTTTTTCGTATTCGGAAAGCGGATTGGCCAGGGCACCTTGTTTCGCGCGCTGCTCCAGTTGCGGCACGCGCGCGGCAAAACCTTCGCGTACCACATTTTCGAAATAGCTGGCCGACGTATGCCCCTGTGGAACTTTGAATTCCGGGAACGGGTTGGGAATGCGCTCGATTTTGACGTTACAACGAGCAGCAATATCAACGGTGCGGCTCAAAGCATCCGGAAGTTCGCCGAAAACCTGGGCCATCTCCGCGGCGGTCTTGAAATAAAACTGGTCGGTCTGGAACTTCATGCGATGCGCATCGCTCATGGTCTTGCCGGTCTGAATGCAGAGGAGCACTTCCTGAGCGTGAGCATCGTCGTGATGCAAATAGTGGCAGTCGTTGGTGGCGACCAGGGGAATGCCGCTTTCCTTCGAAAGCCGCACGAGATGAGGGTTGACGCGATGTTCGATCTCCAGGCCCTGGTCCTGGATCTCCAGAAAGAAATTCCCCTTTCCGAAGACATCCTGCAAGCGGTAAGCATTCTCGCGCGCCTGGTCGTACTTTTCGTCCACCACCGCTTCCGTCACTGGGCCGCGCAAGCACGCGGAAAGAGCGATCAGTCCCTTGCTGTGTTTCGCGAGCAGGTCATAGTCGATGCGCGGTTTGTAATAGAAGCCTTCGAGAAACCCGGCGGAGACCAGTTTGATGAGATTGTGGTAGCCCTCGAGGGATTCGCATAGCAGCACCAGATGATTGGTGCCGCGCATGCCGGGCTCGGTGTCGCCGCGATCGGTTCCGTTTCCGCCATTGGTTTTGTCGCCGCGGTCGTGGCGGCTGCCCTTGGCGATGTAAACCTCACAACCGATGATGGGCTTGACGTCGCGCTTGCTGGCCTCGTAGTAGAAATTCGCCGCCGCGAAGAGGTTGCCGTGGTCGGTGATGGCCACGGCAGGCATTTTCTGGCGGGAAGCCTCATCCAAGAGCTCGGTGGTCTCGCAGGCCCCGTCGAGCAGACTGAAATCCGTATGAACGTGAAGATGAACAAACTGCGGCTGGCCCATGGAACTCCATATTAGAACTCTCGCAGGAGATTTGCATCACGCATTCTGACGTTTCCCACAGGCAGCGGTCTGTCGCCGAACGCGCCTATTACTTGCGGCCTGCGCGCTTCTTGCCGGACGCGGCAGCCCTCGGGCGCGCAGCCGCATGCTTGCCAGCGGATTTGGCCGGAGCATGCTTCTCTTTTGCCGAGTGTTTCGCTTCTACTTTTGCCGCAGCGTGCTTGTGTTTGGCGGCATCACCCATGGCTGCGGCGGCGTGAGCCTTGTCTGTTCCCTTAGCGGGCTTCTTTTCCTTCTCTTTCTTCTTGGGCTGCTCCTTGATGCCGGTGAGCTTGCGCAGAATTTTTTCCCGCTCTTCTTTCGTTTTTCCGCGCCCGGTGAGCTGCATGGCAAAAACTTGCTCGACAACTTGATCGAATTTCGGTCCGCGCGCCATGCCGAGGGCCTCTAGTTCGGCGACCACAGCAGGAACGCCGAGACGAATAGGACGCCACTTATTCAAGTACGCTCGGATTTTCGAGAGTGCCGCGGACTTGCTGGACTCCGCCAACAGGTAAGCCATTTTTTCCAGCGGCAGCTTTTCGAGGAACCGGTAGGCATCGATGGGCGCATTCATCTTTCGCCCAAGAAGCTCCTTCTGTGCTTCCAGCGTCTCTTCCTCAAATTCCAGTACGGCAGCAGCCTCGGCAGTACGGAATCCCGCCTTCGCAAGCAAGCTAGCCTGTTCGCGATCCTTGAGCCGCCCGAGAATCGCAAGAAGCATGGGAATCGCGAGGCGCGGACGGAAACCTGCTGTGAACAAATCCTCGCGGACTTTCATCAACCGGTTGATGGCATCGTAGTCTGGATGTTTTTTTGCCAGCAATGGATTGACGGCCTCGAGCAAATCATGCTCTTCCCAGGATTTAAGAGTGATCGCGGGCCGCTCCTCGCGAGCCACGGCGCGAAGTTCAGCGCCGGCATCTTCGGGAGCAATGGTGTTTTGCAGTTCGCGCTCAATGGCCAGGTCGAACCATTCTTGCGTGCGCTGTTCCACCTTGAAACCCATGCGCGCGGCGAAGCGCAGGACGCGCAGCAAACGAACCGGCTGATTGGTAAAGCTGTGAATCGTCAGCGCACGCACTTCGGCGCGCTCGATGTCCGAAAGTCCGTTGGTGGGATCGAGGAGCAATCCACGCGAAGCGGGATTCAAAGAAATTGCAATGGCGTTAAGCGAGAAATCACGGCGCCGGAGATCCTCCATGATGGTGGACCAACGAAGCTCGGGGCGAGTTCCGGGCCGTACGTAGTGGTCATCGCGGGCCGCAGAGATGCTGCCATCGCAATCGCCAGCAAAAAGCAACTCGACGTGTCGCAGTTTCTCATCGTCGAACAGAATTTTTGCGCCACCCTTTTCCAGTTCGTGCCCGATCTTAGAAGGATTGCCTTCCACCGTAAAGTCCAGATCGCGCAGTGACGCTCCTGTGACGAGGTCGCGGACCGTTCCGCCCGTCAGATAGACATTGAATCCGAGTGCGGCGGAGAGTTCCTGAACGCGCATCATCGCGGCACGCTGTTCCGGCGAAAGCCGGCTTTCCAACAAAAACATATAGTCTGGCATTGCTCTCCTTCAGCTTCAGGGTGTCCGCGCTGACCGCCGTGGAAGCACCCGCAATGGGTTCCCCTGGCCTGCCGCGCTACGCGCGCGGGTGATGCGCCTTGTAAATCTGTTTCAGCCGTTCCTCAACGACATGCGTGTATATCTGCGTCGTTGAAATGTCCGCGTGGCCCAGCATGAGTTGCACCGACCGCAGGTCCGCGCCACGCTCGAGCAAGTGCGTGGCAAAACTGTGTCGGAGCATGTGGGGCGTCAGTGCCGTTCGTAGCCCAGCCCGGCGTCCGTACGCGGAAAGGATTTTCCAGACGCCAACGCGGCTCAACTGCCGTCCCCTTCGATTGACGAATAGAGTCATACTCCCGGTGGTTTTGCCGAGAAGCTTGGGTCTGGCATCGCGAAGATACTTATCCACCATGCCGAGCGCCTTCTTGCCCACCGGAACGATGCGTTCCTTGTCGCCCTTGCCGATGCAACGCACACAGCCAACCTTGGTATCCATATCCATAACGCGGAGCCCGGTGAGTTCGGACACCCGCAAACCGGTGGAGTACAGGACCTCCAGCATTGCGCGGTCTCGCAACCCTAGCGCTGTCTTCGAATCCGGCTGCGCCAGCAGGCGCTCGACCTCTTCCAACCGCAGATAGCCCGGCAATGACCGCCGAATTTTGGGTGATTCCAGGTTGATCGAGGGATCGGCCGGAATCAACTCCTGGACTTGCGCGAATCGAAAGAAGTTGCGGAGCGTCACCAGGTGCCGTGCCACGCTCTTGCTCTCCAGCTTCTGACGATAGAGCCCCGCCAGGAAATCTACCAGATCGTCCCGGCTGATGGCTTCCAGTCTCAGCTTGCGCTTCTTGGCAAACTCATCGAATTTCACCAGGTCTCGGTGATAAGCCGAGACGGTGTTCGACGAGAGGCCCTTCTCGACCCTCACGTGGGTCAAAAATGCCGAAATGGTTGGCGCGATTTCCATCATGGCTCCGTGTATCCGTTTCCGCCGCCGGCAGTACGGCGTGTGGCGATGCCATAAACTTCCTCAATCTCGTGACACCGGAAAAGCCAGGCGAGAAGCAGATAAAGAACAGTAGCGCCGATAATGAGTCCGGCGAAAATCACCAACTGGACGCTGAGGCGGGAGTGAATCGTGAACGCAGTGTAGTGGCCGCCAAACCAGCAAGCCACTCCCATAATCCCCGCGCAGAGGGAAATCTTGGAAAAGGACCGCAGGATCTCCATGGTACCCAGTGGTCCATATCGCAGTCTGAAAATGATAAAGAGCGCGAAGAAGTCGAAGTAGCAAGCCAGCGCAGTCGCCAGCGCCGGCCCGCCGTTCTGAACACGCGCGAACAGCAGCTTCAGGAAGATGATGTTAAGAACGATGTTGATGACCAGCGAGATTCCCGCCACGATCACCGGAGTCTTGGTATCCTTTGCGGAATAAAATGCGGGAACGATCAATTTTACGGACGCCAGCGCCGGCAAACCGACCGCGTAGTAAAGCAGCGCGCGAGCCGTCAATCGCGTGGATTCTGCCACAAACTGGCCGTGCTGAAACAGCACGCGGATGATGGGCTCCCGCAGAATCATCAGTCCTAACGCAGCTGGAATGGTGATGAAAGCCACGATTCGGACGGAGAAGGCCAGCGTTTTCTTCAGTGATTCATAATCTTTTGCAGCCGCCTGATGCGACATCATCGGCAGGATGGCGGTGGCCACCGCGATGGCGTACCCGCCGAGCACGAGTTCCATGACGCGGTCCGCCACGGAGAGAGCCGCAAGGCTCCCCTGCGGCATCCCCTTCGCCAGCGCAAAATAGGTATCGATAAAGAAATTGATCTGACCGATGCCGATGCCGAAGAACCTGGGGATCATCAAACGCGCCACATTCCGGATCCCCGGGTGGTTGAACGATATCCCGAAGCTGAATCGCATCCCCTTCTGCACCAGCAACGGAACCTGAACCAGGAATTGCAACACGCCGCCTACGAGCACTCCCACCGCCAGGGAAATCGCGGGCTGTTTGAAGTAATGCCACACCACTCCCATGGAAAAGATGATGATGGACAGATTCAACAGCACCGGAGTCGCGGCGGGCAATCCGAAAGTATGAAAACAATTCAAGATGCCCATGGCCAACGCAGCCAGCGCGATGAAGAAGAGATAGGGAAAGATGATGCGGTTCAGCGCTACGGCTTCGTCCCAAGAGACGGTTTTCGCGGAACTGGAGGTAAACGTGTGAACCACAAGGGGTGAAAAGACCATTCCGAGTACGGTGATAACCGCCACGACGAGCGCTAAGGTCCAAAACAAGCGGTTGGCGAACTCCCAGACCTCGTCCTGCGACTTCTCACGCATATATGTTGTGAAAACCGGGATGAACGAAGCGGTCATGGTGCCTTCGGCGACCAGTCGTCGAAAGAGGTTGGGGATGCGGTAGGCCAAAAAGTAGGAGTCCGCCACCAAGGTGGTCCCGAGAAGGAGAGTAATACGCTGGTCGCGTACATAGCCGAGGACGCGGCTAATAATAGTGACGAAGGTGATGATCGAGGCGGACTTTAGGATCTGCTTTTTATCGGTCAACGGGCGGCGCTCCGTGGCCCTAACCCTAATGAAAACAATGACTTGACAGGATTCGCGAGCTTAACATAACATAAGTTTTGCCGATTGGCAAATTTGAGTATTTCGTGACTGCGAACGGCTAAATCTTGAAAACTCGCACCCCAGCCACCACGCACAAGAAGGTCATTGTTGTGCTCGCGGACAAAAAGCCGCTGCGCGGCTACCTGAATCCGGTTCGCCTGGGGCAGAGCGACCCCATCGACCTGCTGACTCCGGACGGCGAACACGTGGAGATTCCGCTAGGCAAGGTGCGTTCGGTTTTCTTCGTGCGCGAGTTTTCGGATGACTTCGAACCGGAGCGCAAAGCGTTCCTGAGCCGGCCAAAACTGGATGGGCTGTGGGTCCGGCTGCGCTACAACGACGGCGAGACGCTGGAAGGTGTCGTGCCCAACGACCTGCTGTCTCTGCTGGACAACGGTGTACAAATCACCCATCCGGATTTGAATTCGACCACCGACCGCATCTTCGTTCCGCGCGCGGCGCTTTCCGAAGTTACCGTTCTCGGCGTCGTCGGAATCGCACGCCGCAAACCGGCTGCCGCTGCGGCCGGTGCCTCTCAACCTCGCCTCTTCAACGAATAGGCCGGACTGCCTGTACATCCCTCTTTCGCCTGTGCGAGACTCGCACGAAGACTCTCGAAGCCTTGAGGAGCCGCTCGATGAAACTCTCTGAAGTTGCGCAAAAACTGGGATGCCGCTTGGAAGGCTCGCCCGAGATTGAAATAGGTGCCGTCGCCGGAATCGAGAGTGCCGAAGCCGGTCAGATTACCTTCCTCGCGAATCGGCGATACTTCCCGCTCCTTAAAACGACGCGCGCTTCCGCCGTCCTCGTCGAAGAGGGCGTGGGACTGGCTCGGGATTCGTCACTGCCGCCGCTTGCCGCGCTGCGCACTGCAAACCCATACCTTGCATTTGCCCACGCCATCGAGCTCTTCTACCAACCGCCGCGCTATGCTCCCGGCATTCATCCGACCGCCATCATCGCGAAAAGTGCCCGCATCGGTGAGGGAGCACACGTCGGGCCTTTTTGCTTTGTGGATGAGGAAGCGGAGATCGGCCGCCGTGCCGTGCTTCACAGCTCCGTCACGATTTATCGTGGTGCGAAAATTGGCGATGATTTCTTCGCACATGCCCACGTGGTCGTGCGCGAATTTTGCCGCGTTGGCCATCGGGTGATCTTGCAAAACGGCGTGATTCTCGGAGGAGACGGTTTCGGTTTTGCCAAGCAGCAGGATGGCAGCTGGTACAAGATGCAGCAGCCGGGCCCCGCCGTGCTAGAAGATGACGTGGAAGTGCAGGCGAATTCGTGCGTGGATCGCGCCACGGTTGGCGAGACGCGGATTGGCCAAGGCGCCAAGCTGGACGACCTCGTGCTTGTAGGTCACGCTTCTCGGGTTGGCGCCAATACGCTGCTCTGCGGCCAAGTCGGCCTCGCCGGCTCTACCCGAATCGGGAGCAAATGCATCCTCGCAGGCCAGGTTGGCACCGCTGGCCACCTGACCGTGGGAGACGGATCCGTTCTGACGGCACAAAGTGGTGTTCCCAACGACGTGCCTCCGGATTCCCTTTATTCCGGGTATCCAGCGGTAGAAAATCGTGAATGGTTAAAGACTGTAGCGGCGCTCAATCGTCTGCCGGATTTGCAGAAGCGCGTGCGCGACCTGGAATCGGAGATCGAGAAGCTCAAGGCCTAGTTTTTCCAGAACGGGTCAGCGGTCGGAACAAATTCGATGGGTACTTCGCTGACGAAAGTCTTCAACCAGCGAGTGCACTCCTCCATGCCGGCCTGCTCGGAAGGAATGTGGCCCAGGATGATCAGGCCCTTCTCTTTTTTCTGCGTCACCGCATCAGCAACATACTCCACGGTTTCCCATTCCCGCGGCTCGCCCGTCACCAGGACGTCCACATCCGGCATCTCCAGGGCGCGCGTCTCCGCGGCAAATCCGGAAGAGCCGGGAACGAGCGCCACGCGCTTTACTTTTTGTTGAGGGTCGGCCACCACGCGCATGGCATGAGTTGATAATTTTGCTTTGAGATCCGCCGCTAGTTTTTCCATTGTGGTCTCGGGGATGGTGAACAGGTATTCGTTCTTGGCGTCCTGGTATTTTTCCCAGCCGAGCGCATGCACCATTCCTGCCATAATGCCGTCCGGTTTGCGGCGGTGCCAGTGATCGTGGAATCGCCAGACGACTAGATTGTGTTTTGCAATAAACGCCAGCTTGGCTGCGAGCACAGCATCCGTTTCTTTCTGTTCGAGAACATCACGCTTGTCCAGGTGATTGTAGAATGTCAGTTCGTGGGTGATGATCAGGTTCTTGCCCGAAGCCGCGGCGCGCTCCAAAACATCCATGGTGGCCATCATCGTCACAGCAATGCCTGTGACTGGCGTGTCCGGGTTGCCGACCTTGAACGTGTCGACAGTCTCGATTTGCCAGGGCACTCCCACATGTTCCTGGATGCGGGCAATCACTTCTCGCGCCGTCGGGTGCTTTTCCTGCGCGGGTACAGAATCAATCGCCAGAAAAATCCCGATCGCGGCCAAGGCAGCCTTTTTCATCGCTCTCTTCCTAACCGGCATTCGCATCCTCAGTCTGCTCAATGCTTCCACCCAAAGCAGAAGCCGCTCCAGGAGTGTCGAGGGGGCGCTGCTCCGGAGGCAAAGCCGCAGCTAGTGCCGCGCGAATGCGTTCATTCAGAATTTCGCGCTCCTCCAGCGAATACTTCGACGCATCGATGGGCTCCAGGAACTCCACCAGAATTTCGCCCGGATGCATCAACAGTGATCGCTTTTCCATGATCTTCTGCGCGCCGGAGCACGCAATCGGCACAATCATCACACCCGCATTGATAGCCATCATCACTGCACCCTTCTTGAACCGCTGCAGGCGGCCATCCGGGCTGCGCGTGCCCTCGGGGTAGATCAAGAAAGATTGGCCTGCGCGCAGAGCTTCCGTAGCCTTCTCCACGCTGGCAATCGCCGATTCATGCACGTCACGTTTTACGGGAATAAAGTGCGCGGACCAGAATGCCTGGCCAACAATCGGCCATTTGAAAAGCGATTCCTTGAGCAGAATCGCGATTCTTCTCGGAATTGCGCCAACGACTGCGGGCGCATCCGCAGAGCTGGTGTGGTTCGCTGCAAATAGGCATGTGCCCGCGGGAATGCGCTCCAGCCCCAACACACGGACCCGCACCCCTGCGGCACGCACGAAAAACATGACGCCCTTGATCCCCGCCCAATAAATCGGATCCGGATTCCCAGTGAGCACCGTATAGACGAGCAATGGCGGCCCGACCAGCAGGATGTACAACGAGAGAAACACGGAAACAAAGAGTGTGCGAAGCATGAAGCAGGCTGAACTCTCACCAATTTACGAGTTGCGGGTCAAGCGTAACGTCGAACTGTTCGCAGGTCTAGTGAACTGCGGTGGAATTCGTCACGCCATGCAGCAAGCCATCACGGATATCCCGCGCCTTTTCGCTCGCGTGCGAATCTTCCGTCACCGCGTAAAAAAGTTCCTTGATCTCGCCAAGCCGGAATTCAATCGAGATCTCTTTCTCTTCCCGTCGAACCCGCAACTTCAATACGTTGCCCGCTTTCTGCTCCCGCAGCCAGCGTTCCGGCCGCCGCGGCACTTCCCCGCCGTTCCAACCGAGGATCACATCACCGATGCGCAGGCCGCTGGCAGCGGCCGTGCCATCGGCAATGACGTTTTGCACGACCGCGGCGCCGTTCGCTGCGTCGCGCTCGGTAGAGAAACCAAGTGTCGCACGGCTGTGCATCACGGTTCGCAGCTCCAGTCCGGCGAGAGCCAGAGTCTGTTGATACGGAAATGGCTCGGTGCCTGCAACGTACTTCTGAAAGAACTCCTCAAATGAACCGCCGGCAATTTTCTCCGCCGTCAATCGGATGTCCAGACTATCCCGGTAGGGTTTCCCCGGTCTTGCAAAATCCGTGTTCAACGCGCGCAACACATCGTCCAAACTTTTTTCGTTGTGCGTGCGTTCGCGAATCAAAATGTCCAGCAAATCGCCCAGCACCTGCCCCTTGGTGTAGTACGAAACGCTGTGCTCCGGTTGATTGTAGAGCGGGTATTTCTCCAGCCAGGCATCCAGGCTCGATTGCTCCGCACTCTGCCAACGATTCGCCGGGCGGTTCTCCAACTCGCTAATCTGCTGGCCCAGGTCCATGTAGAACTGTTCTTTGTTCCAGATTCCGCTGCGCACCAGCGTGTAAGCTCCGTACGTGCTCGTCACGCCCTCCGCGAACCACAGCGCGCGCGTGAATTGTTCCCTCGAATAGTCCACCGGATCGAGCGTCGCCGGCCGGATGCGCTTCACGTTCCATAAATGAAAAAACTCGTGCGCGGCTACTACCGAAAGGTATTCGTCCGAGCCTACGCCGATCGCGGTAGAGTTCGCGTGTTCCATTCCTCCGCCGCCCGCCCCCTTCCCGATATGCAGAATAAACGTGTAGCGTTCGAACGGTGCGCCGTCCATCAGCTTCAATTCGTACTGGCAAATGCGCTGCAGGTCCTCCTCGACCTTTTTCCTCTTCCAATTGTCGCCATGAAGCACCACAGTGACGCGGGGCGTCATTCCAGGCAAGTCGAACTCTTGAAACTTTCCAATTTCGATGGGCCCGTCCGTCAGCGCATCGTAACTTGGGCTTTGAATCATAAAAACTCGATTGGGGCCACTCCGAAAAATGGTCCAAGTTGATGCCGACTCGATTCCCCATTCCGCCGGGGCATCGTTCACGGAAATCGAAGCGGATTCCGTCCGGCGATTGGGAACATAAAGCAAGATCATCGCGGGATTGATGAAGGCGTGTTCCGCATTCAACTGCGATGAAAACGGGCCAACGTCATCCCAATACGTCGCGTATGAAATCTTGATCGTTCCCGTGCCCTTTATGCGCCAGGTTTGCTTGTCGAGCTTCTCGATCGGCGCTCGTTCGGAACCGGCGAACGCCTCGACTTGCCCCACGTGATTGCTAAAATCACGGATTTGATAGAGCGCGTTCCACGCCGGCATCTGCACAACCACTTCGCCGGTCACGTCCGGAATCGTCATGGTTACGTGAAAGAGGTGCTGCTCCGGATGCTCCAGCGATACGGCATATTGAATTGTCGCCCTGCTGGGCGTGCAGCACGTCAGGATGAAAACGAAAATGACGAACGCCTGTCTTACAAAGCTAGGTCGAAAATAAGAGAGGGTCACCGAGTTTTCGCCTCACTGTGAACTGCAACGGCCGCGCCGAGTTTCTTTAGAAGTTTTTCACACAAGCCATCAAAGCTGCCGTTCGACATGATGAGAAGCAGGTCTCCTGCTTTGGCTTCTGCCGCCAAATGCTCCGCGATGGCTTCGGAGCTCGGGAAAACATGTGCGTCTTTTCCCAACGCGCGCACACTTTCCGCAACCGATTCCGGATCCAGTCGGTTCTCGCCGCCGAGTTGCTGCGCGCGAAACACCCCGCCGAGAATGACGCGATCGCCAAGCGCGAGCGCCTTTGGCAAAGCCTCCTGAAACACTTTGCGCCGCATGGAATTCGAACGAGGCTCGAGAATCGCCCAAAGCCGCCGACCCGGCCAGCGCCCGCGCGCGGCCTCGATCGTGGCCTTCACCGCTGTCGGATGATGCGCGAAGTCATCGACCACCAGCACTCCGCCAACTTCGCCTTTCACGTCCATTCGACGCTTCACGCTGCGAAACGTCACCAGAGCCTTGGCAATGGTCTCAGCTTCGATTCTTCTTCCCTGCGCAATCGCCATCGCCGCCATCGCATTCAGCGCGTTGTGACGCCCCAGCGCGGCCATCGCAAACTCTCCAAACAGTTTCCCGTGATGAGCCACCCGAAACCGCATCTTGTCGCCATCGACGGTAAAGTCGCTTGCCACCCAATCGTTCGCAGCGTCGAACCCATACGCCTCCACCGGACAGAAAGCCTTTTCTGCGGCCTGCCGCAACGCCGGCCCTGAATCTTCCGCATCTCCCCAGATCACCACCCGCCCGCGCCGCGGCACCAAATTGACCAATCGTCGAAACGCCAGCTGGTACGTCTCAAAATCCGGATAGATGTCCGCGTGGTCGTATTCCAGCGAAGTGATAATCAGATCGTCCGGATGGTAGTGAAAGAACTTTGGCCCGCGATCCCAGAACGCCGTCTCGTATTCGTCGCCTTCCAGAATGAATTCCTCGCCGCCTCCCAGCCCGTAGCTCCTTCCAAAATTCTCCGCAACTCCTCCCACAAGAAAGTTTGGCCTCTTCGCCGCTGTCTCGAAAATCCAGGCCAGCATCGCCGTAGTCGTCGTCTTTCCATGCGTTCCGCTGACGACGATCGAGTGTTTCCCCGGCAGAAATACTTCCTCAAGAATTTCCGGAAGAGAGCGATACGGAATTCTTCTGTCCAGCACCTCTTCCAATTCCGGATTCCCGCGCGCAATCACATTCCCGACCACCACCAAGTCCGGTGCGGGCTGAAGATGCGCCGCACCAAACGTGTTGAAAAACGATATTCCCAAACTCTCCAGCAGCGTCGAAGCCGGCGGATAAACGCCCGCGTCCGATCCAGTAACTCGGTACCCGCTCTCGCGCAGCATCCCCGCGAGCGGCGACATGGCCGACCCGGCGATACCAATCACGTGCACGTGTTTCTTTTCGCTCAAGCCACCACCGCCGGTTCCAGAAACTCCAGTGTTCCTTCGTCTTCTGCATCCAGCCGCGCCTCAATTCCCAGCGGTACCGTCAGCATCGGCCGCGTCGCGTGCCCCACCGGCGCGCCAAAAACCAGTGGCACACCCAGTGGCCGCAAGATTCGCGCGCAAACTTCGCGCACCGTCGGCGCACCAGCCACCGAAGGATCACTCTCTGGAAATTCACCCAGCACAATCCCGCGCACGCCTTCCAATTTTCCGCTTTGCTTCAAATGCCTCAGCACGCGATCCACCTGATAGGGCTTCATCGCACGATCTTCCAGAATTAGTATCGAATTCTTTGTGTCCAATTCCCACGGCGTTCCGATGGTGGCCTCCAGCAAAGTCATGCAACCACCAAGAACTCTGCCCGTCGCTTTGCCAGTCAGCATCGGTTCTCCCCGCAGCCGCAACTTCCATCCCGCTTCTGTCTTGCGGACGGCCTGCAACAACGAGTTTTCATCGTAGCCTTTCGCGACTCCCGCGCCGGCGTTTAGCCCCGCCGCAACCATCGGGCCATAAAAAGTCACCCAGCCACAGATCTGCCAGAGATAGATTTGCAACGTAGTAAGGTCGCTGAATCCCATGATGCACTTTGGATCGGCCAGACTTTTTTCTAGCTTATAATCCAGCAGGTAATTCGAACCGTAGCCCCCGCGCAGGGCCACCAATCCATCCACCTGATCCGAATTCATCGCCGCTTGAAATCCGCCCACTCTCTCCAGTGCCGACCCGGCAAAATATCCTTCTGCCTTGCTGTCCTGATTCGCGACCACCTGATATCCGAGTCGCTTCAATTCCGTGAGCCCCGCAATCATGTCCACGGGCTGCGCGGGAGACGCCGGCGCGAACACTCCCAGCCGCGCACCGGAGGCCAGCGCCTTGGGCTTTCGTGAGGCCCCAATAGCTCCGTTCATTCCTGATGTGCCTCAACCGGAGCCACCTCGGCCACCACGCCTTGGCGATTGAGCTGCGTGAGAATCGCCTCTTGTTGCTTATGGCTCACATCGGCTTCGAATTCCACAACCGAACTGGTGCCCGCCATAGAAATACGTAGATGCTGCATGGGAATTTTCAGGTTGGCCATCAGCCGCTGGACTTCCGTAGATACACTATCCGCGTGACTGGTGGTGAAGCGGAACACTATCAACCGGCATTTCAAATTAAAAAATCGCTCCGCCCAGCCAATGACCGTCAAACCGAAAAGCACTAAACCCGTCGAGTAGCCCGCCACCGCATACATCCCTCCCCCGGCAGCCATCCCGATGGCAGCTTCTACAAAAATAGTCGCCGCGGTGGTCATCCCCAGGACGCCTCCCGGTCCGCGCAGAATGGCGCCTGCCCCCAGAAAACCGATGCCCTGGACGATGTTGGAGGCGATCCGGGTGCCGCTGGTGTCTCCGAAGCGGTGGGCAAGTTCGTTCGAAAGAATGGTAAACAGCGCCGTCGCCACGCAAACAAAAAGGCTGGTGCGAACGCCTGCAGGCCGGCGCCGCACCACGCGCTCTATGCCAATGATCCCGCCCATCGCCGCGGCAAACGTCAAACGCACAAGGATTTCGTGGAGAGAAAGCATAGCTCAGGCGCCCCATCGCACGCCTGAGCGCGATTCTACTATTTACAGTTTGAATTGCGTCAATTTCGCAAAGTGGCGTGCTCTGGCGTGTATCTCGCTGCGTTTCAAGTGACGCAAGCGGTCCAGGCCAAACTTCTCGACGGCAAAGCTCCCCAGCACGGAACCGTAGACCATCGCTCGGCGCAGTGAGGCATCGCTCTTGTCTCCATGGCCCGCCAGGTAGCCCATAAATCCCCCGGCAAAACTGTCGCCAGCCCCCGTCGGATCGTGCGGTTCTTCCAAGGGAAATGCGGGTACGCAGAATACGCCACGCTTGTCCACCATCATCGCGCCGTACTCGCCGCGCTTCACCACCAGCGTCGATGGTCC
>Ga0210384_10001919_pt1 | contig 26658 bp, 22 predicted proteins | sample IncBWH2MmetaG_FD_160574 | JGI IMG/M metagenome (GOLD analysis project Ga0210384, IMG submission 160574) | Forest soil microbial communities from Barre Woods Harvard Forest LTER site, Petersham, Massachusetts, United States - Inc-BW-H-2-M | ecosystem: Environmental > Terrestrial > Soil >...
GCGCGGCGTGTCTGCCATGCGGACTTGCCATTGCCGCCGACGACCTATCTGCGACAGGTCTATCTCGATACGGTCGTCTTCAGCTATCACCAGCTGGCTTATTTGATCGACGTGTTCGGCCCCGATCGCATTGTGATGGGCACTGACTATCCCTTCGACATGGCCGAATACAATCCGATCGGGCATGTCGCGGGAGTTGACGGCATGGACGAGATCACGCTGGCCCAGATCGCGGGTGGCAATGCTGCCCGCGTGCTCGGCCTCGATCTCTAATCGCAACCGTACTCAGTGCTTGGCCGCCGTCTTGAAGCCAGGCTGCTCGAACGGGTGTGACGTGGCGAAAGCCGGCAGCGCGAAGCAACGCTCGGCCAGCTTCGCCACAACCGGAAATGCCGCCAGATCGAGCTTCAAAAAGTGCGCGCCGACCACCTGGCCGGCGATGCAGATGTCGGCCAGGCCGGGCTCCGCACCCACCGCAAACGGTGAGGGCGCACGGCGTTCGAGCAATCGTTCATAGGTCGCGAGCCCCTCAGTCGTCCAATGCTTGCCCCACTGCTCGATCGCATGCGCGTCAGCGCCAAAGGCCTTGGCGAGATGATGGCGCACCCGAGGTACGACCAGGGGATGGGCGTCTGCGATGGCCACCAGCGCCAGTGAGCGCGCATAGGCCCGCTCCTTGGGATCAGACGGGATCAGCCGAGGCTCCGGCTTGATGTCCTCGACATATTCGATGATGGCGAGCGATTGAAACACGGAATGGCCCTCATAAGTGAAGGTCGGCACCACGCGCTCGGCGTTGACGGCTTCATAGCCGGGCTTGAACTGCTCGCCCGATAGGATGTCGATTGGCGTTTCGTCGAACGGGAGCCCCTTCAGCTTGAGCGCCACCCTGACCCGAAACGAGGCGATGGACCGCCAGAATCCGTAGATGTGAATATCCGTTGCCGGTTTAGAAGTATCGGCCATTACGCGTGCTCTTTCTCCTTGCCGGCCACCTTGTCGAGCGCGCTCAACACCGCGTCGCCCATTTCCGCCGTCGTCAGCTTCTTCGCGCCAGGCTCGGCAATGTCGGCCGTTCTCGCACCAGCCGCGAGCGCCGTTGCCACGGCTTTTTCGAGCAAGTCGGCATCCTCGGGCCGGTCCAAGGTCAAGCGCAGCAGCATCGCAACACTGAGGATAGAGCCGAGCGGATTGGCGATGCCTTTGCCAGCGATATCAGGGGCGCTGCCATGAACCGGCTCATAAAGCGCCTTGCGCCGGCCGAAGCGATCAACGGGGCCGAGCGAAGCGGACGGCAACATTCCGAGCGAACCGGAAGCCATGGCCGCGCAGTCGGAGAGGATGTCGCCAAATATATTGCCCGTCACCATCACATCGAATTGCCGCGGGGCGCGCACGATCTGCATCGCGGCGTTGTCGACGTAGAGGTGCGTGAGCTCGACGTCGGAGAACTCCCCCTTATGCAGCGCGATCACTTCCTCGCGCCAGAGAACGCTGGTTTCGAGCACATTGGCTTTGTCGACCGAACAGACCTTGTTCCGCCGTGTCCGTGCCAGCTCGAACGCCGCGCGGGCCACGCGTCGGATCTGATTGGTCGTGTATTGTTCAGTGTTAAACCCACGCCGCTGCCCATCGGCAAGCGTTTCGATGCCGCGTGGCTCGCCGAAATAGATGCCGCTCGTGAGCTCCCGGATGATGACGAAATCGACGCCATTCAAGATCTCAGGCTTGAGCGGCGCCGAAGCCGCGAGCGCCGGATTGGCAACGATCGGCCGCAGATTGGCGTAAAGATCATATTTACTACGCAGCCCCAGCAGGCTCCCGGCCTTGCGCGCGACAGCCGGGACCTCCTTGGTCTCCGGCCCGCCGGTTGCACCCCACAGAATAGCGCCGGCTTCGTCCATCGCTTCCGCGGTGTCTTCGGGCAAAACCTTGCCGGTTGCGAGATAGGGGATCAGCCCATATTGCGCTTCACGCAGCGTCGCCGGCACACCGCGCTTGGCGACAAACCAGTTCAAGATTCGATGCGACTGCGCGGTCACCTCGGGGCCAATGCCTTCGCCGCCAACCACGGCGACTTTCACCATATTGGAACGGTCGTTCATGCCGATTTCCTCGCAAAATGGATCCAGGGCCGCGCGGCGCGATCGGTCTCCTGAAACGCCCGAATCTCGTTATCGCGCTGCAAGGTCAATGCGACCTCATCCAGCCCCTGCAGCAGTCCTTCGCGCCGCCGAGGATCGATTTCGAAACTATGCCGCCTTCCGGATGGAGAGACGATCGTCTGCGCCTCGAGATCGACATCGAGTTTCCCGGCGCCTTGCGTCGCCTCGATATCGGCCGCGAGTGAATCGACGATCGCCTTATCGACGACAATGGGAAGAATTCCATTCTGGAAGCAGTTGGCGAAGAAGATATCGCCGAAACCCGATCCGATAATGGCGCGGATTCCCATTTCCTGCAGCGACCACACCGCGCCCTCGCGGGAGGAGCCGCAGCCAAAATTCGGACCGGTCACTAGAATCTCCGCCTGCCGATATGGCTCGCGATTCAAGATGAAGGCGGGATTCTCGGAGCCATCGGGCAAATAGCGCAACGAACCGAACGCCCATTTGCCAAGTGTGCCCCGGATTGAAGTTCCAACCAGGCGTTCGATACGAATGATGACGTCGGTGTCGATGTTGGCCCGCATGATGGGAGCCGCGATGGCGGTCAGCTTTTCGAACGGTTTTGGCATGCTCAACGCCCCATGGTCCGAACGTCGGCAATCGCGCCCGCGATGGCCGCGGCTGCGGCGCTTGCGGGGCTTGCCAGATGCGTGCGCGCCCGCGGACCCTGCCGACCGACAAAGTTGCGGTTGGAAGTGGAAACCGATCGCTGGCCGGGGCCCACCGTCTCACCATTGGCGGCAAGGCACATCGAGCAACCAGGTTCGCGCCATTCGAAGCCGGCTTCGACGAACACCTTGTCGAGTCCCTCGGCCATCGCTTCGCGCTTGACGTTTTCAGAGCCCGGCACGACCCAGGCGCGCACGCCGGCCGCTACCTTGCGGCCGCGCGCGATCTCGGCCGCCGCCCGCAGGTCGCTCATCCGGCTGTTGGTGCAGGAGCCGATGAATACCCAGTCGACCGGCGTGCCTGCGATCGGCATGCCGCCCTTCAGCCCCATGTAGTCGAGCGCGGTTTCGACGGCAGCGCGCCGGGCCGGATCATCGATCGTCTGCGGATCAGGAATATGCCCGTCGACGCCGATCACATGCTCTGGGCTGGTGCCCCATGTCACCTGCGGGATGATCTTCTCGACATCAATGACGACTTCCGTGTCGAAAACTGCGTCGGCGTCGCTAGGGAGCTGTCGCCAAGCGCTGACAGCGCGGTCCCACATATCGCCTTGCGGCGCATAAGGACGCTCGCGCAAGAACTCGAAGGTTTTCTCGTCGGGCGCCACCATGCCCATCTTGGCGCCGAGCTCGATCGAGAGATTGCAGATGGTCAGGCGCCCTTCGATCGGCAGATCGCGAATGGCGCTGCCGGCATATTCGACGGCGTACCCGGTGCCGCCGGCGGCTCCTACGTGCCCGATCAGGGCCAGGATGAGGTCTTTTGCCGTAACGCCGGGCGGAAGCCTGCCCTCAAAGCGCACCCGCATCGTCTTCGGGCGCCGCTGGATCAGCGCCTGCGTTGCCAGTACATGTGTGAGCTCACTTGACCCGATACCGAACGCCAGCGCGCCGAGGCCGCCATGGGTGCAGGTATGGCTGTCGCCGCAGACGATCGTGCAACCCGGGAGGCTCAGGCCCAATTCGGGTCCGATGACATGAACGATACCCTGTCCGGGCTGATCGACATCGAACAGCTGGATGCCACTGGCCGAGGTTTCCACGCGAAGCGCGGCGAGCAGTTCCAGCCCGATCTTGCTGGTGCCGGCCCGCCCCTGCGCCGTCGAGATGGCGTGATCCGGGGTCGCGAAGGTGAGCTTGGGGCTATGGACTTTGAGGCCGCGCCCCTTGAGATCAAGTAGCCCGCGCGAGCCGCCGAGATCATGCAGCAAATGGCGGTCGATATGAAGAAGGTCGGTATCCTCGCTGATGCGAGCGATCACATGCTGGTCCCAGATCTTGGCCAGCATGGTGCAGCCGGGTTTTTGCAAGATCGTCCTCCCTTCGGCTTCTCGAGGCCGGCGGCGTCAGCCGCTACCTGCCGTTTCACGGCTGGTGCTTGAGGTCCAAAACGGCCCTCATCAAAGCATGACCCATGAGCACCGGCTAGAGCCCCGAGAGCCTAGCCTAGACCGGAAGAATGCATACCGGCCGAAGCTTGGGCTATAGCCCAAGCCGAAGGTCATCGTGATGCCAAGCCCTGCGGTACTAGGCAGCGGTATGCTGCTTGCCAAAGGCCCCTGCGTCAGCAAGCGCGGCTATGCGCTGGTCGTCATAGCCCAGTGTCTTGCGCAGGATCTCCTTGGTGTGCTGGCCCAACAATGGCGCCGCCGTTGGATCAACCGCCGGCGTCAGGCTCATATTGAGCGGCGTTTCGATATTGGGGACCATGCCTGCAGTCGGATGCGGAATCTGGCTGAGACGATGCCTTTCGCGTGTTTCGGGCGCGTTGAACCCCTGCTCCACGGTTCGCAGATAGCCAACCGGGATGTTGGCCTTCTTCATCTTGGTCATCCAGTTCTCGAGCTTGTCGCTGGCAAAGACCCCCGCAATAATGGCGCGCAACTTCTCCTTGTTCTGCGATCTTACCCTGCGGTTGATAAACAACGGGTCGTTGAGGAGATCTGGCCTTTCGAGCACTTCGGTCACCAGCCGGCGATAGAGCCGGTCGTTGGCGCAGGCCATGTAGAGCGGACCGTCTGCCGCCTCATAGAGACCGACCGTCGGCGATCCATTCGGCGAGTTGCCGAAACGACCTGGATTTGTGCCATTGATGAGATAGGCCATGCCATAAAAGCCGGTCAGGGACATCGCAATGTCGAACAATGCGACCTCAACCTGCTGTCCCTTTCCCAATCGCTCGCGGGCCATCAGCGCGAGCAAGATCGCGTTAACGGCAGACATGCCCGTCGCCATGTCGACGATCGGCGGCCCGGTCCGCACCGGGGGACCATCGGCAAAGCCGTTCAGCGACATGAAGCCGCTTTCGGCTTGCGTGATCGGATCGAAGCCGGGCCGGAAAGCAAAAGGACCCTTGCGGCCATAGGCCGAGATCGAACAATAGATGAGGCGCGGATTGCCTGGTGCGACCGACGGATAGTCGAGACCAAACTTCTCCATGACGCTGGCAGAGAAGTTCTCCACCACCACATCCGCCCGCGAAATCAGGTCGCGCGCGACTTCACGTGCGGCCGGATTCGTCAAATCCAATGCAATGTCCCGCTTGTTGCGGTTGAGGCTCAGAAACGCGGCACTCTCACCTCCGATCTCGGCGTGCTCATAAGCACGAGAGTCGTCGCCTCCCTCGGGGTTCTCGATCTTGATCACCTCGGCACCAAAGTCAGCCAGCGTCTGCGTGCAGGCTGGGCCCGCCACCACTCGCGTGAAGTCTACGACCAGCAGACCGTCGAGAGCGGTAGGCGCGCTTTTTTCGCGCGGTGAACGGTCCGGTAACGGCACTCCAGCAGTCATGATCAAGCGTTTCCCAGTGGTTTTGATAGTTAGAAGGGGACTTTAGGGTTTATTCCTGCTGGACGACAAGAGGTCTCACCCCACTGCGCGGCCGATGCAGACCTCCATTGCGATCCTGTGCGCTCAGCCGAAAAAGCAAAAGAGCCCGGTGGCACATGGCCACCGGGCTCGCGCTGACAAGCATAATCAGGGAGATGGAATTAGAAGCGATGGCATCGTTAGATCCTTGCCATTCAAGGCAAGCTTAACCCGACACCCACCCCACAGCCACACAGTAAAATAGTTCGGGTCGACTACCGTTTCGAGCAAACCTTCCGTTTTGTACAGCACGGTCAGCAACAATGAAGACTCCGGCGAAATAACAACCTCTTCGGCCCAAGGCTCCACAATCACCGTCAACGGTTCGGGGTTCTTGTTATGTATGGCATACTTTAAGGTCATATCCGTCATTGGAAGCTCCTCAAGATGCTTGCCAGCAAGGCTGCGCGGTGGATCGCTGATAGGTTAGATGGATTCTCTCTCGCTACACCCTCATAAAGCTTCTGGAAGGCGGCAACAGATCGTGGGGTAATACCGGCCGACTTGAGACTAGATATTATTTCGGCAGTCAGTTCGGTGGAATCCTGACTCGATACTGTTAGCCCTTGTGTAAAACCGGCAAGTCGCCCAAAATCCTGTCGTGTAATTCCCTCGGGCAAGGTCGCTACCGCTTCGTCGATGGCTCGCCCGACGTGTCAAATTTGATGAAAATGCGGCGGACAAGTTTCGGCAAAACAAAACCGCTTTTGCAACAAACGCCTCACCAATGAAAAAGCCCGCTGCCGGTTTCGGCGCGGGCCGTATATTCTTCGCGATGATTCGATGTGCTCCTGATTTGCCCGACGGGTCAAGCGCGACTTTGTCGGCTGGGTGCGGAATCGACGAAATGGATGGCAGGGAGATCGACGATGTACATTGTCGCCGGTGTTTTGTTTGTCCTTTCCGGCCTGTTCTACGCCGCGGGCCATCAGGAGATCGGTTCGCTGGGCTCGGAAATGTGCCGATATGGCAGCACGTTCTGCGACAGTCCGCATTATGTCCTGACCGGCGCGGGCCTGGCCGCGGCCTGGGCTGCGTTCGTCAGCGTTCGCTGAGCCAGCATTTCCGGAAAGAAGCCCGCGACCGATGCGGCGCGGGCTTTCGATACTTTTGGGGATCGTAGAGATGTGCTGGTGATTTGCCCGACGTGTCAACCGCGGCGTGGTCTCCGGACGATGTTCACCCTCGCGTCGTCTTGCCCTGTTACCGCTGAAATCTGACAGTTCTGGACAGGACGCCAGCCGCGGCCCATCATTGGTGCGGCGCGGGAGGGAGACTGGCCTTGATGGACGTCGGGACCTGGCTGGGCAGCCTTGGCCTCGACCGGTACGAAGCCGCATTTCGCGAAAACCGGATCGAAGCTGACACTGTTCCGGAGCTGACCGATCAGCTCTTGAGGGACATCGGCGTCCCCCTGGGACACCGGTTGAGGATGTTGCGCGCCGTCCGCGCACTTGGCGGTGCCGCGTCGCTTGTGGAACAGGAACCTGCGCTGCACGCCGAGCGGCGCCACATGACGGTGATGTTCTGCGATCTCCTCGGCCTCTCCGCGCTGGCGGCGGAGCTCGATCCGGAAGACATCGCCGAGCTGATCCGATCCTGTCAAAGCGCGATCGCTGCCGCGGTTACGCGGTTCGACGGCCATGTCGCAAAATGGGTGCCCGACGGCGCCACCATCTATTTCGGCTATCCCCGGGCGCATGAGGACGATGCCGAGCGGGCGGTGCGTGCCGGCCTTGCGCTGGTCGAGGCCATCGCGGACTTGAAGCCCGCCCAAGGCGCGGGCCTCGATATCCGACTCGGCATTTCGAGCGGTCTCGTCGTGGTCGGCGAGTTGATCGGCGAAGGCGAAGCGCGCGAGCGGGGCGTGGTCGGCGACACCGCCAATCTCGCGGCACGGCTACGATCGCTGGCCGAACCCGGTTCGGTCATGGTCTCGGAAGCGACGCGGCGGCTACTCGGCAACAGCTTCGAGCTCAAGGCGGTCGGGCCGCAGACCTTGAAGGGCTTCAGATCGCCGGTCCCGGCCTGGCGCGTGGTGCGCGAGCAGGAGAATTTCAGTCGCTTCGACGCTTCCCGTTCGGAGGCGCTGACGCCCTTCGTCGGCCGCGACGACGAGATCGCACTTCTGCTGGCGCGCTGGCGCCGCGCGGCGAAGGGCGAAGGTCAGGTCGTGCTGCTCTCGGGTGAGGCCGGCATTGGCAAATCGCGCGTGCTGGCGATGCTGCGCGAGCGCATTGAGGCAGAGCGCAGCATCGTCATGCGCTATCAATGCTCGCCGCATCATCTCAACGACACGTTTTATCCGGTGATCGGCCAGCTCTGGCATGCTGCGGGTTTTGTCAGCGGCGAGCCTGCGGCCGTGCGGCTCGAAAAGCTGGAGCGCATGATCAGAGCGACCGGGTTGGCCTGCGATGAGGTCGCCCCACTACTCGCCACGCTACTCGCCATTCCGACCGGAAATCGCTATCCGCCGCTCGATCTGGCGCCCGCCGAAATCAGAGAGCGGACGTTGGCAGCCATGATCGCGATGACGGTGGCGCTGACCCGGCAAACCCCGATCCTGATGTTCCTCGAGGATGCCCACTGGATCGATCCCACCACGCTCGATCTGACCAACCGGGTTGTCGAGCGGGTGCGGCATTTGCCGATCCTCCTCGTCATCACCTTCCGGCCGGAATTTTCCCCGCCCTGGGCCGGCCGCGGCCACGTGACGTCGTTGTCGCTCACCCGCCTCGCCCGCCAGCAGGCCGTCAGGATGATCAATGGCGTGGCGTCGGGAAAGAGGCTGCCGGCAGAGGTGTTCGACCAGATCGTGGCGAAGACCGACGGCGTGCCGCTGTTCATGGAAGAACTGACCAAGAGCGTTCTCGAGTCCGGATTGCTGCGCGAGGAGAATGACAGCTACGTGCTGGCTTCCGTGCTGACGCCGCTTGCCATTCCCTCGACCTTGCACGATTCCCTGACCGCGCGGCTCGATCGCCTGTCGCCGATCAAGGAAACTGCCCAGATTGGCGCTGCGATCGGACGCGAGTTCTCGCACGCCATGATCGAGGCGGTATCGCCGATCAAGGGCGATGCGCTCGGCGGCATCCTGCAACAACTGATGGAAGCGGAACTGATCCACCGCCGCGGCGCGCCGCCGAAGGCCACCTACGCATTCAAGCACGCGCTGGTCCAGGACGCAGCCTATGGCTCGCTCCTGCGTGGCAGACGCCAGGGCATCCATGCCCAGATCGCCTGGGCCTTGAAGGAACACATCACCGACGAAGAATGTCCGCCGGCCACCGTCGCCCACCACCTCACCGAGGCCGGACTTGCGGCGCCCGCGGCCGCCGCCTGGCTCGGCGCGGCCGAGCTTGCATTGTCGCAATCGGCGCCGGTCGAGGCCGAGCGCCATTCCAGCGCAGGGCTGTCACTGATGTCGGGCATCTGCGAAGGACGCGAGCGCGATGCGCTCGAGCTTTCGCTGCTTGTCACGCGCGCTTACGCGCTGGTTGCGCTCAAGAGCATCACCGCGCCCGAGACGTTCGAGGTGATGAGCGCGGCAAAGCGGCTGCTCGATCGCGGCGTCGGCACGGATCTGCAGCGCGTCTCCGTCCTGTTCGGGCTTTGCTCGGAGGCAACGCTTGGCGCTCGCATGCAGCCGGCCCTCGACTTCGCCCACGAGATCGTCGAGGTCGCCGAACGGCAGGGCGACCCGACCTATCGCTTGGTCGCCTATCGCATGCTCGCGACCAACCAGTACTATGCGGGGCATAATCGGCTCGGGCTCGACAGCCTGCTGCGCGGCAAGCGACACCGCGATCCCTCCCGGCAGCGCGCGTTAAGCCATCGCTTCGGCTGGGACCCGAGCCTTGCCATTCTAGCCTTCGAGGTCCTGGTTCGGCTGTCGCTCGGGCTGATCGACAGCGCCGCCGAGATCAGCGCGCAGGTGGAGCATGAGACGTCCACACACACCCATGCGACCACGATCGCGACGGCAAAATTCTGCGCCCAAACCTGGCCGAAAGCGGTGCTGGGCGATTTTGCGGCGCTGGAACGCGGCAGCGCGGAGCTCGTCGCCTATTGCACGGAAAAGCATGTCGAACAGATCCGCCTGCTTGCCAGCATGCATTTCGCCTATGCGCGCGCGATGCGAGAGCCTTTGGCGGAAAACATCGCGGCTTTTCGCGCGGCGTTCGATCAGGTGCGATCGGCCGGCGGCTTCACCGGCAGCTCCATGATCCTGTCTCACCTGGCTGAGGTCGCGCTGGAGGCAGGAGAGCTGGAGCAGGCGGAATCGGACCTGGCGCGAGGCTTCGCCTTTGTCGAGCATTCCGGCGAGCGGTTCTGGCTCGCCGACCTGCATCGCCTGAGCGGCAGGCTTGCGCTGCATCAGGCCGATGCGGATCGCTTGCGTGCCGAAACCTGCTTCAGGAAGGCGATCGAAATCGCACGCAGCCAGCAAGGCCGCCTGTTGGAATTGCGCGCCGCCAACGATCTTGCCCATCTCTGGCGCAACAGCAATTCCGGGGGCGATGTGCGCGCCCTGCTGGAGCCGATCCTGGAGGCCGTCGAAGGCGGCGCCGATACACGCGACGTCCGCAATGCGCATAAATTGCTCTTGGGCCTTGCCTGAACAAGATGGGGCTGACTCACCGTCTGAATGACCATTGCCAACCACAATTTCTGATTGCAAGATAGGCTTCACCCGCCCGACCGCATCACGCGGTATCACGAAGTCGTAGAGACTTCCGAAAGTGACATAAAAACGCAATCACCTGCTTGTTGATGTCACAATCGACGGGAAAATTGGCGCGCTTATTCATTGCTCGGCAGGAGAATTGGATGTCATCGGATACTGATCAGTCGGCCCTGAAGGGAAATGCGATCACAGGGGGCCTCAGCGCGATGTGGGGCCTCGTGCTCGATCATCTAGTCGACAAACACGCCCAGGCCGTTGCCGCCACCAGGGTCAACCCGGAAGGCGGCGTCGCGCGCACGCCCGACGGCGTCGTGGTGACGAGCAAGGAATTATATCTTCAGGTCCTGCTGAATGCCGACGACAATTACACCAACGCCGGCTACCAGAAGCGGATGGAGCAGAGCTTTGGTCCGATTTTTCTCGGCATGGATTGGACTCCTGAATACGTCAAGGAATCGACACCGACAAACGCCGCAATCGGACGCGTCACACGCCGCGATGCCTTCGAGGTCACGCTGAAGGAAGCGCGCGCCGCGCTTCCGTCCGTGCCGGCGCCTGGCGGCATCGTCGACATCCAGGCGCTTTCCGACATCGTCCTGGCGAAAGTTTGCAGCCACTATTTCGACATCCCGGATGGGGTCTATGTGAAGGCAGGCGGATTCGGCATCTCGAATTTCGCCCCGCCCGGGGTTTGCCCGGCCGACTACACCCCGCCCTCCGCCTATATCTTCCACCCCGATCCCGATCCCCTCCTGACCTTTGCCGGCCAACGCACCGGGCAAATCCTGCGGGAATCGGTCAACAAATACGTGGCCGACAAGCGCGCTTCCGGCCAGCTTCCGACTGCGCAGCTGACCCGCGCGCTGTTCGAGCAATTCCCCGATCCGAACGACAATGATCTCTTGGCACGGACCATCATCGGTGTCATGACGGGCGCATTGCCGACCATCAACGGCAATCTGGTCGGAGTCGTGAAGGCCTGGCAGCGGACGGCCACGCTGATGGCGTTGGGGGCGAAATTCAAGGCGAGCACCCAGAGCGACGATTTCCTCAGAGCTCACGAAGTGATCGAACTACCGATGCGCCAGGCGATGCAGATGCAGCCGACGCCGGATTTCATCTGGCGCCTGGCGAAAAAGGACCACACGCTCGGCACCAAGAATCCGGTGCAGGTAAAGGCCGGCGACAAGATCTATCTCAGCATTGTGCAGGCGACGCAGGAAGATTTGCGCGCCGGCAGCGACGACGTCTGCCCGATCTTCGGCGGCGACCGCAGCAAGGACCCGCACCCGATCCATTCCTGCCCCGGCTTCGAGATGGGTTTTGGCATCCTGCTCGGGATCGCCTATGGCGTGGTCGAGCATGGGGCCAAGGCCGCCTTGTAGCGCCCTCGCCACTTTCCATCCCATCATCTGCAAAGCCCGTGACCGGTGGTCGCGGGCTTCTCTACGTCGGAGCCGTGCCGGCGGCGCGCAGTCTTTCGCTGGAACTTTCGCTCTGAACGCGGTTTGATCGACATCGACAGAGTCCGAAGCATCTTCCCTCATCAAGGCCTCCGATGACCGAGACCAAGCGCGCGGCTTCCAGAAAATCCGGCGCCATGTATCGGCTGCTCGGTCCGGGCCTCGTGACCGGTGCTGCAGACGACGACCCGTCGGGGATTGCGACCTACTCGCAGGCCGGCGCACAGTTTGGCTACGGCCTGCTGTGGACGATCTTCCTCACCATCCCCTTCATGATCGCGATCCAGCTCGTGAGCGCGCTGATCGGCCGCGTCACGGGCAAAGGTCTTGCAGCCAATGTGATGGAAGTGACGCCGCGATGGCTGGTGTTGGCGCTGGTCTTTCTTCTGGTCGCCGCCAACACCTTCAACATCGCTGCCGACATCGCGGCCATGGCGGAAGCGCTGTCGCTGGTGATCGGCGGCCTCAATCACGAGCACGCCCTGATCTTCGCGGCAACCTCGACCTTGCTGCAGGTGTTCGTGCCCTATCGCCGCTACGCGCCGGTGCTGAAATTCCTCACGCTCTCTTTGTTTGCCTATGTCGCGACGGCCTTCACGGTGAAAATCCCCTGGGGCACAGCCTTCCTCGCCACCATATGGCCGAAGGTCACCATCAACGCCGACTATTTCATGATGGTCGTTGCCGTGCTCGGCACCACCATCAGCCCCTATCTTTTCTTCTGGCAGGCCTCGCAGGAAGTCGAGGAAATGCACAGGGGGAAAGTCCGCCGTCCGCTGCGGGAGCTTGCCAAGGGCGGTGATCCCGAGCTCGACCGTATCAAGATCGACACCACCGTCGGGATGTGCTTCTCCAACGCCATCGCCTTCTTCATCATCCTGACGACGGCTTCCGTCCTCAACGCCAACGGCGTCACCAACATCAATTCGGCGAGCCAGGCCGCAGAAGCCTTGCGGCCATTGGCCGGCGATTTCACCTTCCTGCTGTTTGCGCTCGGGATCATCGGCACCGGCCTGCTCGCGGTCCCCGTGCTGGCAGGCTCCGCCGCCTACGGCGTCGCCGAGGCTTTCGGCTGGCAGGCGACGCTGGAAGCGAAAGCGCCGGATGCGGTCGGCTTCTACAGCATCATTGCCGCGGCGACCGTGATCGGCTTCGCGCTCGGCTTTACCGGCATCGATGCCATTCATATGCTGGTGTGGAGCGCCGTGCTCAACGGCATCGTCGCCGTCCCGATCATGGCGATGATGATGATCATCGTCGCCAATCCGAAAGTGATGGGACGGTTCAAGGCGCGATCCTGGCTGGTTGCACTCGGATGGCTCGGCACCGCGCTGATGGCAGTCGCCGTGGCCGCACTGGTCGGGTCATCGCTGCTCGCCCCCTAGCCCGGCGGTTGTAGCGACAATGCGTCGATTGTATCAATCACGATGCATCAGATCACTCGTCTGCACGTTTATGACGCAACCGCCGCATTATTGGTGCGCTGCGGCATCAGCATTGTGTGATAACATGGTCGCGTTGTGCCCCATGAAGCAGGCGCTATAACAACCAAAAATGACTTTGGGGAAATGCCTACATGAAACCTGATCGGTTGAGCGCACACTCTACGCCCGCTTATTCACCCCATGGACTGGCGCTGCTGCGCGATCCCCTGCTCAACAAGGGCACGGCCTTCACCGAGGAAGAACGCGACGCGCTGGGATTGCGCGGCTTCCTGCCGGCCGCCGTCATGTCGATGCAGGCGCAAGTCGAGCGAATCCTCACCAACCTGCGCACCCTGCCGAGCGACCTCGAGAAATATGTCGCGCTGAATTCGCTCCATGACCGCAATGAAGCGCTGTTCTTCCGGGTCGTTTGCGATCACATCGATGAAATTCAACCGCTGATCTATACCCCGACCGTCGGTCTCGCCTGCCAGAAATACGGCCTGATCTTCCAGCGGCCGCGCGGCCTGTTCATTTCCTACAACGACCGCGGCCGCATCGCGGAGATTCTCTCGAACTGGCCCTATCGCACCAAGCTGATCGTGGTCACCGACGGCGAGCGCATTCTGGGGTTAGGCGACCTCGGCGCCAACGGCATGGGCATCCCGGTCGGAAAGCTCTCGCTCTATACCGCCTGCGCGGGCGTGCATCCCGAGCAATGCCTGCCGGTCACGCTCGACGTCGGCACCAACAATGAAGAGTTTCTCAACGACCCCTATTATATCGGCCTTCGCCAGAAGCGCGTCACCGGCGCCGACTACGACGCCTTTGTCGACGAGTTCATGACCGCGGCGCGCGCGGCCTTCCCGGGCGTGCTGATCCAGTTCGAGGATTTTGCCAACCACTCGGCCTTCCGCCTCTTGCACAAATATCGCGACGAAGCCTGCGTCTTCAATGACGACATTCAGGGCACCGCGGCGGTAGCGCTGGCAGGTCTGTTCTCCGCGTTGCGTATCACCCGCGGCAAGCTCCGTGATCAAACCATCCTGTTCCTGGGCGCAGGCGAAGCCGCGACGGGGATCGCCGATCTCATCGTGTCCGCCATGATGGCCGACGGGATGTCGGAGGCCGATGCGGTCAGGCGCAACTGGCTGGTGGATTCGCGCGGCCTGGTCGTGAAAGACCGGCAGGGCTTGCATGGCCATAAGCTGCGCTATGCGCATGAGCAGGCGCCAATCTCGAATTTCCTCACCGCGATCGAAAACCTCAAGCCGACGGCCATCATTGGCGTCGCCGCAGTCGGCGGCGCCTTCACGCCGGAAGTCTTGCAGGCCATGGCCAAGCTCAACGAGCAGCCGATCGTGTTCGCGCTTTCCAATCCCACCTCGAAGGCGGAATGCTCGGCCGCGGAAGCCTACCGGCACACCGGCGGCCGGGCACTATTCGCTTGCGGCAGCCCGTTCGACCCGGTCAAACTGGACGGCAAGACCTACGTGCCGCGCCAGGGCAACAACTCCTACATCTTCCCCGGCGTCGGCCTCGGTGCGATTGCCAGCGGCAGCAAGCTCGTCACCGACGAGATGTTCATGGCGGCAGCGCATACGCTGGCGAATTCCGTGAGCGAAGCCGATCTCAAGCAGGGCAGCCTCTATCCCGCGCTACCGCGGATCCGCGAGGTCTCGGCCCAGATCGGCGCGGCGATTGCCGATGTCGCCTACCAGCGCGGCCTCGCGTCAGGGCCGCCGCCCAATGATACGATCGGGTTCATCCAGTCGCAGATGTACGACCCGCATTACTGAAGCGGAGAGCATGATCCGGAAAAGTGCGCAGCGGTTTTCCGAAGAGATCGTGCCCAATCAAAAACCTAAAGCGCGATGACGATTCAACTCAATCTCATCGTGCTTCAGCCGCGCTGTACCAGCCGGCGCAGGATGCGGATATCGGTCAGGCTTTCGATATCGAAGATCGTGTCAGTGAGGCGCGTCGCAGTGTCGCGCCCCAACACCGGGACGATGAGATCACGCGCCTTGCCGATCACCTCGTCCCGGTTCATCGGGTTGCGTGGCGTACCGCGCACGGCGGAAACGCGCTCCGATAGATGGGTGCCGTCGTTGAGTTCGATCTCGACGACGGTTTCGCGCGCCGGCAGCAGCTTGGCCAGTTCGTCATCGCGCACCAGATTGACCTTGGCACGCTGCTTCAGGACCGCGGCGTCCTGCATGCGCGCCTTATCATGCGCGGCCTGGAACGACACGGTCTTGTCGATCAACATGACCGCGACCATGTACTGCAGGCAGATATCGGGGATATCGCGGTTATCGACGACGTTGGCGACCGACGGCGCGAGACGGACCGTGACCTTCTTCACCTGATCGGCGTCGAACGGCTTCTTGCTGCGGATCGCCTCGATGGCATCGAGCGGTCCCTGGATCGGCGAGCCGACCGTCCATTTCTTGATGTCGGTCTGGGTGATCTCGTAGCGCTCGCCGAGCTTCTCGATCAGCTTTTCGGGCTGTGCCTTCGGTGCATAGGCGCCAAAGAAATTATCGGGGCCGGAGAAAATGTCGTCGACACCGTTCCAGCCCGACTGAACAAGAAGTGCTGCGGTCACGCCGTTGCGCGCCGTCATGCCCGCGAACACGAAAGCCTTTTCGATATGATCGGTATCCCGCCGCCAGGCGGTGAAGCCGGAAGATTGCTGGGCGGTGTAGTCAAGCACCCAGCGCATCTGGCGGGTATCGAGGCCGACCGCGCATGATGCCGCTGCCGCGGCGCCAAAAGTCCCGGCGATGCTGTGCGTCGAAAGGCTGCTCTCATAGCTGAACGCCGCGCCGCCCATCGCCAGCACCACGCGCGTGCCGATGTCATAGCCGAGCGTCACCGACCGCAACAGTCCGGGGCCGTCAATGCCGGAGATCTCGCCCGTCGCCAGTGCAGCCGGCACGACCGCACAGCCCGGATGGGAGCGCGACTCGTTGTGTGAATCATCCGTTTCGTCGGCATGCGCCATCATGCCATTGGCAAGCGCGGCATCGATCGGCGGCGCGGTGAACGCCGTCCCCACGACGGTCGCGGGCCCGTTGCCGCTATGCTCCCTGATGTGGCGCTGGGCGGCCTGCCCCGGCGGCAATTCCGATCCGGAAATCATCGCCGCCATCGTGTCGAGCAGATGGAATTTGGCCTGCTCGATGACCTCGTCCGGCAGCGCACGCGTTCGCGCGGCACTCATATAGGCGGCCAGCGTGCTCGTCACCGGACCCGGCGTCGCGCTCGGAGTTGGGGTTGGGCTCGGCTTTTGCGCAAGAGCCCTCAGCGGCGACAGCCCTACGGCCGTCGTCACCGTCGCCTCAAGAAAACCGCGCCGTGTTGTCTTGACCAATGACCAGCTTCCCTTCGCCGGGTCGGATGCCCGAACCGTCGCTCCCTTGCCCCTGTTTAAGTATTGGGCGCTGAAAGTCTAGACCAATCAGATCGCGACCTGCCGGCCGATCTCCACGACCTGGTCGGAGGGAAGGCTGAAGAAGTCGCTGACATGGATTGCGTTGCGCTCCATGACGGCGAAGATGCGCTCCTGCCAGGCCGGCAGGCCGTTGCCGTCGTCGCGGTGGATCACGGTTTCGTGGCCGACATAGTAGGTCACGTCGTCGACATCGACCGTGCAGCCCAGCGACTTTCCTTCGGCCAACAATTCCGGAATGTTGGGGCGCTCCATGAAGCCGAAGCGCGCTTCCGCACGCCAGAAATTGGGCGCGATCTGTTCGAGCGATATCCGCTTGTTCGGGGCGACCCACGGGACTGACAGGATTTCCACGCGCAGCACGAACAGATGCTCGTGCAGGGCACGGTTCTGCTTGACATGCCAGACCATCACTGGCGGCGTGTCGCGGTCGGTGCGGGTGAGAAACACGGCCGTGCCGGGGACCCGCGGCACGTTCTTTTCCTTGATCTTCGCCAAAAATTCCGGGACCGGGACTAGCGTCTCGCGCAGCCGATTGAAGACCGCGGCAGCACCGCGGTGCCAGATCCACATGATGCCATAGACGGAGGTCGCGAGGATCAGCGGTACATATCCGCCTTCCGCAACCTTGGTGAGATTGGCGAGAAAGAATGCACTGTCGATGACGAGGAAAAAAGCGGCGACGCTGCCCGCCGCAACGAGGCTCCAGCCCCAGATTTCGCGCATGGCAATGAACAGCAGCGCCGACGTCATCAACATCGTCAGCGAGACCGCGATGCCATAGGCCGAAGCGAGATTGTCCGATTTGCCGAAGCCGATAGTGAGCCCGAGGGTGATGATCATCAACAGCCAGTTGACGACGCCGACATAGATCTGGCCATAGCCCTCTGAAGACGTCTGCTTGATCTGCAGCCGCGGCAGCCAGCCGAGTTGGATCGCCTGGCGCGTCATCGAGAAGGCACCGGTGATGATCGACTGGCTGGCAATGATGGTGGCAACCGTCGCCAGCAGGATCAGCGGCATCAACAGCGAATCCGGGCACAGCCGGTAGAAGATGTTGCCGTCGGTCGGCGCGCCATCGATCACGAGCGCTGCCTGGCCGGCATAGTTGATGATCAGGCTGGGAAACACCACCGCGAACCAGGCGAGCTTGATCGGGCCGGCGCCGAAATGGCCCATGTCCGCGTAAAGCGCCTCGGCGCCGGTAACGCAGAGAAATACCGCGCCCAGCACCAGGAATCCGGTGGCGCCATTGGAGAACAGGTAGGACAGGCCATAGGCAGGATTTACTGCCGCGAACACGCCAGGATGCTTGATGATACCCATCAGCCCCAGCACCGCGATAGTGACGAACCAGACCAGCATCACCGGGCCGAACCAATGGCCGATCGTAGCCGTCCCCCGCGACTGGATCGCAAACAGCGCAAGCAGGATGACGACCGCGGCCGGTAGCACATAGGGCTGGAACGCTGGCGTTGCCATGTTCAAGCCCTCGAGCGCCGACAACACCGAGATTGCCGGCGTGATCGCGCCGTCGCCATAGATCAGCGCCGCCCCGAACAGACCGAAGGCGATGATGGTCGGCCGATGGTGCTTCTTTACGCCGAGCAGCGCCATGAGGGCGAGGATGCCGCCCTCGCCGTCATTGTCGACGCGCATGGCGAACAGCACATATTTGACGGTCGTGATGATGAAGAGCGTCCAGAGCACCAGCGACAGCGCACCCAGCACGGCAGCCGCATCCGGAGATTTATCTGCGGTGCCGAGAATGGTCTTGAAGGTATAAAGCGGGCTGGTGCCGATATCGCCGAACACGATGCCCAGCGCCGACAATCCAAGCAGCGCAAAGTTGCCTTGTGGCGCCGGCCGCGCCACGGCGCCGTCAGGCGCGGCTTCGTTCACCGTGCCGTCTAGTTCATGCGCTTCGCTTGCCGCCGCCGGATCGCTCATGGGTTCGGTATAGACTATCGGCCGGCATTGCGACACCGGCGCGACAGCCTTGCCAAGCGGCTTCGTAAGGTTTCCGTAAGCAACTGAATTGCCGGCGAAAGCTGGTCGGCCCTCGACCCGTTCCTTAAAGGTCGCGGCCTAAATTTCCGGAGGCGCCTACTGGCTGCCGGCTACGGCCGTCGGCGGCGGATTGATCGCAGCAGAAATCTGAGAGGCTATCAGGAGTGCGAAAACAACGGCAGGCACGCACATCAGTCGCAAGAATTGATCAACGGAAAGCATCGCAATCGTCCCCCAAGATGACGCGATTCCAACAAATCCGCTCAGTTCGCCCGTTGAGCGGTACTCTGATCGCTGGTGAAAAGCTGATCCGTGTAGACCGCCCCGCTAACCGTGAGCAGCGCCAGAATGGAGATAACGGCCAGTATTTTCATGGCCTCAAAGTCGTTTTGGATTGTGGCCAAAAACGTCTTCGATTTGTGCATTTTCGGGACGATCCCGGGAAAGATCGTGACCGTCCCGCGCCATTAGGGCGACGCTTAAAGCGCGATGACTTGAGGATGAATCATCATCGCGCTTTAGCTTATTGTTCGCGCATGATCTTTTCGGAAAACCGCTGCACACTTTTCCGGATCATGCGCTAAACCAGCCCGAGTTCCGCCGGATGAACGCCCGTGAAGACGCGCTGGACTGCGGCTCCATCGAGCCCGTACATGCGCCCGAGCAGGCCAGCAAACATCGCGCGATAGTCGGTCAGAACCGGGTAGTCGCGGTTCTGGAACAGGGTCGGCTGATCCACCTTGACCTGTTCGCCGAGGATGCGGCCGCCATTGATGCCGCCGCCCATCACCCAATAGACACTGCCGTGACCATGATCGGTGCCGCGGTCGCCATTCTCGCGGAAGGTGCGGCCAAATTCGGAGATGACGACGACAACCGTGTCACGCCAGGCGGCGGGCCCGACCTCCTCGGAAAAGCCGGCGAGCCCTCGTCCGAGTTCGCCGAGGCGATCGGCGAGATAGCCGTTGGCGGCGCCCTGATTGACATGGGTATCCCAGCCACCGACATCGACAAAGCCGAGATTGAATTGCTCGCGCATCAGCCGGCCGATACGACGCGCCGATAGCTCAAAGCCGCGCGGCGACACCGCGCCGCGATTGGCCGCGGTCATCTCCTGCGAGATCGAGCGATAGACGTCGTCGCGCACCTTGAAGCCTTCGGTGACGGAGGATGCAAGATTACTCTGCGCATACATGTCGCGAATGAGCTGGGCCTGGCGGTCATCGACGCCGGGCTTGCCGACATTGTTGATGCTGCTGTTCGGTATCTGCGACTTGCCACGGAAGATCAGCGGCAACTGGTCGGTAAAGGAGATCGGCTTGACGCGGGTCAGCTCAGTAGCGAGCCGGCTCATGAAGCCCGAGCGGTAGTCGCGCGCGCCGCCGGCCGATTGGCCGAGCTCGATCGTGTCCTGTGTCTCGAAATGACTGCGGGTCAGGTCGTCGCTGGTGCCGGCAAAGGGGACGAACGCAATCTCGCGCTTTCCCCACAAGGGATAGATGCTGTCGCGCAGCGCCGGATGCAGCCCCCACTCCGCGTTCAGCGACAGCGCCGAATTGGGATTGCCGACATCGGGCTTGGCGATGCAGAGCGTCGGCCGCGAGTGATAGTAGAAGTCCGAGGAGATCGGCACCACCACATTGGCGGCGTCGTAAGCGCCGCGCAAAAACACCACCAGCAACCGTGCATCGGTCGCCGGCGCAGCCCAGACGCGACCGGCGACGGTGAGCGAAGCTGTGGCGGCAAAAGCCTTGATCAGATCACGGCGGTTCATGATGCGATCCTTTCCGATGTTCAGTGCATGAATTCCGGCGACGACAGATAGAGCGTGTTCCAGTCCTGCGGCGAGACGGCCTTGTCGAGGGCTGCAAGCGTCGATGGTCCGAGCGTTTGCTTCAGGCCGTCGAAGTAGAGCGCGTTCTGGATCAGCGGAAACGCCGGCTGATCGGTTGCGTTCGGCACATCGGGCTTGAACAGGCCGGCCGAGCCGGAGCCGATCGACCGCGCGATCTCGAACCGCACCATCATCTGGCCGGGCCCGTTCCAGGAGGCCGACGCCATCGAATAGCCGTCCGGCGTCTCGTGATTGAACAGGCCCTCGCCCATGCGGTTCAGCCAGCCCTGGATCGGCGCGGTGTTGAGGATGACCTTGTCGTCATAGGCCAGCCGAACCGCGGAGAAGACGTATTCCACGGGATCCTTGAACCTGGCACCCGGCTTCAGCGAAGCCGTGAATTCCGGCGCGTGGATCATGGTCGACAGCACGGCGGCGATGTCACCGTCCGAGGTCTTGAAGGTCTGCGCCATCTTCTGCACCAGTGCGTCCGGCGGATTGTCGGAGACGAAATAGGTCGCGATCTGCCGTGACAAATGCGTCGCTGTCGCCGGATGGTGAACGAGGATATCGACGGCTTCGTCGACTTCGGCGAGGCCCTGCCCCTTGATGGTGTGACCGAGAAAAACCTTGTCGCTGTAGTCGTGCCGCGCCGGATTGAATTCGAACGCACCTTCGCGGACCAGCTGGGATTGCAACTCGGGCTTCAGCTTCGGATCCTCAGGCTTTAGATCAATGCCGACGCCGGTCAGAATCTTCGCCAGCGCCTCGACGTCGGCCTGGGTATAGCCCGAGCCCACACCCATGGTGTGCAGCTCCATGATCTCGCGCGCGTAGTTCTCATTGATGTGGCCGGCCGCGTTGTCGGCATTGTCGAGATAACGCAGCATCGCCGCATGATGCAGGGTTGCCGACAGGAGGTCGCGGAATTTGCCGAGCGCATGGGCACGGATGGCGTGATCCTCGTAGTCGCCGACGAGAATGCGGATGTTGGCCTTGTATTGATGCACGTTGAAATGATTGAACCAGAACCAGGTCATGCGTTCGCGGAGCTGGTCCGGCGAATAGAGCGCGCGCAGGATGGTCCGTGCCGCCGCCTGTTTAGCGCGGTCGTTCATCGCGCCCTGATAGACTTGCTGTGCGGCTTTCTTCTGGTCGGGATCGACGACCTGGTTGGCGCTCTTGGCCTGCGCCTCGAAGGCAACCGCGATGTCGAATGGAAACTTGTTCACGTCGGGCATGACGGCGATTTGCGACTTCACTGCCTCGGGTAGCACAAAGTTGCCCGGCGGGTGCAACTGCTCCGCAAGCCAGCGCTCGAGACCGACACTGCGGAAGTGCTCGGCGCTCGACGCCGTTACGCCCCAGCTGAGGCGATCCAGCAGCGCGAGATCGTGCGGATTGAAGTCGCCGGCCCGGGCGCCATTCCCGAAACCTCCAGCAACCGATGCGAGCAGGAGGGAACCCAGGGCATACCGACGGGCGCCGGTGTTCCAGAAGCTTGCGAAGCTCATCGCCGTGTCAGTCCCGCGATCTTTGCGCCCGGCTAAACTGCCGATGTGAACCCGAGAATCACTTTGGACAAACGCGCCTGAACAGCTTCTGAACGGAAAACTTACAAATCATGGCGAAGACCGGGTTCCCGATCCGCCTGCAGCATGGAATAAAAGGGCGATCCAACTGATCAGGATTGGATGGCGCCTGCGGCGCCGGGAATATCCCGCAACCCGCGGGGTGGCTCAATAACGAGTTTTAACCACCTCGTTCTCTTTTTGAACAGATCCACGTGCGCCAACCCAGTTGTAAAATCTTGTTCGGTTTGGCGTGCACCATCCTTCTTGGGGCAGGTTCTGCGCGAGCGGAGAGCTGCCCAAGCGCAAAGGACGACATCGCTACCGATCGGCCGGATACCACCAATTCCAGCATCGTCGTGCCGGCCGGCAGTCTTCAGAACGAGAATGGCGTCAATTTCGCCATGCGCGACGATGGCCGCACCATCGACGGCACCAACAGCCGATGGCGGCTGGGTGTCGCGCCCTGTCTAGAGCTGCTGGTCGACCTTCCGACCTACGTGGCGCCACTGCAGGGATCCACGAGCCGGGGATTTTCGGACGTGTCGCCAGCGCTGAAATGGCAGATCAGTCCGGTCCCGGGCAAGGTCGATCTCTCCGTTGTCTTCGGCATGGCGCTGCCGACCGGGTCGGTCGAGATCGCCGGCCGCGGCGCGCAGCCTTATCTGCAATTGCCGTGGTCGTGGGAATTGCATGACGGCTGGGGCGTCAGCGGCATGTTCACGGAGTTCTTTCGTCCCTACGACTTCACCGCACGCAGCATCACCGAAACGACCTTCGTGCTGGAAAAGAAGCTGACCGATCAATTCAGCCTGTTCACCGAGTATGTCGGCGACTATCCGCAAGGAGGCACCCCGAGCCAGCTCTGGAATTCGGGCGCGGTCTATCACATCGACCACCTGCAGCAGGTCGACTTTCGTATCGCTTTCGGTCTCAGCCACAGCGCCCCCAGCTATGTCGTCGGCGTCGGCTATTCCTTCCGCGTCGACGGGCTGTTCCGTTAGCTTTACGCATCAGCAAGCCGAGCGGAAAAACCGTCGGCGGCCCTTGTTTACAACGAAAATTCTTGGGACATTCTCGGGCGACAGAAGTCTGCAGATGGGAAGGGGCATGCAGACCGCTCAATCCATTCCGGCGCTAGCAAGGATAGCGATTGCATCGTTGCTGATCGCGGGCTCGCTGCTGCCTGGCATGTCCGCGGCCGGGGACGTTCCGTCGCGCGGCCTTGTCGTCGCGCAAGGCGGCGGCTTCGAAAAACTGCCGCCCTCGGTGGCGCCGACGCCCTATTCCCCAAACGCGCCATCCTCGAACCCGCCTTCGTACACGACGGGACCTGAGCACAGCCCGGACACGAATTCCAATCCATCCTATCCTGACCACTCGAACCCTTCGTCGGATGTTTCCTGGGGCGCGATCGCTTTCACGGCCGACGGCTCCTATTCAACCACCTGGAAGATGGCTTCGCAGCCGGAAGCTGAAGCCAAAGTGTTGCGGCAATGCGCCCGCTTCGGCCGCGGCGGCTGCGAGGTCGTGAGCTTCTCGGGACAGGAATGCGCGGCGCTTGCGACCTTTATCGGCCCCTACCGGCGCCGCCGCTGGAGTCTCTCCTACACCGCAGGCGGCATGACCTATCCCGCGGCACAAAGCGCGGCAATGGATCGCTGCAATTCCGATGAGCGCACGCAAGGCCATTGCCAGTCGCGCATCACCGCCTGCGCCGACGGGCGCTAGCGTCATTTCCATCGCGCCTTGCACATATAGGCCATGTCCGAGATCGGGATGGATCGGCCTTGCGACGGCAGGCATAATCACCAAAAAGCCGGAGGAGCCGTCATGACGAAGGGATCAAAAGTAAGAGCCGTCGAAATCCTCGCCTGCGACGCCGGCTGGAGAAACTATCACTTCGTCAAGGTCACGACCGAGGACGGTGCGGTCGGCTGGAGCGAATTTGACGAAGGCTTCGGCTCGCCCGGCGTAGGCGCGGCGATCCAGCGCCTGTCGACGCGCGTGGTCGGACAGAACGCGTTCCAGCACGAGCTTATCTATGCCGAGCTTTACGCCGCGACACGTCCGGCTGCCGGCGGCGTGGTTGCGCAAGCACTTGGCGCGATCGAAAACGCCCTGCTCGATGCCAAGGCAAAACTGCTCGGCGTCCCCTGCCATGAATTGCTGGGCGGCAAGATCCGCGACCGCATTCGCGTCTACTGGTCGCATTGCGCGACGTGGCGCATCAACCATCCCTCCTGGTACAAGCCGCCGATCGAGAGCCTCGATGACGTCAAGGCCATCGGCCGCGAAGTGCGCGAGAAGCAATTCACCGCGCTGAAAACCAACATCTTCACCTATGACGGGGGCAAGCCCACCGGCTGGCGGCCGGGCTTCGGCTCGCCGTTCCAGCCGGAGATCAATGTCGAACGCAAGGTGCTGCACGACCTGCGCATGCATCTCGAAGCAATCCGCGACGGTGCCGGGCCCGATGTCGACATCCTGCTCGACCTCAATTTCAACGCCAAGACCGAAGGCTATTTGAAGATCCTGCGTGCCATCAAAGACCTCGACATGTTCTGGATCGAGATCGACAGCTATAATCCGGAAGCGCTGGCGCTGATCCGACGGCAGAGCCCGCATCCGATCTCGTCCTGCGAGACGCTGTTGGGCCTGCGCGAATTCAAGCCCTATTTCCGCGAGCAGGCCATGGATGTCGCGATCATCGACACGCCCTGGAACGGGGTATGGCAATCGATGAAGATCGCGGCCGCCGCGGAAGCCCATGAGGTCAATGTCGCCCCACACAATTTCTACGGCCATCTCTGCTCGATGATGAATGCGCATTTCAGCGCCGCCGTGCCGAACCTGCGCATCATGGAAATCGACATCGATCGTCTCGAATGGGACCATGAGCTCTTCACCCATGTGCCCGAGATCGTCGACGGCCATCTTGTCCTGCCGGACAGGCCGGGCTGGGGCACCGAGCCCAACGAAGAAGCGCTTCGCGCCCATCCGCCCAAAACCAGCGGCGGCCTGTTGAACTATGGCCGCAAGACCTGAGGGCCCGATGATATCGAGGATTGCGCCTGCGGCGAGGCCACACCGGATACGCGCTTCTGCCATTTGAGACGATAGAGCTTTACAAGATTGATCGGCAACAGCATCAGGTGCAGGAACACCACCGGATAGATGTGCGCGATCAGGCCGTAAGTACTGAACAGCACATTGCTGGTCAGTGCCAGAATCCTGAGCGAGACGATCGTGGTCATGCAGAAGCTTGCAAGGACCGCGAACGATGCGCAAAAGCCGAGCCCATCGACCCAGGACATGATCTTGCTCTCGAGTCGAGGTCGATCTAGTTCGCCCGCGCCGGCTGATTCACTGAAAGCTTCGTCAACTCGGTCCGTCCGGTGCCGGAATAGTTCACGACCGCAACGCCCGCTATGAACAGCAGGCCGCAATAGAAGAAGATGATTCCGCGTATCCATCTGCGATAGGTCGCGCGCTCCTCGGAGGTCGCATCGCGGAATTTCCGCGCCGTCAATCCATTGCTGCAGTGAGCGGCATCGTCACCATTCATGAACATGTCAATTCCCCTCTGTTGAGCCATTCTTGCCAACGAAGAACGGCTTGATGGCCGCCCCTCGCAGGGGCGAGCGTTCAATCAAACAAAACGGCCTGATCGATCGGGCGCTACGGAAAAGCGACCATGTTGGCGAAGTCGGCAGCCTCCGTTCCCGGCCCGGAAGCGGCGAGATAGATCGCGAGCAACATGACAAGTGCAAAAATCGAATAGCCGAGGATGATCGTCATATCGCGACTAGGGACATCAACCTTGGCGGACGCAACCTGCTGTGCGAGTGCCATTAGCAATCTCCATCAAATATGACCTTGGACCCGACGCAGCCGCAAACCGGTACGCCGGATGTTTCAAACTCCCTGAACAATATAATTTTGGGCCGCAATGCGATGTGAACCCACTCACAACAACTCAAACACGGCGGCGTGATACGCACCGGACATAACGCCACAGCCTTTCAATTTTGCGACGCTGGCGTGATCGGCGCTGTCTCACAGAGAATCATCAACAGAAATCGACTGTACGCCGCCGATAGCCAGCAAGAAGCGTACCAGCGACTCTATCCCTTGGATGCGCTACGGATTTTGACTCGTCGAATCGCCGTGCTCGCGAGGGAGCGCATTTCCTGTGCAGGCCTGCACGCAAATTCGACGCGCACCCCTATACCTTGAACAGTTTGGTATAGCGCGCCTTGATGTCCTCGCTTTGGGCCAGCACCGCAGCAGGATCGGACTTGAGCAGCTTGATCGAAGAGAGTGGCTCACGGCCCGTCTTCTCCTTGATCTCTGAATGGAAGGAACGCAGAGCATAATTGTCGACCAGCAATTGCTGTCCTTCCAGGCTGAAGAAGAAGCTTTGAAACAGCCGCGCGGCATTCGGGTTCGGCGCGTTCTTGAAAATGCCGCAGGGCACGATGATCAGCGGCGAGCCTTCGCTG
>Ga0210384_10001921_pt1 | contig 26623 bp, 28 predicted proteins | sample IncBWH2MmetaG_FD_160574 | JGI IMG/M metagenome (GOLD analysis project Ga0210384, IMG submission 160574) | Forest soil microbial communities from Barre Woods Harvard Forest LTER site, Petersham, Massachusetts, United States - Inc-BW-H-2-M | ecosystem: Environmental > Terrestrial > Soil >...
CATCAACAGCAGTTTCATCGCGGCTTCTTCGACGTGAACGCCGTCCGCGATCAGCTCTGCATTGATATCCGGCGAAGTGAGCACGGCGCCGATGACCCCGGGATCGCGGTGGGTGAACGGGCGCATGGCGTTGTAGACGTGCGTGGCGCTATGGGCTCCGCGAGCCATGGCCGCCCGAGCTTGCTCGTAGGTGGCGTCAGTGTGGCCGATCGAAACGACCAATCCGGCTTCCCGCGCGGCGTCGATGCACGGCGTTGCTCCGAGCACTTCCGGAGCAATTGTCAGGATCCGCGCGTTTCCCGCGGCGGCCTTGAGGAAACGGCTCAGTGTTTCCGCAGAAGGCAGCTGAATCCATTCAGCAGGATGAACTCCGCGGCGCAGCTTGCTGATGAACGGTCCTTCGAAATGAATTCCCAGAATTTCCGCGTGGGGCTCATCGGATTCGTGCTGGTGAGCAATGTAGGCGGCGATGCCTTCGACGGCGCGGAGCGTTTCATCGGTGCTGGCCGTTACCGTGGTGGCGACGATGGAGGTCGTGCCATACTCCGAGACTTTGCGGGTGACGGTGCGCAACGCAGCGGCACTTCCTTCCATGACGTCATGGCCGCCAGCGCCATGGATATGCAGATCCACAAAGCCGGGGATGGCGGTCTTGTCTGTCGCGTGAATCTCCTGGGCTCCCGCGGGCAAGGTCATCGCCGACCGTGGGCCGATGGTTTCGATCACACCATCGCGAATCAGGATGCCCGCATCGTTGATTTCCGTCACCGGAGTCAGGGCGCGGCCGGCGTGAAGGAGAATGGTCGACATGGCTGGGAAACATCGTAACGGAAATAGTTCACGGCACAAAACAAAACGGGCGGAGCCGAAGCCCCGCCCGTCTCAAAAAATGCTCTGCAAACAGCTTACATGCCCTTTGCCATGTCGATGCTGGTCAGTCTCAGGTTCTCACCTTCCACGGTGCCCTTTACGGTCACGTGATGGCCGGCATGCGCCGCCACTTTGTCCTGTGCGTCAATGACGTACACCTTCTTGTCGGCGTCGTTTACGAACACGTATTTGGCGCCGTGTTCCTTGACGCACTTGGTGGTGCACTCTGCCGTACCGGCCTTGTCATTCGCGCCCTTTACCCCACACTGGCTGTCCGAAATGTAGCCGGTCCATGAACCATCCGCCGCCATCGCGAGAGCTCCCGCGAAAAGCGTAGCTGCCACTGCCACTGCGAATCGTACTTTCATGATTTCCCCCTCCAGAAATCCACTGCGGTTTTTGATTCCCTGGGCCGCCAGTAGCTTGGCACAGCGGCGGTCCGGTGTCCAGACACTTCCTAATACCTACTACGGAGACCACTTATTCCCGGATGAGCGCCAACAAAAAAAGGAGGATTCTCTGGAATCCTCCCTTTCCTGATGTGCTCTCAAGGAGTTGAAAGCAATGTTGTAAAGAACTTTCCTACTGCTGTCCGGAAGTTGCTGTGCTTGCCGAGGTCGCGCCCGCGGCCTTGGGAATGCTCAAATAGCCCGTGGCCGTCGACTTGGTGACCTTGTTGACCACCAGTTCGAGCGCCGTGCGGTTCCCGCCGGTGTAGAAGAAAATCGGCTCGTTGACCGAGCGATCCTTCTTTTCGAAGCTGTTGTCATCCGCAAGCACGTTGATGGTGTAGCGGTTCTTCCTGGTGTTGGTGTCCTTCAGCTCGATCTGGATGGAGCCGACCTTTGTCGCGTGACCCTTGCGCTGGACAGTGAATTCGAAATAATCGCGCTGCCCCATGCGGCGGAGCTGGTCGATTTCATCGTGGTTGCGCGCGATGAGCGTGCCCATCTCGCTGCGTGCCATCTGGATGCTGTTCTTGGTTGCGTCCAGATCGCCCTTCACACCGGTCATGTCGCCATTGATCTTGTTGATGTCTTCTGTGCTCGCCTTGGTGGCCAGCTCCGCCTTCACGGACGTCGCCAGGTTGTTCACCTTTTGATCGACCGCGACGGTGGCGTTCTTGTTCTGGGTGCGCGCCGCGACCAGATCCGCATGCGTTACTTTGAGCTTGTCGGTGACCACTTTCAGATCGCTCTGCAGTTGCTGGTTGATTTCGTCTTCCTTCGCCAGGCGCTGCGTAAGCGCGTCATTGGATTGCTTGAGGGAAGCCTGTGTCGTTTGTTCAATGCCCTTGGCTTGATTGAGTGCGCTCCAGCCTACACCGAGGCCGAGGAGCGAGATGCCGCCCAGAACGCCCACTGCCAGTCCAACCCAACGGGGTGTCCCGGTCGAGTGCGCGATGCTCGAATCATGAAAGTCGCTCATAAACTTCGTTTCTCCTTTTGGCTTTCGCCCTGTGGTGTAGGAAAGTGCATCCGTTTCGCCAAACGCAGCCGCTGCCCTTCCTCTGGTGTAAGTGGATTAAAACCTGCAACTTACTAGTGAATTGAGGGGCGACAGGGTAAGATTCTATAAGTACTAGTACCAGTAAAGATTACGCAGTCTTCTGCGGGAACGTAAAATCTGCTGCCCACCGCTCTGCAGAAGAAGATTGGAATGCTTGGAGCGAACCGAGTAAGGAAGTCATGCAACGCTAAACTTAATTTGTTCAATGAGTTACGAGTAGTCGGAGATTACGCGGCGCGGGGAGCGATGGCGCTCTCAACGGTGCGATCCGGCGTAAAATACCGATCCAGGGTGTTTACTGCGGCGTCCAGAACCAGGTGACAGTCAGAGCAGGTCTCGACGTGACGCTTGATCTCGGACTCTACGGGCTTGGAAAGCCGACCCTCTAAGTACCAGCAAATCAAATGGATAGTGTCCCTACAGCTCATAGCCCCCGCCCTCAGGTCCCCCGTAACGATAAAACGACCTGCCGATGTGAGTGCACTTCCCGCTCCAAACTTTGCCGTTCTCCTGAAAGAATTAAGCACTGTTGAATCAGATGTTTAAGCGGTGTTACAGGCAGGGGCCGAACCTGCAGGGGTGGAAATCCTCGAAAACTTTACACACGGCCGGGCCGAAGTGCGCAAAACCACGCGAGAGACTGGTTACCGTTGGGGGATGACCGTCATCTCCCGCAGGGCGGCGATGCGATCTTCCAGCGGTGGGTGTGTGCTGAACCACGAAGACACCACGCCACTGCCGAAGAACGGCTTGACGATGCAGAGTGCCGAAGTCGAAGGAGAAAGCGAAGTCGTTGGTATACGCTGGTTGTAGGCGCCCAGTTTCTGGAGCGCGCTCATCAACCCATAGGGCTGGCCGACCATTCGGGCGCCCGTTTCGTCGGCGGAAAATTCGCGCTGACGCGACAGGCCGAGTTGCAGCAGGATTGCTCCTAGAGGCGCCAGAAAAAACAGTAGCAACCCGAGAACGCCGGAGCCGCCGCCACGGTCTCGATCATTTCGGCTGCCGCCCCCAAGCCATGGTCCCCAATGTGCAATCCACGTGATAGCCCCTGCAAGTGTTGCGGCCACGGAGCTGATCAGAATGTCGTAATTTCGAACGTGCGAAAGTTCGTGAGCGATGACACCCTCTAGTTCGTCATCGTTCATGAGCTGCAATAAGCCTTCGGTGACTGCGACGGAAGCATGGTGCGGATTCCTTCCGGTCGCGAACGCGTTCGGCGCGGGCTCCGGAATCACATACAGCTTCGGGACGGGAAGATTCGCCTTGGCCGCCAGTCGTTCCATCACTGAGTAGAGTCGAGGCAATTGTTCGCGTGAAACGGGCTGCGCGCCGCTGGACATCAAAGCAATCTTGTCCGAAAAGAAATAGGCGAACACATTCGTGAAGATCGCAATCCCCAAGCCCAGCGTCATTCCATTTCGCCCGCCAAGCAATTGGCCCACCATGAGCAGGAAAAATGTGAGTGCCGCTAATAGAAATGTGGTGCGAATGATTCTCATTGTGCCCTTGCCCCTAATACTTCCGGTCAGATCCAAATCTTACTGCTTCCAGGAGACTTGGAACTGCCTAATTCATTAGATTCGCGCGGCAGCTGCGGGTTGTTTGGACGGTGCGCGTTCGAAGCGCATGGCGTCTTTCTGTCCGTCGCGGTCGACGCGCACATGATCGCCCGGCAGTACCGTGCCCTGCAGAATCTGCATCGCCAGAGGATCCTGGATCAATCGCTGGATAGTCCTCCGCAGCGGCCGAGCCCCATAAGCGGGTTCGTAGCCTTCGCTGAGCAACAGTTCTGCGGCGGGCGTCAGCTCCAGTGTGATTTGCCGTTCCACCAGCAGCTTTTCCACGTTCTTCAGCAGCATGACGACGATGTTTTTCAACTGTTCCTTCCCGAGCGGATTAAAGATCACGATTTCGTCGATGCGGTTGATAAATTCCGGCCGGAATGAAGCGCGCAATGCGTCCATCGCTTCCTTCCGCGCCCTCTCAGGATCTTTGCTCGACAACTCGAAGATGGCCGTCGAGCCCACGTTGCTGGTCATAACCAGCACGGTGTTGCGAAAGTCCACCGTACGGCCCTTGCCGTCAGTGAGCCGGCCATCCTCCAGAATCTGCAATAGCACGTTGAAAACGTCGGGGTGGGCCTTCTCGATTTCGTCGAACAAGATCACCGAATACGGGTGCCGGCGCACTTGTTCGGTGAGCTGCCCACCCTCTTCGTACCCGACATAGCCAGGAGGCGCGCCGATGAGCCGCGAGACACTGTGCTTCTCCATGTACTCGCTCATGTCGATGCGGATCATCAGTTTTTCGTCGTCGAAGAGAAATTCCGCCAGCGCGCGCGCCAGCTCCGTTTTGCCGACGCCGGTGGGCCCGAGGAAAATGAACGAGCCGATCGGGCGCTTCGAATCCGAGAGTCCCGCGCGGCTGCGCCGCACGGCATTCGAAACGCGGGCCAGTGCGTCGTCCTGACCGACCACCCGCTGGCGCAAGCGCTCTTCCATATGCACCAGTTTCTGCACTTCGCCTTCGAGCAGGCGGCCTGTGGGAATTCCCGTCCACTTGCTCACCAGCTTCGCGATATCTTCTTCGTCGACTTCTTCCTTCAGCATCGGCGAGTCTTTCTGCACCGAAGCGAACTGTTCTTCCGCTTGCTTCAGATCGCGCTCCGCTGCGGCAATCTTCCCGTAGCGGATTTCCGCCACCTTCGCGAGCTCGCCGGCGCGCTCGTACTTCTGCTCTTCCGCTTTCAGCTGCTCGATTTGCTCTTTCAGCTTATGAATTTTGCCAATGGCCTCTTTTTCCGCCTGCCACCGAGCTTTTCGCGCGCTCGAATCTTCCTTCAGCGCTGCCAGTTCCTTCTCGATCTGCTTGCGGCGCTCTTTCGAATGCGCGTCTTTTTCCTTCAGCAGCGACTGGCGCTCGATTTCCAGTTGCATGATGCGCCGCTCGATTTCATCGATTTCCACGGGCAGGGAATCGATCTGCATGCGCAGGCTGGCAGCGGCTTCGTCAATGAGGTCGATGGCCTTGTCCGGCAGGAAGCGATCGGAGATGTAACGGTGCGAGAGCGTGGCGGCGGCAAGGATGGCGGCGTCCTTGATTCGAACGCCATGGTGCACTTCGTAGCGCTCTTTCAATCCGCGCAGAATCGCAATGGTATCTTCGACGGTCGGTTCGCTGACCAGCACTGGCTGAAACCGGCGTTCCAGCGCCGGATCTTTTTCAATGTGTTTCTTGTATTCGTTCAGCGTGGTCGCCCCGATGGCGCGCAATTCGCCGCGTGCTAGCGCCGGCTTAAGCATGTTGGAAGCATCCATCGCGCCTTCCGCGGCGCCCGCGCCCACAAGAGTGTGCAGTTCGTCGATGAACAGAATAATTTGTCCTTCTGCTTGTGTGATTTCTTTCAGAACGGCTTTCAAGCGGTCTTCGAATTCGCCGCGATACTTTGCACCGGCTACCAGCGCAGCCAGATCCAAGGCAACTATGCGCTTGGTTTTGAGAACGTCGGGCACGTCGCCGGAAACGATGCGCTGAGCCAAGCCTTCCACGATGGCGGTTTTGCCGACGCCAGGCTCACCGATTAGTACAGGGTTGTTTTTCGTGCGCCGCGCAAGGATTTGCATGACACGGCGAATTTCCTCGTCGCGCCCGATGACGGGATCGAGTTTCGATTTGCGCGCCAATTCGGTGAGGTCGCGCGAATATTTTTCGAGCGCCTCGTAGGTCGACTCCGGATTTTGAGAAGTCACCCGCTGCGTGCCGCGCACGCCTGTCAAAGCTTGCAAAATGGCATCGTGCGAAGCCCCCTGACGCTTCAACAATTGTCCGGCGGGATCGCGCTCCTGCCCGGCGATCGCCAGGAACAGGTGCTCGGTGGAAACGTATTCATCTTTGAATTTGTCGGCTTCCTTGAACGCGCGCTCCAGCACTTCGTTCAAAGTTTTGCCGAGATGCTGTTGCCCGAAGCCTTGCACTTTCGGTAAACGGCCTATCTCGCGCTCAATCTCTTGCGTCAACGCTTCGGTTCGAATGCCCAATCGCGCCAGAAGCGGAGGCGCCACGCCGTCGGCCTGGCCCACCAGTGCGGCAAGCAGATGCACCGGCTCAACCTGCTGGTTTTCGTGACGCGCGGCGACTTCTTGCGCGCTTTGCACGGCTTCCTGGGCCTTCACGGTCATTTTTTCAAATCGCAACATAACGACCTCAATTTCATTTTCATGTTGAAGAAAGGGGCTGGCCCTTTCGCCAGCCCCCTCTCTCTTACCACAGTTTTTGGCGCTTGTTTACTTCGCTGCAGCAGCGGCCATCGCGGGAGCTCCCACGTTGACCTTGATCTGCTTGGGCTTGGCTTCCTCGCGCTTCGGAATACTCAGCGAAAGCACGCCATTCTGGTAATCGGCCCTGATCGCCTCAGCGTTCACGGTGTTGGCAAGCGTGAAGCTGCGGGCGAACGAACCGTACGAGCGCTCCACGCGCAGGTAGTTGTCTTCGTTCACCTTCTGCTCGAACTTGCGCTCACCCCGGATCGTGAGGATGTTGTTCTCACGCGAATGTCCAGATCTTTGGGATCGACTTCCGGCAGATCAGCCTTAACCACCAGCTCGTGCTCGGTCTCGTAGATGTCCACGGCCGGAGTCCAGGCGCTGAGACTGGCTTCGCCTTCGACGCGTTGAAAAGTATCGTTGAACAAGCGGTTGATTTGGTCCTGCAAAGTGGAAACCCCGCGAGAGGGCTCCCAGCGAGTAAGAATTCTCATGAGTGAATCTCCTTGATAGTTGACTGCACTGAAATAATAAAATATGCGTGTAACATTGTCAAGTATGATTTCAGACTTCCGCAATTCTTAAGTAAACTGTTAATATTCAACAACATATGGAGATAGCAGCGTGTCGATGGAATCCCGCTTTGCCTTCGATTCGATCCATCTGAGCGGAGCAATTCACGGCTTTCTCCTTTCCTTTCTTGGCCTTGCCGATTGCTGCTAGACTCCCCTTTTCATGCGCCTGGACGAACTCGACTATCACCTGCCGCAAGACCGAATCGCGCAACGGCCCCTAGACCGCCGCGAAGATTCCAGGCTTCTTCTCCTGGACCGCTCCACCGGCACCTTCGAGGATCGTAGATTTGAGGAATTTCCCGAACTTCTTCGCGGCGACGAACTGCTCGTGCTCAACAATGCGCGGGTGATTCCCGCGCGCTTGTTCGGCCGGCGAGTGGGAGTGCATTCCCAGCGTCCATCTCGTTCCACGCACACGGAACATCTGAGCGGCAAGGTAGAGGTTTTTCTTACGCGCCAAGTTGATCCCGAGACCTGGGAAGCGCTGGTGCGGCCAGGGCAAAAGATGCAGGTAGGCGAGCGCGTGCTCTTCGGTGAAGGCGAGCTGGAGGCCGAGATTCTAACGCGCGGCGAACTTGGTTTGCGCACACTGCGATTCGTTTCTCACAAAGAGCGCAGCATCAGCCAGCAGCTGGAGCGGCTCGGCCACGTACCGCTCCCGCCGTATATCGATCGCGCCGATGAAACATCAGATCGCGAGCGCTACCAGACGGTGTTTGCCAAACGACCCGGCGCCATCGCCGCGCCGACGGCCGGGCTGCATTTTTCCGAGGAGATTCTCGGAAGAATCCGCTCACGAGGTGTGGAGATCTGCGAGCTAACGCTGGATGTCGGCCTGGGTACGTTTCAACCCATTCACAGCGAAACGCTCGAAGGCCATAAGATCCATTCCGAATCCTACGAAATCCTAGCCGAAGCCGCCGAACGCATCCAAGCTGCGCGAGCGGAAAGCCGGCCTATCCTGGCGATAGGGACAACGGTTGTGCGCGCCTTGGAAGATGCCGCGCAGCGCGCCGCGGACGCCGGTTCAGCGCATGTGGTGTTTGGCGGCAAAGTCGATGCGCGGCTTTTCATTATTCCGGGGTTTCCGTTTCGCGTGGTGCAGGGCCTGCTCACAAATTTTCACCTGCCTCGTTCCACGCTGCTGGCGCTGGTCGCTGCTTTCGCCGGGCGCGAACACGTTCTCGATGCGTACATACATGCGGTCAAAGCGGGTTACCGCTTTTACAGCTACGGCGATTGCATGCTGATTCGATAGGAGGAGCGGGAACTACTTAGCGCCGGGAAACGATTGTTGTCTGATGCGTGATTTACTTGCACAGACGAACGTTGGTGATGGAAGGAGTCCCAAAGCCCGAGCTGCTAAAGTTTCGCACTGCAAAAGCCTTGCCGCAAGTTAAGCAAAAAGAGAGGCTGCGGCGAAGTGCAGCCTCTCTCTCGTCCCAAGGAAAGAATTCACGGAGTCTCCTTGACTATTCGCTGAAAACAAAAACACGGGTCTGGCCGGCGAAACGGACTTCCTTCACCTGGCCGTTTTCGCTGATCAGCAGGGAATCATAGGAAGACTTGGTGCTGCGGTCTTCCCAGCGGCCTTCGGATTCGGCAACGACCTGCTTGCCCTTCTGGACGGTGGCTTTGTTGCCTTCGATCTCGAGGCGGTATTCCCCAGCCTTTAACTCGGACTTTCCGACCCTGGCGTTCTGGGTGACGTTGATGTTCTTGGCGAAGGGCTTGGCGAAGGCCGGCACCGTCAAAGCGAAGGCGGCCAGCAAAGCGATGCAGCGGAAAAACGAATTGGTTTTCATGCGTGTCAAATTCCTTTCGAGGATCGAGTCAGCCGCACAACAGGGTGCCGTTGGCTAGATAGAGTTGACACGCATGCAGCGGGCGAGTATTCTCGCCCGGAAGACACCACTTCTTCCTGGACTAACGGCCGGAAAGACTGCGTGTCACAGCCCCGCGGCTGCCACCGCGGGGTTTTTTCTGAATCTTGCCCAGTACAACTGTCAAACGAGCTGCACCTGTATAGACGAATGACCTGGCCCGAATGTTTCGCCGAGAAGCCAAGAAATCGGTAATGGTCATTACGGGAATCCCCGTGGCCGCAACACGATTCGACAGCGGGGGCGCGCTTTTTCCGAGGCGTTTTGTAAACAACCCGTAAAATATAGGCTTTTTCTTGGAAACTATTTCTCGCCTGATGCGTCGCGCGCCAGTGGGAACGCATGAATGGAATGTTGCTTTGAACCGTGCATGAACTCACGGGTTCATTTATACTCAAGGTCATTTTCTGGATACCAGGGATGCGGATTCTCGTTCTTAGCGACCTTCACGCCAACGCCACTGCACTCGACGCCGTCTTAGAGGCCGCCAACGGCCGCTGGGATCATTCCGTATGCCTGGGCGACGTGGTCGGATATGGCCCCGACCCCAATGAAGTTACAGCACGGCTAATGGGAATGGGCACGAAGACCATTCGCGGGAATCACGATAAAGCAGTCACCGGCGTCATGGCCACCGACGACTTCAATCCCGTTGCCAAAGCCGCGGTGGACTGGACCCGCGCACAACTGAAGCCGGAGCACATGGTCTGGCTAGCGGCCTTGCCGCAGGGCCCGCTGGCCACGGAAGGAATCGTGCTCGTGCATGGCGCGTTTCAGGACGAGGACGAATACGTTTTTACGCCTGCCCAGGCGCTTGATGGATTGCTGGATTCCACCGCCGAAGTCACCTTCTTCGGGCACACTCATCACCAAGGCGGGTTTTCTTATCAGGATTCGCAGCTGGAGGTCCTGCAGATTCGACCGCGCAACAGCGAACCTTTTGCCGCCCTTCGGGTTGAGCTTCCCCGGCGATATCTTCTGAATCCCGGCTCGATCGGCCAGCCGCGCGACGGTGATCCGCGCGCAGCTTTTGCCATTGCGGATCTCGAACACCAAACCGTGGAATTCTGGCGTGTGCCCTACGATATTGTCGCCGTCCAGGATCGAATGCGTGCCGCCCGGCTTCCCGAGCCCCTGGTGCAGCGGCTAGTTGTCGGCCGCTGATTTTCTTTTATTACCCTCCCGTCATAAGAAAGAAAAAAGTATAGTTCGGATTAAACATATCTCCTTTATAATCCGGCCGTGGAATTCGCCGCTGAACTGCAAGCCAGTCTCCAGGAATTTGTGGCCTCCGGAGCTGTCGAGGTGCGCGAGAACGGCGGCCGGGTCGCGCCCTTTTCCGGCATGTCCTGGGAAGTACGCGGCGCGGGCGAAAAACCCCTTTTGCACTTGTGGTCGGAGCAATTCCATCTCACGCGGCGAGTTCTTGCCATTACCGATCATTCCGACCAACGGCTTGCACTGGCCGTGGAACGTTTTGGCCGGACCAAGCCGGACCGACTGGAATTCATTCGCAAGGATTTTGAACGCAGCGCCCGGGAACTCTCCCGCGAGGAATTTCGCGACCGCCTGGCGCGGCTCCTTGCCGAACAATTCCCCAGCGAAACGCTGGAGTCGTTGACGGTTTCGCCGGATCTCGAGCATTCTCTTTCCGGCAATTACGCCCGTGGCCTTCTTCGTCATGGCTCAGACCGCATCGCGCTCTTAGCGGTGCCGGACGGCGAGATTTCCGACACCGCCGACAACAGCCTTACCTTCGCTTTGCTTTGGTTAGCACGCGCGCGGCTTGCGAATCACCGGGGCACGATTCAGACTATTCGGATTTTGCTTCCCCAAAATGCCAGCCGCACAGTGACTCACCGCCTCGCCGCGCTGGACGACAAATGTGTTGTGGAAGTTTATGAGCGCAATCCGGTGCTTGAAACGCTGGAAAAGATCGACCCGCGCCGCGCAGCAAACCTGGACACCTGGCTCGTTCTGCACCGAGAATCGGAGGCTCTCCTTGATCGGGCGCGCCCCGCGCTTGAAGAGGTCCTTGCGCTGGCTCCGAAGGCCGTCACATTGCATCCGGTTGCGCAAGCCCGCGAGGTGTGGCTGCGGTTTCGCGGCCTGCCGTTTGCCCGCTGGGACGACGGGCGCGTTTTTTTCGGAATTCCCGACACTCGCGAAGAGCTTACTCCTTCCAGCCATACGGCATTGAAGAGCCTGGTGCATAATCTCGAACTTCACCGGCACCCGCTAGCCAACGATGCGCGCCATGTGCTCTACCGCACCCAATCCGAGCGTTGGCTGGAATCCATTGTTCGCGAGGACGTCACGCGCGTGGATGCGGCCTTGGATCAGCGCTTCGTCTACGCGCAGGTTTTTGCCAACGCTGGCGGCGAGCATGGCATTCTCGATTTGCTGACCGTCACGCGTTCCAGGCGATTGGCGATCATCGAGTTGAAAGCCAGCGAGCACATTCACTTGCCGTTGCAGGCTGCCGATTATTGGCTGCGTGTCCGGCGCCATTTGCTCAGCGGAGAAATCACCCGCTACGGTTATTTTCCTGGGGTAGAATTGCAGAAGACGCCTCCGCTGGTCTACCTTGTTGCGCCTGCTCTGCGATTCCATCCTTCCACGGACGAACTCCTCAAATTCTTATCGCCGGAACTCGAGATTGTTCGCGTGGGCCTGGCCGAAAGCTGGCGGCGCGGGTTGCGCGTGGTCATGCGTCAGTAGCCGTTTGCACTCCGCGGTCCACTTATCACAACTCGCATTTTTCCACTCGCGCTAGCTTCTTGCCCGAAAACTTGTGCAATTTCATCCTCCCCGCAGGTAGAATAAAGTTCCCCGGCAACTGGGATCCCATTCGTGACTGACGCTGATTTTTCCATAAAGATTCGTGAGGCTGGTGCTGTCACCCTGCTGCATGTTTCAGGACGCTTGACCTCCTTCGAGACGGGCGCGCTGCGCGATTCCGTTTCCAGGTTGCTCAAGCAGGGCCGCAGGGATATCGTCCTGAATCTAAGCGGCCTGAAATACCTGGATAGCTCCGGGATTGGCGAGCTCGCGCGGGTTTACGTCGCAGTCGTCAAGCAAGATGGCCAGATGAAGGTGGTTGGTTTGTCGTCAAAAATTGAAGAAGTATTGAAGATCACACAGCTCTACCAGGTCTTCCCGGAATTCCCGGACGAAGAAGCGGCGCTCAAGAGTTTTCCGGAAGCCAAGCCCAAAAAATAATAGAAAACAATTACTTGGTGAATTTCTGTCCCTAAAAGGAAGAGAAGCGGTTAGGGGTGTACCCTAACCGCCTCCCGGGGTGTGTCCTCGAAGTGGTATTACTGAGTTAGATGTACACCCGCGAAAAAGGTTTCACCAGCACAAAAATTTTTCTGGAAAATCGATTTAGCTGGGGAAGTCTCAGTAAAACAAATACTTACGCCAGCGCTCGTCGCGGTGTCCGATCAGCCTCATGAGCTGCCGGGAGGTGTGCAGAGTGAACGGTCGCGGCCTGCGGGCCAGTTTCAGCCCGGCTTCTTCCGGGGTCCGATCGCCCTTACCGTTGTTGCAGCGGTAGCAGCAAGCCACCAGGTTTTCCCAGGACGAACGCCCGCCGCGCGAACGCGGCACAACGTGATCCAGCGTCAGTTCGGAGCTGGGAAAGATTCTGCCACAAAACTGGCAAGTGTTCCGGTCGCGCAGCAAAATATTTTTGCGAGAGAGCGCGCGGCTCTGCTGCGGTATGTGCCGGTAAGCGAGCAAGCGAATCACCGACGGCACCTTGTGCGCGTGCGTTGCGGAATGCACTTCTGAATTGTGCATCTCCTCCGCCTGTGCTACGCCCTTGAGCATCAGCACCATGGCACGCCGCACGGCCGTCACGTTGATTGGCTCGTAAGTCGCGTTCAGCACCAGCACCGGTTCTTGCATCAACGAGGCACGCCGCGCCGAAAGCAAGTTGTGGGATCTACTGCCTGCGGGACCATCGGCGCCGGACACAGCCGCGCCATCCGCTTCGGGGGTGTAGCGCCCCCGGGAATCCACCGACATGTGCCGGTTTGCGCCCATCGCGCTTCCTCGGGCCATCTTACCATTCGCTGGAGTTGGGCATCGGGTTTCTGACGGCCCGGGCCACGGTCAGCCCGAGCACCGATTTGGCCCCCGCGTCGCGCAGCGCTCGTGCGCATGCGTCCAGAGTCGCCCCAGTGGTCAATACATCATCTACCAGTAAGACGCGTAGATTGTCAACTTGGCTGCCTGGACGTGTGGCAAAAGCGCCACGGACGGACTCCCATCTTTCCTCGAGCGAGAGGATGCGTTTGTCGGGCCTGGCTCGTGTTCGCATCAGAAGGACAGCCTTGTGCGGCAGGCGCAGGTGCTTAGCCAGGGGCCGCGAGAGAAGTGCCGCCTGGTTGTATCCTCGTTCGCGCTCCCTCTGGCGATGGAGAGGTACTGGCACCACCACGTCAGCGGCCATCGCATTTCCTTCGCCTCGAACCACTTCCGCCAACCGCTCCGCGAACCAGGTTCCCAGCGGAGTAATCTGTTCAAATTTCAGCAGTAGAATCGCATCCACCAGGGGCCCGTCATACATGGCAAAGCTCCGCGCGCGATCGAACGCATAGGTTTTGTCCACGCAAGCCGGGCAGAGTGCCTGCTCCGTCTTCACCGTCCATCCTGCCAAAGGCCGCCCGCAAATCTCACACGTAATTCCCTTTCCCGGAACAAAGGAAGAGAGGCAGTCTCCACAGATTGGAACGCGGCTCGCTCCCGTGAGCAGCCGGTCGCAAATCCGGCATCCCGCTGGAAAAAACACGCTCACGAGCGCATCGCTGAATCCCGTGAGCCAGCCGCGCACACCTTGCCGCCGGGCCGAGGCCTTCGCCTCAAATGAGCTGGCTTCCGCCATACGGGAAGAAAGTTACTCTTCCCGGGCTTTTAATTAAAGATAAAATTTATGCTTGGGTAACTCAGGGCTTCCGAAGTCGTGTTGTAGCGGCGCGTCTTCAGACCCCGCTCTTCAGTCACGCCTTACTGCAATAATCCCTGCTCCATCTTCTCCTGGCAGGCCAGACAATGCTTGGCCCAAGGCACCGCTTCCAGCCGCTTCTGCTGCAATTCTTCCTGGCAGTTGGCGCAAACGCCGTACTCATCTTCCTGGATGCGCTTCAGCGCCGCATCGATCATGTTCAGGATGGTGCGATCCGTATTGGTCATGCCGAAGAGGAATTCCTTGGTATAAGAATTCGCGGCCTTGTCCGCCAGGTCCACCGTCGGATCTTCGTCCGCCGTGCGTCCTTCTTCCTGCGTGCGCGCAATCGTTTTGGTCAGTTCCTCGCGCCGCGCAACTAGTTTCTTCTTGTAGTAGTCCAGCCTTTTCTTGTCCATGCCACCCTTGACCCTTATCCGTGACCCTTGCTTATGAACGTCCTGCCTATCAGTGCGCTTCCGGGGCCATCTAAAAACTCCGTAGTGTAGGCCGACTCAACATGCATGTCAAGGCGATGCCGTTCTTGGAAGAGCCTGCTCACGTTTCATTCGCTCAGTGGTTTTCAGGCTCTTGAGAACACTGTCGCCCTCCGCGCTTCAGCAAGCGCCCGGTACTCGCTGGACGTTCCCCTTATCGTGAGCCAATCAATAGGATTGAAGAGTGATTGAGTGATTGTCGATTGCGAGCATGCCGATTGAGAATCCGGTTTGTTATGCCGCGATGTGTTTTGTGTTGAATTCTTAGTCGCTTCTGTCTCTCTTTGAAACCCTAGGGCAGGATGGAAATCAGGCAAGGGTTTGCCTGTTGAGGGAAATAGATGGGGGCCAATAGAGGCAAGCTTGCAAGAGGCGACAACAATGGGCGCACTTGGCCTGCCTGTATCTTATTGTAAACACAAGGTTAACATCGCTTTAGGGAGTTTTCAGATGGGGACCCCCATGGCCACCAGATTGCAAAATATAGAGCAAACGGAGGAGTCTACCCTTGAAAAAACTCTTGATGTTGGCCTGCTTGACCGTGGCTCTGGCGCCCCACAGCGCAAAGGCTAAGGATCATGACTGGGACGATAAACCCAAGCACCACCGTCACATGCGAGCGAATGAGATAGCAGGAATCGGCATCGGCGTTGCCGCCATTATTGGCGTAGCAGGCTATCTTCTGCTCCGTCGGCGCCACGCTGATTGACCCGAGTTCTAATAAAACAATCTTCGGTTACAGTAGCATCGCGCAGTCAAGCGGGTATGGTGTCCTCCAACTACACTTCCGGTGTAAGCCGGTTTTTTGATGAATCTCCATTCTCGGGCAGCGGCCGAGCTCCGCGGTTTCTCCTCTTCGCCCTTGTCCTTTCTTTTGCCGCAATTGCGGCGGATCAGTTTTTCGCGCCGATTCTCGAGACCACATCTCCTCTCTGGGCGGCAACCGCATTCATACTGCTTGTATGGCGGCACAGGGAGAAGCCCCTTTCTCTCGGTGAAACTCCAGATTCGTTTCTGCTCTCAAAGGGGCGTGCCGCAGCTTTTCTCACCGCACATCTCGTTCTGATGGTAGCCGCGCGTTGGCTGACTCCAGCGTTGCAGCCGTTCGCGGGCAAAGTGACCTTCATAGGATTTCTACTTGCAGGCGTTAAGTTGTGTGTCTTGCTTCCCACCCTCCTCCTGCTGCCACTCTCTCAGTGGAAGAAAGTTCTGAAACTCTACGCATCCGAGGGAATTGCCGCTCTCGTCGTGCTGGTCACTTTTTTTCCGCGGCGAGCCTTGGACTCGATCTGGCCATGGTATGGGCAGATTCTTGGGCACACCGTTTATTCTTTGAGCCGTCTGCTGGTGCCGGGGCTTGGCTACGTCAAGGATTTGGCGCCCACGCTCATGGGGCCGGACCTGGACGTAACCATTGTTCAGGGATGTTCAGGAATAAACGGTTTCGAACTTTTCGATTTTCTATTCAGCCTGGTGGTGGTCCTGGATTGGAATAGCCTACGCAAGAACCGCACGCTGATAGCCTATTTTGCCGGACTCCTCGCCATGTTCCTCGGCAATGCTTTGCGCATCACTGCCTTTGTCGTGCTGGGCAATCATGGCCTTGCGGAGAGCGTCACGCGGTTTCACGTTTCGGCAGGCTGGATTTTCTTCTCTGGGATCTTTCTTGTCTATCTCTGCCTGACCTACGGCTGGATGCTGCAAAAAAGGAATTCCGTCGTCGAGAGCCAAAGCGAAGCATAGCCGTCGGGCAGCAAGACCCTCATCGGTCAAAGTGTCATTCTTTCCTTTCCACTGATTGACTTTCCGCCGCATCTCGTCACAAATAGACGTTTCGAAACGGTGCGCTTCTACTTTTCGGGACATGAATGAACATTCTTGACCTCCTTGTCGGCAAGCCCATTAAGACCACGGACGAGCGCGCCGAACAAATCGGCATCCAGGAAGGCATACCCATTTTCGGACTGGATGCCCTTAGCTCGGCGGCTTATGGTCCGGAAGCCGCACTGAGCCTGCTGATTCCGCTCGGCCTTCTGGGTGTTCAGTACATCGTTCCGATTAGCGTGGCCATCATCACGCTGCTGGTCATCGTCTACTTTTCCTATCTCCAGACCATCGCTGAGTATCCCAGCGGCGGTGGCTCCTATACCGTTGCGCGCTTCAACCTGGGCGCCTTATCTGGCCTGCTTGCAGCTGCGGCCTTGCTTACCGACTACATCCTCACTGCCGCTGTGGGCATTTCCGCGGGCGTCGGAGCGCTGGTTTCCGCAGTGCCGTCGTTACAGCCGCACACAGTCCTCTTGTGCGTAGGAATTCTTGCCGTCATCACCATCTTGAATTTACGCGGCGTACGCGATGCCGGCGTGGCCTTCATGGTGCCCACGTATCTTTTCGTGGGGACCTTGCTCATCACAATCGTTGGTGGGCTGATTCGTGTTGCTCTCAGTGACGGTCATCCGATGCCGGTTACGCCGCTGCCGCCTCCGCCGGCCATCACGGCAACCGTCACGTTTTGGCTTTTGCTGAAGGTTTTCGCCAGCGGCTGCACGGCCCTAACCGGTGTTGAAGCCGTCAGCAACGGAGTGAAAGCCTTCCGCGAGCCCGGCGTGAAAAACGCGCAGCGCACGCTGACGGTCATCATTTTTCTTTTGGCGATCTTGCTGGCGGGAATCTCCTATCTCGTCAAAGTTTACGGAATCGCCGCGACCGACCCCGGCCAGCCCGGCTACCAAAGCTTGCTATCCATGTTGATCGCCGCGGTTTTCGGCAAGGGCGTTTTCTATTACCTCACCATCGCGTCGATTCTCCTTGTCCTGTCCCTCTCAGCGAACACTGCTTTTGCGGATTTTCCACGCCTGTGCCGCGCCATCTCACAGAACAATTACTTACCCCACGCATTCGGATATCGCGGCCGCCGTTTGGTGTACACCTACGGCATCGTGGTTCTAGCGGTGTTGACCGGTTTCTTGCTCATTGTTTTCGGAGGCGTCACCGACAAGCTGATTCCTCTTTATGCCGTTGGAGCTTTCCTGGCCTTCACGCTTTCGCAATTTGGCATGGTTATGCACTGGAGAAAAAACCGCGGCCCGCACTGGCTGAAAAGCGCATTTGTGAATGGCTTGGGAGGATTGGTCACCGGCATCACTGTGATCGTCGTGCTGGTAGCGAAATTTGCGGAAGGCGCATGGATCACCGTCCTCTTTATTCCTTCGCTTATTCTCTTGTTTCGACGGGTCCGCCGCCACTATCACATGGTCAGCGTGGCCACCAGCTGTCCCGCGCCGGTGGTCCCCGGTAACCAAGCTGAGCGGCCCATCGCCGTCGTGCCCATCGAGCACTGGAGCCAAATATCCAAACAAGCGCTGGAGTTTGCCTCGCGGATTACTCCGGAAATCTTCGCCGTACATGTCGAGCCGGGCGATCATTCGGAATTTCTGCATATGGATTGGGAACGGTACGTGGAACAGCCTTTCCGCGCTGCCGGCATTGAACCCCCGAAATTGATCCTTCTTCCTTCGCCGTATCGTTTCATCATTGTGCCCATCGTGCAGTACGTTCTCGACCTGGCGGAGAAGCATCCCGACCGGAAGATTGTCGTGGTCATTCCTGAATTGGTGGAGGACCGCTGGTACGAATACTTCCTCCACAACCAGCGGGCCCGCCTTCTGGAGTGGACGCTGCTGGTCCGCGGCAACCGGCGTATCTTCACAGTCAGCTCTCCTTACTATCTGTCCCCCTGAATTACATAGATTTTATGAGATTGCCGGCCTGGTTCTTCCTGGTGAGAAACACCTTTCTCCTGTACTTGCAGCATTAGGCGTTTCATTGTCCGCTGAGAATCGTTCTAGAAATGTTTGAGGTGAATTCCGGCGTCATCCTTCGTCTCTGCCTATAGCCGCGGATTGTGGATGAAGCGTTCATTAGGGTGCTCCGGTTGGTGGCCACCAGGAAGCAATTCCCAGAGAACGTCTTGGGTGAGTCGCGGGTCCGGGCTGGAGAAACAAGATGTGGGCTGTTCATCGGAAGATTCGGGCCACCATCGTTTTGTTTTTTGCCTCGACGATTGCCTGCGGTACGGGGGCGTCGCAAACTCCCAAGCTTGCGAGATACTCCGGCAGTCCGCCTGTACCGGTCCGCTTGCCGCTTGTTTCAAATTCCTGCCTCTGGGAGGCCGCGAGCGGAGCGGCCGGCTCACGTGCACAAGTCCTTGCCGCGAGTGAAGCACGAGTTTCTTGTGACGATTCGCCACCGCCAGTTCCCGCTGTGAATCCATGCAACTCGGGAAGCCCGGCTCGCATGGGGTGCGCAGTTCCGAGTGACGCGATTCGAGTGCAGTTGGACGCGATGGGCAAAGCCGGCAAGAAGATTTCCCAGGCGCGCGAAAAAGTTCTTGAAATCCTGGAAACTGAGAACGCCTGCCGGGCGTGGTTTCAAGAAAAAGATTCGAATCCCGCGGCTACTTTTCGAACGCTGAGTTTCCAGCTGGATCGTCACGGAGACAATTTTGTCCTGGAGAGCCGGGATAAAGGTCCGATGAACATTTTTCGAAATCCCTACGTCGCAAGAGTCATTCAAGGCGGCGGACCCTACGGAATAATCACCCTTAACACCAAGGGCGCTTTTTTTTCGACACAAGCTATGGTTCTCGAGGTTCGCAAGGAAGGCGGACCGCTTAATCTCCGTGGCACGCGCCTGCTACATGTCGGGCCCTATGATGGAGATTCCCTGCCTGCACAAGTGATCACGCTGCTTCATGAATTCGGGCATGTGGTCGATCTGCTGCCTGCGGACCAGGATAACGTCGACGGAAAATCCGTCGAGAATACGAATGAGGTCCTGCGATTGTGCAGCGCGGAAATCAATGCGCAGTCACGGCACGGCTTCTTGTCGGCCAGCCACCAATAAAGAAGATTCCGGATGTTCTCAAGTCGTGCACCGGCGAAGCGGAAGGTTCCGTTTTTTTTTCTGTTCAAGCAAGTTTTCGATCGAGCTAGGCGCGCCGTGCCTTCGTTCGATTCCCCGTAAGCCTCCTATTTACATCATCGCGCGCTTGACCTTTGCTTGACAATTCTTCAACCAGTTCTTGACGCAATATTCCCCTGCAAAAAACATCTCTCTCTTGACCCCGAATTTGGGTTCTCCGTTTGTCGGTGGTTGTTGTATCGGGGCAGGAGAGAATCATGTTTTTCACAAGAAAGCACCGGGTCGGGGCGGCGGCTGCGCTCATGAGTCTGCTGCTTGTTCCAGGACCATCGTATCCTCAAGATCCGCACTCGACGGGAGCCTCTGCCATAGCTGCCTCGGGAGTGAAGCCGGGGCAGGAGACTGCGGCGTGTCTCAACGAAGAGGACCAAAGCGCTCCACTTGCTTACCGCGTCCTGTTCGTCGGAGATTCCTGCGCGGCGCTTCCACACCTGTCTCCGCCGATCGGTTTTTGCGTGCTCCCCGGAGCCTCGGCCGCAGCCTGCACGAAGGATGACGAACGCGTGGAAGCGCATCTGCGCGCCATGGGCAAACCAGGTGAAACTATCGCGGAGGTCCGCGCTCAGGTCCTGGAGATTCTGCAATCCAGGAACGCGTGCGCCGCTTGGTATCAGGAAGTCGACGCGGATCCTGCCGGCACCTTCCGATCGCTGGAGTTCTTCCTTGACAAGGACGGGCCTTCGTTCATTTACAGCAAGAAGGACGGCGGGGGCGCCCAGCGTATGAAGCAACCCTATGTGGCCAGCGCGTTCGAAAACGCCGGGCGCAACGCCAGGATTCAGTTAAATGCCAACGGAGCGTTCTTCAATCGCGCAACGGAGGTGCTCGAACCGTTTCCCGGGGGCGGCCCCTTGCTGCGCAAAGGCTTGCATAGACTGTCCGTGGCTTCTTATTCCGGGAATACTCCCGCCGCCCAAGTCACTACCATGCTCCATGAACTCGGGCACATCGTGGGACGCATCCCGGAGGACAGCGATTCCTGGGACGGACTTTCGGCCCGAAACACTGCCGAGGTGCTGCATTACTGCCGGCCGGAGATCGATGCCGTTGCACACAGGGGCCAGCGTTGAGCTAAACCAGGTGGCGATCTCGGCGTCAGTAGCGTGAAACGATTCCGCAGACGCCGTCACTATCTGGACAGACCAAGTCCAACCGGAACAAGCGGCCGTATCGATGACATTCGGCCTCACGGCCCTTTGTTCCGATTGGCTGGTTGACGGGGGGGCACTCTTGGGAGAGTTGTGCTCCCCCTTTGTCTTCTTGATTGTTCTGCGACTTCCCGCCTTGCGTCTTTTTCCCTCTACTTTTGTTGTGAAGTCGCTTTGTCGCCCAATGTTCCCCGCTAACGTCCTGAGTTGCACCTGTGGAGAAGCAGCGGGCTAGTTTGAACGGCGCCGTTCCGCAAAGTAGGCCAGCAGGGCGAATATCGCAAAGTAGAAAACTGCGTTAGCGGCTATGGCGATGCGCAGAAACCAGCTGAAGGTCCAGGCCAGTGATTTGTGAGTCTCCGGGGCAACCATCTCGGCGAATTTCAAGCCCGGAGAAAACAGTGCGACTACTGGAGCGGAAACTTGCGGCTCGATGGATACGGCAAAGGCCAGGGCGGCAACACCAGCGATCAAGCCGAGGGCGGCGAGCAACAGGTAACGAAGCAGTCTGCGCTGCGGCATTACCCTTGATTCTAGCAGAGGATTCTGTGCCGCTTGTTGTCCTCCTGTGTAAAAATAATCCCGAATTTCCTCCACCCAAGGGGCTCTATGAATTCCAGGCGAACCATCCGTTTTATCTTCGTGATTGTCGTGGCTATCTTTCCCGCACTTGTTTTCTGGCCACGCGCGGTCAGTACGCAGCAAGACCCGGCGGCGCAAAAAAAGCAGCAGATGCCAACGATCGACGAATACCAGCCAAAGTCAACGCTGGTCGTCAAGGAACACAACATCGAGCGCGCGAAATTTCCGTTCATCGATATTCACAGCCATCATTGGAATCCCACGGCGGAAGAAGTGGACCGCCTCGTCAAGGAAATGGACACCATTAACCTGCGCGTGATGGTGAACCTGAGCGGAGGAACCGGCGAGCGGTTGCAGCGAACGATCGCGGTGATGAAAGGGCGCTATCCCGACCGCTTTGTGGTGTTCGCGAACATGAGTTACGACGATTTGAACACGCCCGGATTCGGGCAACGCGTGGCGGCGCGGCTGGAGCAGGACGTCAAGAACGGCGCACAAGGGCTGAAGATCTTCAAGGATTTCGGAATGGAATTGAAGTATGCGAACGGGCAGCGCGTGCACGTGGATGACCCCGAATTTGATGCGGTGTTTGAGAAGTGCGCCGAACTTAAAATCCCCGTGCTGATTCACGTCGCAGAGCCTTCGGCATTCTTCGATCCCTGGGATTACCACAACGAGCGCTGGCAGGAGCTGAAAGAATTTCCGGGCCGTGCGCGGCCGCCCGCCAGGTATCCGCCCTTCGAAACGCTAATGACCGAACGCAATCACCTGTTTGCCAAGCATCCAAGGACCAATTTCATCGCCGCGCATCTGGGATTTCACGGAAACGACCTGGAACGGCTGGGAAAACTGTTTGACGCTAATCCGAATGTGTACGTGGACATTGCCGCGGTGCTGGCGGAGCTGGGCCGGCAGCCGTATTCGGCGCACGATTTTCTGGTCAAGTATCAGGACCGCGTGCTGATGGGGAAAGACATCTACGATGTGAACGAATACAAATGGTATTTTCGCGCGCTGGAAACCAGAGACGAGTATTTCGAGTATTACCGCCATCGCCACGCGTTCTGGCGCATTTACGGTTTCCAGGTACCCGACGAGGTGCTGAAAAAGATCTATTACAAGAACGCGCTGAAGCTCGTCCCGGGAATTGACGCGAAAGCGTTCCCGGAGTGAGACTCATGCGCCGCGCGTCGAACGAAGCAGAGTTTCAATCACCTACTCTTCGTGATCGAGCGGTTTGCCGTCCGGTCCTACTTGAACTTCGGATTTCTTGCCGTTTGTCTCGACCTTAGCTTCGTAGGCCACCAGCTTGTTCTTCTTGGTGATGGACTCGACTTTCAGGATCTTGCCTTTGCCGGCCTTAGCCTGCAATCCCGCCTTCACTTCCGGGGAGAGCGAATCCAGAGCCACTTGCTCTTCCACCTCGACAATCGAACCATCCGCGGCCATCGAAATGTCCTTGCTATGGCCGTTGACCGTCAATTCCACTTCATAGAAGGTTTGGCCGTTTTCCACCTCGGTAGAAAACCCGCGAATGGTTGCTCCCGCACTCTCCGCCGCAACGGTCTTTTCGACCGCCGGCGGAAGGTCCGAGCGCTTGATTTTCTTTTCTTGAGCGGTGGCAATACCCGCAAAGAGTAAGCCGCCGACCGCGAGTGCCGCTAAGTAATTTGTCTTCATGATCTCTCCTGAACGCGGGAAACGATCCCGCATTGACACAAAGCTACCCCCAGCCTCCTAAACAGAAGTTAAACGGGTATCAGATACGGGAGGTTTTGTAAGTGTTGATTCTGAGTGGGTTAGATTGCATCAGGATCATGAAAGAACTTCTTCACTTTAGTTCATCCATCACGGACCGGAATAGACCGCGAGAATGGGACAGGCGCATCCCCAATGCATATTTACCTGAGTTGTAGATTCTACAAATATAAGTAGGCTATCAAGGAAAACTTGCTTGGGTCAGAACCAGGTGTGGGCCTTGTATTGGCGGTATTCGTCGCCGAAGTGCTGTTCGAGGACCCGGGCTTCGGCGCGGGCGCGCCTGGTCTGGATGATCAGCATGGGCACAAGCAGCAAGAGCAGCGGCGGGCGCTCAAGGAACAGGAATAGTCCAACCATAACGAAGGCTCCGAACACGTAGATGGGATTCCGGATGCGCGAGTAGATGCCGCGTGTGACCAGTTGCGTGGCTCGGGGTGCGAGCGAAAAGGAATTGCCAAGCTGAATTCGCGCGATGGTCAGGAGGGTCAGGGCAGGAATCAGTAGGAGTAGCCCGGCGACGCGCGTCCCCGTCCATGGGGCATGCGCGAATTCGTAGATGAGATAGCCGATGGCCACCAGCGGCAAGATGGTGACCATAAGTGCGCTTCGTTTCATTGGTGCCCTTCGTAAGTGCACCGAGTTTCAAACATTACTTGTTGAAAGGGATGTAGGCCGGGACCCGCCGCCGATAGTCCTCGAAAGTTTCGCCGAATTGTGAAGCGAGAAGACGATCTTCGATGCGCACGCGGATCTCCGTGCCAACCAGAAACAGAATGATGGCGGCGAGGAACAGCAAGGGCGGCGTTACGACAATGCCGGTGGCGAGCAGGACGCAAAGCATGGAAGTGTAGATGGGGTGGCGAACAAAGCGATAAGGTCCCGCCACGATGAGTTCGTGATCGGAACTGAGGCCGGCATCGATGCGCCACTGGCGTCCCAGGGCGCGCGAGCCGGTCCAAGAAAGCAGGCTCCCCAGAATAAAGAATGCGATGGAAGCTGCAATCTGCCAGGGCTGGGGGTGGCGCTCCCAAAATTTGCCCTGCCACAAGAGGGAGTAGCCAATGGCCACGATCACGATGCCCCAGCGAGCGCGCCGGTCAACCTGTTTGGCCGCGTTGCCGCTCCGTTTGATGAAGAAGAATGGCGCCATCCAGAGGAGCCAGCCAACTACTAGGATGGCGTAAGCGTATGCGGGCATGGCAGGGATTGTAGCGCAGTCCAGAAAAGCAGAGCCCCGTATTGGTGCTCGCTCGGGAGAAGCCGGGCAGGGTGCAAGAGAAGATGTGGTAGATTCTGCAAACCTACTTGAGAGATGAGTCGCAGTGTTTGGAGACGCCGGCTTTCGCTGCGGGAGAGGTGCAGGATGCGATGTGCAGTCTGCGGACAAGATTACGGTGTGACTCACGCGTGTACGGGAATCGCCCCCATGACGACGCCCCAAGATACAGCGCCGCCGCCGGGTTTGCACTTCGCGCCGCTGCATTATTTGGGTGAGGCCTTCAAGATTCTGTGCTGGGACGACGAGGCCGTGCGGCGCTCCTCAAAGGACAACAATTCGCTAGTGTATGGGTTTCTCATATTGGCGGTTGCAACCGCGCTGCCCTTCGTACTTCTAGTTATGCGCGATCTGAGTTTGGGATACCCAACACCGCGGAGTCTGATCGTTTCGCGCTACGCGCAGGCGCTGCTCTATTCTCTGGTGTGGATCGTTTTGCAGATCGGGTTGTCGCACTTCCTGGCGAAGACGCTGTTCGATGCTAAGGGGAGCTTCGTGGAGATCATGCGCGCTTACCTGCTTGGACAGATGTTTCGCTGGCTGATTGTGGTTCCCATTGCCGGTGGCTTTCTGACTGGAGTCGGGGGTATCGCCGTGCTGATGCTGGTCTTCGAAGAAGTCGACGGAATCGAACGGATGAAGGCCTTTGGGCTGGCGGCCTCGATCGGAGCGATTTTCTGGATTGGATCGATCTGGTTTGCCACGAGCGCGGTGCAGCCGATCCGCTAGAGACAGTGATAGAGCTTCCTTTGGAACTTGCTTCCGTACACCTAATCATCTAGAATAATAATCTAGGTTGTTGGAGAGGAGTCTTGCAATGCGCACCGTCGGCATATTCGAGGCCAAGCAGAAGCTTTCGGAATTGGTGGAACGGGCGTCGCGCGGGGAGCGGATCAGGATTACGCGGCGTGGCAAGGTGGCGGCAGAGATTGGGCCAGTGCAGGAGAAACCCGACCTGCAAGACATAAAAGAGATCTTCGCGGGGATGGAACGAATCAGGAAACGAGCTAAGCCTCTCCCACGCGGTGTGACCATCAAGAATCTAATTGAGGAAGGCCGGCGTTGACGCGTTTTGTGCTGGATGCATCGGTGGCATTGGCATGGGTCGTCGATCCCAATCCAGATCCCTACGCAACGGTGGTTCAGCAGAGAGCGAGCGCCGGTGACCGGGCCATTGTGCCGGCGCTCTGGCGACTGGAGATTAGCAACGTCTTGGCTGCGGTGCACAGGCGCGGCCTGCTGAGCGTGCAGGAAACCGATGAAGGACTCAAATACTACGAAGGTTTTCTTGCACGACATGCGGATATTGTTACAGCCCTGCCTAGCATGCGAGAGCTCCTGCGCAAGGCGCTTGAGTTGGGGTTGACGAGTTACGATGCGATGTACATTGATTTGGCGCTGACCGAGAACCTGCCGCTAGCGACGCTGGATAAGGGATTGCAGGCCGCGGCGACGAAAGCCGGAGTGGCGCTGTTGAAGTGAGTCGAACGGGTGGGAACAATCAGATGGCACAAGGGGTTGGAGAAGGAGAAAACCTCAAAGGCAGGCCTTGTTTTGCACAGGGTCCACCACGGGGCTGAGGAAAACGGGCAAAATAGTTGTTGCGGGGACTTGACGAAAAAAAGAAAGCTGGTATAGTTACAAATGGCCTGAGGGTCTGTAGGACCGCAGGGCTAACAGGGGCATCACAGTCGGATTCGAAAGTCTGTAGCGATCCTAAGTGAGGTTCTTACGAACACTGGCTAGAACGAAGTCGAGCATCGCGTGGAGCCACCCAAGTGTAGGTGGCTGTACCCGGCGCTCGACGCCGGGTTTTTTATTTTGCGGCAGTGAATAGCAGCGAGTGACGAGTGGTGAGTTTCCGCAAGGGAATTCTGAAGCAAGTCGCAAAGCTCTTAAACACGAAAGCAAAATCTCAGCGCAAGCTGAGAAAGCAGAGCTGGAAGGCGAGTTCGCGCAACGCGAGCCAGTAAGTCCCGCCAGACGCGTCTCCATATGGAGACATTCCGATGGACTCGGAATAAAAGCTCTTTGACAACAGAAAGGCTGGCAAGTCCACGCCGATAACCCTGGACCCGATCAAGGTCGGGCGGGGTGCCATGGTGTGGATTACTTACAAGTTTGCTCGAGTCGAGCAAAATTGTGGAAGAAAAGGCGGACTTTCCAATTGTTTGTGGATCGTAGAGACGAAAGCCTGAGCCCAGTTTCGGAAGCCCTAACGGGTGGAAGGAATAAAGGTTCGAGGATGTATGGAGCTACGAAAAGCAGAACGTAAGAGTTCTTCTTCTTCACGAAGCTGAACGAAGACGGATTGGGTAAGTTT
>Ga0210384_10001922_pt1 | contig 26616 bp, 24 predicted proteins | sample IncBWH2MmetaG_FD_160574 | JGI IMG/M metagenome (GOLD analysis project Ga0210384, IMG submission 160574) | Forest soil microbial communities from Barre Woods Harvard Forest LTER site, Petersham, Massachusetts, United States - Inc-BW-H-2-M | ecosystem: Environmental > Terrestrial > Soil >...
CGGACACGACCACTATCCCCCCGTACAACTCGATCAGGTCGAACATCTGCTCAAATTGCAGAAATGGGCGCAGAAGATTACGTCCATTCTCGATCTCGATGAGCTGATTACCAAGATTGTGGACGACGTTGCCGCGGCATTCTGTTGCGTGGAGGCAACCATCTATTTGCATGACGAAGAGCGCGGCGAACTGGAGATGGCGGGCGTTCATGGCTGCACGCTCCACGACAAGGGATCACGGTTGAAAGTGGGCAAGGAAGGCATGGTGGGTTACGTTGCATCTACCGGGCAGATGCGCTACGCACCCGATGTGACGAAGGACCCTTACTACATTGCTTGCGAGGAAGCCGCGCTCTCCGAAGTGGCCATTCCTCTGCTGGTAGACGGCAGGCTGGTGGGCGTCTTCGCGGCTTCCCATCACGAACTGGATGCCTTCACACGCGAGCATCTGCGATGGTTGCAGGGACTGTGCGAACACGTGGCCGTCGCGGTGCACAATGCACGCCGCTTTCAGCACGAACGGCACCAACGGCAGAAGATGACCCAGGAGGCCAGCGAAGCGCGCGCCATCCAGGAAGCATTGTTACCCAAGAGTTCCCCTTATATTCCCGGCTTCGCGGTTTCCGGTCTGTCGATTCCGGCTGGCGCGGTCGGCGGCGACTGGTACGACTTCATTTCGTTCGACGACGGCTGCTGGGGTCTGGTGCTGGCGGATGTTTCCGGAAAGGGCACGGCCGCAGCTCTGTTGATGTCCGCTACCCGCGGCATGCTGCGCTCCCTCGCGCAGACCTGCCGCGGTCCGGGAGAAGTCCTCACCCGCTTGAATCGTTTGCTGGTCGAGGATTTTCCTTCCGGAAAATTTGTCACCATGTTGTTGGCTGTGCTGAATCCGTCGACCCGCGAATTGACTTTTTCGAGTGCCGGCCATCTGCGCCCGCTGCTGGTCGATGACCAAGGCGCGCGCTTTCTCGATAGCGAACGCGGCATGCCGCTGGGCCTCGGCACCGGAGAATTCTCCGAGAGCCGGGTACAGCTCTCCAAAGGCTCGCGTCTGGTTTTCTACAGCGACGGAATTACGGAGGCCACCGGCCAGTCCGACGAAGAGTACGGCGCAGAGCGAATGCGCGACCATGTGCTGCAACCTGGAGCGTGCGCGGAGAGTATCCTGGCCAACGTTCGCGCCTTCGCGAACGGCGAAGGCTTACATGACGACGCGACGGTCATTTTCGTGAGCGCGTAAAAGCATAAACCACGAAGGACACGAAGTACCACGAAGGAAATCCAAACTGCATGGGATTTTCTTCGTGGTTTATGCAGTGGACTTACCCAAATCGGGCGCGGTGTTCTTTCAGAATGCAGCGATCCATCACAACGAAGATTCCGGCTTGGCGGGCTTTCTGCGCCGCTTTTTGGTGAATGACTCCCTCTTGCATCCAGATCACCGGTATCTTCAGGCCGATCGCCTGGTCCACAACCTCTTCCACGAATTCAGGCCGGCGGAAGATGTTGACGACGTCAATTTTCTCCCGGACTTCAAGCAAAGACCCGTACGCTTTTTCGCCCAGCGAGCCGTGGATCTTCGGATTGACCGGAATGATGCGATAACCGTGTGTCTGCATATAGGCCGACACCCCATGACTGGGGCGCAGCGGGCTATTGGAGAGCCCGACGACCGCGATGGTCCGGGAGCGCTTGAGCAAGTCCGTGATGGGGTCAGACTCAGGCAAGGAAGCCATGCAGGGAATTGTAGTGCGCCCGTCGCTGGGAAGCCAGTTAGAGACCACGTAGGGAATGCCGAGGGCGCCTGCCCCCATGTGGTCCCCTGTAGATCAGCGCTTAGCGTTGCTCTCCATCTTTTGCTTGAACATCTTTGTGGCTAGCTTGCGGACGGTATCTGAAATCTCTTTGTTGCTGGAAAGGTTGCGAAGATCGCCGACCAGCAGGTTCTTCATGAGCGAGAGTGAAAGATCCAAAGGAGTGCGCGGGTTGAACACCAGGTTGCGCACGACCGCATAATTCTTTGCGAAGCGCCGCTTCATCGGGATGCCGCGAAGCACCGCTTCCAGCACATTTTTCTGGGTGGCAAATCTTTCCACTTCGCCATCGCTGATCTTGGGCGATTCCAGGACCGCCAGGGCCACGATCTTGGTGCCGTCGCGGATCAGCAGCGACCGCTCTTCCTTCGAACCCTTCATGGCCAACTGAATACGGCCTTTGATGTCCAGTTTGGCGATTTTCTGCAAGGCGCTGCCCCGTTCCTCCTTGGGGGACAATTGGGTCTTCTTGGACGGCGCTTTCTTGGCAGCCGCTCCCGCCCCACTGCCGCTGGATGCGGTGGCTGTTGCCGCCTGCCCGGCCAGGGGATTGTTAGACCCTGAGAATTCTTCGTGAATGCCACCGATCGGTTGGTAGCCGTGGTCAGCCTCGACGGCGATCTCGTTCGCGTGCTCGGCAAAATAGGCCAGAACGCCTTCATCGAGCACAGTGTCGGCTTCCGGAACGTCGTCCGCAGACGCTGCCGGAAATACTTCCTCCGCGGCGGTTGCCGCGTCCTCCCGTACCTCGTGTGGCGCTGAGGTCGCCGCGGGTACTTCGGCCTCGGGAGCAGGGGGCTGGAGTTTGCTCCGAATGCTCTCTGACTGAATTCCGCTCAGGCCAGGATTCGAGAGCAGCGCGTTCAGAATGTCATGAGACCGGTTGACGCGTTCGCTCTTCAACATCACCTCGACCGCGTCGCGTCCGGCGCCCGCCGCCATTTCGAGCAGCGATCCTTCGGATACGGACGGGTTTTCCAGGAGCGCCGGCAGGAGCGCCGGCCGCAGGTTTTTCGGAGAAACCATGTAGTCCAGCACTTCTTTAGGGGTGGTGGCAGCGCTGGCAGCGACCCGCGATGCGGCTTCGTCCCAGCCTGCGAGCGTGAGTTGAGCCTGCTCCCCAAAAACCTTATTGTGGACAGCCAGATGCACCAGGATTTCGATCATCTCCAGGGGAGGAACGGAGAGCGACCCCTTGGCGGCAGACTGCATCAGGTTCGACGGCACCGCTGACGCGCGGATTAGATCGACCATGCGGGCCATAATGCCGAACTCCTCCTATTGTGTCTTGTTCACGTTCTGCTTCTCGCCGCGCCGCATGCGCAAATAAGCGCGGATAAAGGGGTCGATGTCGCCATCGAGCACCCGGTCCACGTCGCCCACTTCCATCTTCGTGCGGTGATCCTTGATCATGCGATAGGGCTGCAAGACGTAAGACCGGATCTGTGAACCGAAATCAATGTCGAGCTTGGAGTCTTCAATCTTCCGGCTGACCTCGCGCTGTTTCTCCAGCTCGAATTCATACAGCTTGGATTTCAGCATGCTCATGGCGCGCTCCCGGTTCTTGTGTTGCGAGCGCTCGTTCTGGCAACTCGCCACCAGGCCTGTGGGAATATGCGTAATGCGCACGGCTGAATCGGTGGTGTTCACGTGCTGTCCGCCCTTGCCGCTGGAACGGTACGTGTCCACGCGCAATTCTTCCGGCTTGATTACGATTTCAATGCTGTCATCGATTTCAGGTGAGACGTAAACGCTAGCAAACGAGGTATGACGGCGTTTGGCCTGATCGAAGGGCGAAATGCGGACCAGGCGGTGGACTCCAATCTCGCTGGTCAGCAGACCGAAGGCGTACTCCCCATTCACGGCGAAGGTCGCGGATTTCAAACCTGCTTCTTCACCCGGCTGGTAATCGTAGAGAACGGTCTGGAAGCCGCGCCGTTCCGCCCAGCGAAGATACATACGCAGCAGCATGTCGGCCCAGTCCTGCGATTCGGTTCCGCCCGCCCCGGGATGAATGGTCACGATCGCGTTGCGGCCATCGTTTTCGCCGGAGAGCAGACTCTCGGTCTCCAGGCGATCGACCAGATTGCGCAGCCCGTCAATCTCGCGCCGCAGGTCGGCCTCAACATTTTCCCCTTCGCGCCCTAAATCGAAGTAGGCGGATATGTCGTCGCCGCGCCGCACCAGGTCAACCTCGGTCGCCAGTACGTTCTCCAGGCGTTTTTTTTGCCGCATGACCTGCTGAGACTTTTGTGGATTCGACCAAAGACCTGGGTCCGCCGCCTGCTTGTCGATTTCGGCTAGCTGCTCACGAAGCTTGCCGGCGTCAAAGGTACTCCCGAAGATCACGGACTTGGTCCTTCAGACCGGCGTATTCGTGTTCAAGCTCTTCATTCATGATTAGATTCGGTCCTGGCGCGGAACCGGAAATTGAGCAGAAGTCCCGCTACAGAAATTATCGCACACAGGTAAGCGAACCAATCACCGTGACGGGTGTAGAACGTGGTTACGTTGGTGATGGCGTAGGGGGCATCGAGAGCGGCCCGAACCTTGCGCGGGATGCTGGAAACGACTCTCCCGTAAGGATCGACGGAGGCGGTCACTCCAGTGTTGGTGTCGCGCAGCAGCCAGCGGTCATTTTCGACGGCGCGCATGCGGGCCTGTTTCAGGTGCTGGGCATAGGCCCCGCTGTCACCATACCAACCATCATTCGAGATATTCAGGAAAACTTCGGCGCCATTGGCGGCCAGTTGCCGGATTTCGTCCGGAAAGATCGACTCATAGCAGATGAAAACGCCGAGCTTGCTACCGGCCTGGAGCCCCGCCCGCGACGTGCCGGGCGAGAAATCACCCACCTCCTTGGTCAGGCCGCCGGCAAACCCGAACACACGCTTGAACGGGACATACTCTCCGAAGGGAACCAGGTGCATCTTGTTGTATCGCCCCACCCACTCGCCGGCCGGATCGACCAGACTTCCGGAGTTAAAGAGTTCGGTGGCGCGTTCTGGGGTCTCGCCGGCATTGCGAATGCCCAGGCTTCCCGCCAACATCCAGGTTTGTGCCTGGCGGGCGATATTGCTGACCGTGTCCCGGAACATGGGATCGGTGCTATAGAACGGCGCCGGCGACTCCGGCCACACAATCAGATCCGGGCGCACCGACGGAGCCGATGCCGCTGGAGGTTGATCCTGGCCAGTCACATTCGGGCCGGGCGCACTCAAGCTGATTCGGCTCAAGTCCCGCAGCGTGCCCTCGAAATATTCCTTGGTCCAGTCGCTTCCCTGCAGGACGGGAATGTTCTGCTGCACCAATCGAGCGGTGTGCTCCGTAGGCAGAGCCGGCGGACTGATCAATCTTCCGGCTTGCAGCACAACGATTGCGGCGGCTGTTGCCAGCAACAGCGGCTTGCGCTTGCTGCGCTCGCCTCTCGCCGTGCGCAGCACGAAGGCGGCGGCCAGGGCCGTGTTGACCACCATGATTTCGAAGGACAGCCCGTACACGCCGGTCACCGTGGCAATGTGCGCGAGCGGGATGTTGTCGACCTGGGAAATGCCCAGCAGATTCCAGGGGAATCCAGTGATGCGAGTACGGGCCAGCTCCACCGCGACCCATGCGAAGGGAGCGAGAAGAAGGGCCCGGCGGGTGAACGGGTTGGTGCCATCGCCGGCGTCCGGGCTCGCCAGCACGCTGATCAGCAAGCCGAAGACACCGTGATAGATGGCGAGATACAGGCAGAAGAGGAGCAGCAGCCCGGCGGCTGCCAGCGTGCCGACGCCCCCGTACTGGCGCATGGTGTTGTAAATCCAGTAGCAAGTCCCGGCGTACCAGAGGATGCCGCAGGCATAAGCCAGAAGGAAAGCCTGACCCGGCTTCGCGGGAAGCAATTTGACTCCTGCCAGAAGCTGCAAAGTGTCCGGCTCCCGGGCCCTCAATAGCGCAATCAGCAGGGGAGCGACCGCCGCCCAATCAAGGAAATACAGATCGGGCAAGGGGAAGATCAATACCTGCAGGACGGCCGAAAGCAGGACCAGCAGCCACGCGCTGTTATGAATTCGCAACAAGCTGCAAGCATAACAAAATGCTTACGCTCTTCCTTGTGCGCCGCCAGGAAAGAGTAGCACCGGGTCCCGCAGGCTGTCCGGCGGGCGTCCCGCCCGCCCATCGGGCCGGCGGGAGGCCGGCGCTAATTGGTTCGATTCAGCGAGCGCGCAGAGGTAACTTCTCCGCTGATTGCGCACATTCGATTTTTCGATCCACGCTGCACTTGTCCCATGGGCTAAGATGTGGGGCTCGTATGGGGCCTCTCTTCCGGGATAGAATTCATCTGCTACAGTTCATAAGGATCGTTTATGGGTCGCCGCCGGATGGCGACGATTGCGGTACGCGTATCAGCTAGCCCGCCTCGTAATGGCATCTCCTCCACAACCCGCAGACTCGACCAGTAGCCGCGTTCGCATCGTGGTGGCAACGTCGGTGATGCTGACGTTCATCTCTTACTGGCGGGCGGCGGCTATCGTGTTGAACGACCTCGGGTCGTCAGCCTTCTATGCCGCGGGTATCGCCGAGCAGGCCATCGGAAAATCGGCTCCCTGGTTCATCCTGGCGGTGATGCTGTTCTCATTCGCCGTCCGCGCGGTTTACGTGGAGAGTTGCTCCATGTTCGTCCGCGGAGGCGTCTACCGCGTCGTCAAAGAGGCGCTGGGCGGCACCCTGGCCAAAATCAGCGTGTCGGCCCTGATGTTCGATTACATCCTGACCGGCCCGATTTCGGGGGTCTCCGCGGGGCAATACATCGCGGGACTGATCAACGACACCTTTGCCACCGCCGAGGCCCACGGCTGGATACCGCGCGCCCTGCACAACATGTTTCACGGCACGCCGCACGTCGATGTGAACTGGACTTCCGTCCTATTCGCCCTGATTGTGACCATTTACTTCTGGTGGCAGAACACCAAGGGCATCCAGGAATCCAGCGAGAAGGCGCTACGCGTGATGCAGATCACCACGGTGATGGTGGTCATGCTGCTGGGCTGGTCTGCGTTGACCCTCTTGAAGCAGGGATACCAGTCGGTACCGTTGCCCACTGCCGACAGCCTGAAATTCAGCGCCGAAGCACTCGGCTTTTTGAAACACACCGACCTGGCACACGGACTCGCCTCCAAGTTCGCCATCCTCGGCATCCTGATCGCCTTCGGCCACTCCGTGCTGGCCATGAGCGGCGAGGAATCGCTGGCCCAGGTCAATCGCGAACTGGCCCATCCCAAGCTGAAGAATCTGAAGCGGGCGGCCATCATCATCGCGGTCTACAGTTTTGTCTTTACCGGGCTGACGGCGCTCCTGTTCGTGATGATCATTCCGGACTCGGTGCGGGTTCCGATTTACAAGGACAACCTCATCGCCGGACTGGCCATGTATCAGTACGGGCCCCTGTTGCTGCGACTGGCTTTCCGTGCGTTCGTGGTGGTCGTGGGCTTTCTGATCCTGTCCGGCGCGGTCAATACCGCGATCATCGGTTCCAATGGCGTCCTCAACCGCATTTCGGAAGATGGCGTTCTCACCGACTGGTTCCGGCAGCCGCATCCGCGCTTCGGCACCACCTACCGGATTGTGAACCTGGTGGTGATACTCCAGATTTTCACCATCCTGGTAAGCCACGGCAATGTCTATCTGTTGGGCGAGGCGTACGCCTTCGGAGTGATCTGGAGTTTCACCTTCAACAGCCTGGCCATGCTGGTGCTGCGCATCAAGTACAAAGGTGAGCGGGGCTGGAAGGTTCCGCCCAACATCAAGATCGCTGGCCACGAGTTGCCGGTGGGATTGTTCTCGGTTTTCCTGGTGCTGCTTTGCACTGCCATTCTGAATCTGTTCACCAAGTCGATTGCGACGGTGGCCGGAGTGGCCTTTGCCGGCGCGTTCTTCCTGATCTTCACCGTTTCCGAGCGCCTGAACCGGAGCAAGCACGCGGCGGCCGAGCAGCACATGAAGGAACATTTCCAGCTCCTCCAAAGCGACACGGTGGAGCGCAACGGGCTGGGGATCCGAGCCGGGAATGTGATGGTCACGGTGCGCGATTACAACACGCTCAACCACTTGAAGTGGGCGTTGGAGCGAATCGATACCAAAGAGCAGGACATCGTGGTCATGTCCGCGCGTGTGAGCCAGTTCGGTTCTGCAGCCTACGATCTTTCCACCGAGCAGATCTTCAGCGACTACGAGCAGCAGTTGTTTACGCGCGCCGTGTCGGTGGCTGAGGGTTTTGGCAAGCACGTTTCGCTGCTGGTGGTGCCGGCTCGCGACCCTTGGTCGGCAATTGTGCAGACCGCCAACAATCTGGAAGCTTCCGCCGTGGTCTCAGGGCTCTCGAGCAAGATGAGCGCCCAGGAGCAGGCTTTCTACCTGGGACATGCCTGGGAGGCAATGCCCGAGCCCAAACGGCAATTCATCTTCCAGGTTGTTTACCCCGATCTCAAAGTAGACACCTTCCACATAGGCCCGCACACCCCGTCATTGAAGACTGAGGACGTCCATCTGGTCCACCGATTGTGGTTGAACATCACGCGCGAGCCGGGTCTGGAGACGCTGCATCACCACGATATCCTGACTGAGGCCCTGACCCGCTTTGCCCGCGAGTATGCCGGTCACGACCGGCAGGACATTCTGCGAGAGTTGCGCAAACAATCAGGAGTCACGGTGACGTCCCGGGCTTTAGGCAACGACGGAGCCGGACTTACCCAGGCCAACGTGATCCCTCCCTCTGTGCCCCAGCCCGAGACCAAAGACAGCGACGACGGTCCACCCACGCCGCCAGTAGTCGGACCCTAGAGGTTCAAATGTAGGCGCGAGCGCCCCGCTCGTGCGGCAGTGACACGAAATTGCCGGGTGCTCCACCCTTTGATTTTGAAGGGTGGGATTCCACAGACCCTTCCCTCTTGGGATTCTTTCTCATGTGACGACGCGCCGCTCACCCGAGTGCAGTCGTGATCTCCATCGCCCAACCTTTTGCAAACGGGAGAAGGATGGGGCACCCGCACCTTGGTACCTTGCCCACTGCACAACCCTCTTCTATGATCGGAAGCAGGTAGGGTCAACATGCCCGATAAGAAGTCTTCCAAGCCGCTAGTCGCCGAAAGCCCCATTTCCGACGTGTTCGAGGGCCGGCATCCTTCCCCGGGCGAGAAAGAGTGGGCGGAAAAAACTCTATTCCCGACTCTCGAAAAATCCCCGGAAAAACCCATCGGGGCAAACACGGGAATCAATCGCGACGAGCACGGCCACGCTCGCTTCACCACCATCTCTGGTGCCCCGGTTCGCCGACTTTACACCGCTGCGGACCTACCGGAAGACTGGAGCGCGGAAAAGTATCTGGGTTATCCCGGGCAGCCGCCCTTTACCCGCGGCATTCACGCCAGCGGATACCGCGGCAAGCTCTTCACCATGCGCCAATTCTCCGGCTTCGCCTCGCCGGAAGAAACCAACCAGCGCTACAAGTACCTGCTGGAAAGCGGCGGGAGTGGACTGTCGGTGGCTTTCGATCTCCCCACGCTCATGGGTTACGACTCCGATCATCCGGCGAGCGAAGGCGAGGTTGGCAAATGCGGCGTCGCCATAGACTCGCTCGAAGATATGGAAATTCTCTTCGGCGGCATCGATCTGGAAAAAACCTCGGTCTCGATGACGATCAACTCGCCCGCATCGGTGCTCTGGGCGATGTACCTGGTGGTGGCCGAAAAGCAGGGCGCGGACTGGAAGAAGATTTCCGGAACGCTGCAGAACGACATTCTGAAGGAGTACATCGCGCAGAAGGAATACATCTATCCGCCGGCGCCTTCGATGCGCCTGGTGGTCGACACTTTCGAGTTCGGCTCGAGATTCACGCCGAAGTTCAATACCATTTCCATCAGCGGATACCACATCCGCGAGGCGGGCTCAACCGCGCTGCAGGAGTTGGCTTTCACTCTGTATGACGGCGTCGAATATGTGGAGTGGGCTCGGCGGCGCGGCCTCGAGGTGGACGACTTCGGCCCGCGCCTCAGCTTCTTCTTCAACGCCCACAACGACTTCTTCGAAGAGATTGCAAAATACCGCGCCGCTCGCAAGATCTGGTATCAGGTAATGAAGGACCGTTTCAAAGCGAAGAACCAGCGCAGTTGGCTTCTTCGCTTTCACACCCAGACCGCGGGAGTGTCGTTGCCGGCGCAGCAACCCATGAACAACATTGCTCGTGTTGCCCTGCAGGCCATGGCAGCGGTCTTGGGCGGAACCCAGTCGCTGCACACTGATTCCTACGATGAAGCCTTGGCCCTGCCCACCGAAGAGGCGGCGCGGATTGCGCTGCGCACCCAACAGATCATCGCCTACGAATCCGGCGTGACGCAGACCGTCGATCCTCTCGGCGGATCGTATTTTCTTGAAACCTTGACGCTCGAAATGGAAAAAGGCGCTTTCGACTATTTCGGCAAGCTGGACGCCATGGGCGGCATGGTCAAAGCCATCGAGCGCGGATATCCCCAGAAAGAAGTTGCCGAAGCCTCTTACCAATACCAGCGCGCCGCCGAAGCCAAAGAAAAGATCATTGTGGGAGCGAACGAATTTGTGATCGAGGAGGAACCGCCCCACACTCTTTACATCGACGAAAGCGTGGCGCGGCAGCAATCAGCCAAGCTGAAAGCCCTGCGTGTGCGACGGTCAAATGAGGAAGTTCAACGACACCTCGATGCTCTAAAAAAGGCGGCGGCGCAGGAACCGCGATCGTCCGCCAACGGACTATCTTCAGCGAATACGATGCCGTACATCGTGGATGCGGTGCGAGCCTATGCCACGGTAGGCGAAATCTGCGAAGCCCTGCGTGAAGTATTTGGAACCTATACGGAGGTGAGCATCACTTAAGTTGGTCCGTGAGGTCACAAATTGTGACCTCAAACCGGGCTGTATACTTTCCCTGGTATCATGCCCAGACGCCCATCCCAGCTCGCCATACCAGTAGAATCGCGAATCCTTATCCTTCGCCACCAGAGGGTCATCCTCGATAGCGACCTTGCCGACCTCTACGGTGTCCCAGTCAGGCAGTTGAACCAGCAGGTAAAACGCAACCAGGACCGGTTTCCGATGGACTTCATGTTCCAGCTTACGGCCAAAGAGAACGAAGCTTTGAGATCACAAATTGTGATCTCAAAAGGCCGCGGTGGCCGCCGCTATCCACCCCACGCCTTCACCGAGCACGGTGCGATCATGGCGGCGACGGTGCTCAATTCTGCCCGGGCTGTCGAGATGAGCGTTTTCGTCGTCCGCGCTTTCGTCCGCATGCGCGAGATGCTGGCCAAAAATCGACAGCTGGCGGCAAAAATAAACGAGTTGGATCGCCGTCTGGAAACCCACGACACCACGATTCAGGACATTATTGAAGCCATCAAGGAACTCATGGTTCCGGAGGGACCATCGAAGCGCAAGATCGGTTTTCAGTTGCCACCCGGCAAGACGTGATGGCCCAGGTTTTCGCGGGCGAGTCGCCCGCGGCCACACCACCACAAAGGCTATTTGCGGCGCTGGCGATACAGAGTCCCGTCTACCTGCTTTGCCATGGCTTCAACGTCTAACGGGACTTCCAGGAACTTCGCAACGCTTTCTGCTGTCGTCTTAGGCTCGCGCAAGACGGCATGATACTGCACCCGGCTCACTTTCACGTACGGTTTGCCATTGAGCCAACCATAGACGTCGGACAGGTGGTCCTGAAACGCGCGCGCCACCACGGAATTGTCCTCGCCTGGATCAAAATTTCCTCGCCGGCGCAGCATCTCGTCCTGTGACGCCATCACTTCCGGCAGAGGACGTCGCATGAAGATGACTCGATACTGATGCTGTGCCGGGAGCGAAAGCAGGAGTTGGGAGATCACTTTCACCGCCTTGCCTTCCGCTTCCGCAATGCAGGCCGGGTCCTTGGGCAGCTGCTTGATGCGTTCCCATTCCAGATAGCCTCGCGGGTTATCAACGTCAGCCCGGCGTTCGCCGTCCGAGAGAATGGGCATGCCGCCCGCAGCCAGCATTTGCATCATGAGCGAAGTGCCGGAGCGGGGCAGCCCAGAAACGATGGTGATCATAAGTTTCAATAGTAAACTCTGAGACGCTTGTGCGGCGCGGATGCGTTCGCCCGCGTGCCGCCATCTGCTATCCTGCATGGCCTGATCCGCGTCAAATTATGGGCATGCGCAAAGCGATCAATCATCTGAAGAAATCTGATCCCATACTCTCTGCCATCATCAAGCGGGTAGGCCCTTGCCGTATGGAATTTGGCCCGCCGGAGTTTCACAGTCTGGCGGAGGCCATCGTCTATCAACAGCTAAACGGCAAAGCGGCAGTGACGATTTTCAAACGTTTCGCTGCTCTGGCCGGAGACCCTGTCACACCGGAAGGCATACTCAAGCTGACTGACGCCCAGTTGCGCTCCGTGGGATTATCCAAACAGAAATCCTCCTACCTCCAAGACATGGCCGGACGCGCGGCTCGCAGGGAACTCGACTTCGCGCGCCTGCCGGGAATGACCGATGACGAGGTCATCAAGCACCTGACCCAGGTCAAAGGGGTAGGCGTTTGGACTGCACAAATGTTTTTGATGTTCACCCTGCGGCGTCCCAACGTGCTGCCCACGGGAGACTACGGTATCCAGATGGCGATCAAGAAACATTACAAGAAGCGCAAGATGCCCAAACCCGAGGTGATGGCGAAGATCGCGAACTCGTGGGAGCCGTATCGTTCTGTGGCTTGCTGGTATCTGTGGCGAAGTCTGGATATTCCGGATATAAAGACCATCTAGGGCAGCGAATTCAGATTGAAGATTTTGGATTGTAGATTTAGAACCGTGTTTGCCGAGAGAGTGGTTTTCAATCTGAAATCTCAAATCCGCAATCTAAAGTCGGCAATCCCCTGTAACTGTGCACCTCCGCACCCGCTGTGGTTAAATGGAGGTCGATGGCTGACCTGAAGATCCGCGTGCTGGTGGCAAAGCCCGGCCTCGACGGGCACGATCGCGGAGCCAAAGTCATCGCCCGCGCGTTGCGCGATGCCGGCATGGAGGTCATCTATACCGGCTTGCGCCAGACTCCGGAAATGATCGTAAATGCGGCGCTGCAGGAAGACGTTCACGTCATTGGACTCTCGATTCTTTCCGGCGCGCACAATGCCATCGTCCCGCGCGTCATGGACCTGCTCAAGCAGAACAAGATGGACGATGTGCTGGTGGTGGTCGGCGGCATCATTCCCAACCAGGACGTGGAAAATCTCAAAAAGATCGGCGTGGCCGCGATCTTCCAGCCGGGCACATCCATGGACGACATCGTCCAGTTCATTCGCGGCAACGTCAAGCCTCGCGGCGTGCCCACGGCCACGTGAATTGATGGCCGAGATCAGCACCTCACGCCTCAAAGATATTCTCCGGCGCACGGTCGGGCCCACGCCGTGGTACTGGAAGACTTTTCCCGCGTTCAATTCTGCTTCTGGCCAGCGCTTCACGTGGACCCATCATGGCAGCGAGGGGCCGCTAGGCTATCTGGTCACTCTGGGATTGCAGCAGGAACCCGACAAGCCCCGCCTCGCGCTGAATACATATTGCCGGCCGTTTTTCGTGCCGCCGGCGTACCTTGGAATCTGGTGTCCGGAAGGCCGCAGCATTCGCATTGCCTGCTTCGATCCCGACCAACTCAAAGCTTTCGATCTCGCCGAGATTGCAGGCTGGTTCAAACCGTCGAGTGAGCGTATCTATTCAGCGGCGGCGCCTCTTGCCGAGTTTGAGATCTCCCTTGGCCTCGCCGCCGGTATGAAAAAGATTGAAGTGTCCTCCGAATTGCAGACGGTGGACGAACTCATAGTTCCCACCAGCTATCCCTCCAAAGGTCCGGACGATCCAGCTTTCGCGCTATATGTCGTCTATCCCAACGCGGGGCTGGTCGAAGTCCTGCCGCAAAAATGGTTCACAGCCAGCCAATACCAGGTGGGGAAGCAATGGATTACACGCGCAGCTCGAGATCCCGAGTCGCATCGCATCTTTGGCGAGTGTTTTGGAAGCGGCAGCTTCCTTCTGGAGGAAGATGGATGCCGGTTGGAACGATGGTTGGAGAAGAGCGCTTAAATCTGAAATCTAGAATCTTCGATCTGAAATTCCTCACCGGTGCTAGTGGGCGACAAACAGCCGTTTGCGCCCTCCTGCTCCGCTGTTATACCGTAACTTCTTTCAGATTCAACTCATGAACGAACGCATCGATCCCGGAACGCCTTCGAGTTCCACCATTCTTGAGTCGCACATCGATCCCACTTCGGCGCGCTTTGAAGCCAACATGCGCTTCCTGGCCGACCTGGTTTCGCAGGTGCGGAATGAGGAAGAGAAGATCCGCGAAGGCGGTGGGCCCAAAGCGATTGAGAGCCAGCACAACAAGGGACGCCTGACCGCGCGCGAACGCATCAATCTGCTGGTCGATCCCGGAACATTTTTCGAACTAGGCGCTTACAGCGCTCACGGTATGTATGAGGAATGGGGTGGCGCTCCGGCTGCTGGAGTGATTACCGGGCTGGCGCGCATTCAAACCCGGCTGGTGATGATCATCGCCAACGATGCGACAGTGAAAGCCGGCGCATTCTTCCCCATGACCGCGAAGAAAGTGATTCGCGCGCAGAACATCTCGATTGAGAACCGGGTGCCAACGGTGTACCTGGTGGACTCGGCGGGAGTCTTTCTGCCGCTTCAAGAAGACGTCTTTCCTGACACCGACGATTTCGGCCGCGTGTTCCGCAACAACGCGGTGATGTCGGCCCTGGGAATTTCGCAGATCGCGGCGATCATGGGTATGTGCGTTGCGGGAGGCGGCTACCTGCCCGTGATGTGCGATCACGTACTCATGACCGATGGCAGCGGGCTTTTTCTCGCCGGGCCGGCGCTGGTGCAGGCCGCAATCGGTCAGAAGGTTTCCGCCGACGAACTGGGTGGCGCCGCCATGCATTCCGCGATCAGCGGCACGGTGGACTTCCGCGAGCCTAACGACGAAGCCTGCCTCACCCGTATCCGTGCCATCATTGAGAAATGGGGATACCGCCGCCAGTCTCCCTGGGACCGCCGCAAGCCGCAGGCGCCGGCGCTGGCCTCGGAGGAGATTTACGGCATTTACGACTCTTCTCCGGCGCGTCCCTATGACACAAAAGAAATCCTGGCCCGCATCGTGGACGGCAGCCGCTTCGACGAGTACAAGTCTGAATACGGCAAGACCATCATCTGCGGTTACGCTCGCATCGGCGGTTTTGCGGTGGGGATCGTGGCCAACCAAAAGCTGCACGCGCAGCAGACCGATCATGAAGGCCACAAACGGCTTGAGTTCGGCGGCGTTATCTACACCGAGTCGGCGGAAAAGGCCGCCCGTTTCATCATGGACTGTAACCAAAACCTCGTCCCCCTCGTCTTTTTTCACGACGTAAACGGATTCATGGTGGGGCGCGACGCGGAGTGGAGCGGCATCATCAAGGCCGGGGCCAAGCTGGTGAACGCGGTCTCGAACTCGGTCGTCCCCAAGATTACGGTGATCATCGGCGGCTCGTTCGGAGCCGGACACTATGCCATGTGCGGCAAAGCTTATGATCCGCGCTTCGTCTTTGCCTGGCCCACCGCGCGCTACGCGGTCATGAGCGGCGATTCCGCGGCCGGTACCCTGGTCGAAATCAAGATCAAGCAACTCGAGCGCGCCGGAAAGAAGTTGAGCGAGGAAGAGCGCAAGGAGTTGTACGAGTCGGTGAAGAAAACCTACGACGAACAGACCGATCCGCGCTACGGCGCAGCCAGGTTATGGATCGATAAGATCATCGACCCGGTCGAAACGCGAGATGCGATCACACAGGCACTCGAAGCCGCCGCGCTAAACCCGGACGTGGCCGAGTTCAGGGTCGGGGTGCTGCAGACATAACTTCTTTCGCCACGGATTAACGCGGATCAACACTGATCAAGAAGTACTTTAGGGTTTGATCCGCGAAGATCTGTATTGATCTGTGGCCGTGAATTTGACATGTCCAATTCTGTAAAACTCGTCGAATGTCCGCGCGACGCCTGGCAGGGGTTGCAAGGGCAGATTCCCGCTTACATCAAGACGGACTACTTGAAGGCGCTGATCAGTGCGGGGTTCAAGCACGTGGACGCGGTTTCTTTCGTTTCGCCGAAAGCGGTTCCGCAAATGGCCGATTCGGAAGAAGTGCTGAAGGAACTCGATCCGCCCGACGATGTGGAAATTATCGGGATCGTGGTCAACGAAAAAGGCGTCGAGCGGGCGATTGCCACCGAGTCGGTGCGGACGGTGGGCTTTCCCTATTCCGTTTCGCCGACGTTTTTGCAGAACAACCAGCGCCAGACACTTGAAGACGCGATTGACGAACTGGAGAAGATCAAGAACAAGGCGGAACCGGCCGGGCTCGACACTGTGGTGTACATCTCCATGGCATTTGGCAACCCTTATGGCGATCCCTGGAACATCGGTGAAGTCGTCGATGCCGTGGACCTGCTTGAATCGCTCGGCGTTCGCACTATTTCTTTGGCGGACACGGTGGGACTGGCCGGACCAGCCCAGATCCGCGAATTATTTTCAGCGGTGAATTCGAAGTTCGACTATCTGGAGATTGGCGTGCATTTGCATAGTCGTCCCGACCAGGCGGCGGAGAAGGTTCTGGCCGCGTATGATGCGGGTTGCCGCCGTTTTGATTCGGCATTGGGAGGACTGGGTGGATGCCCCTTCGCGCAAGACGCTTTGGTGGGAAATATCGCCACCGAAAAAGTGGTGGAAGCGTTGCAACAAAGAGGAGCAGAGTTGCCGCCGCTGAAATCTCTGGATGTGTTGCTGAGAATTACAGCAGAGTTGGGGGCCCGTTATACCGAGTCTTCCGCTGCCGACTGATGCGCCAACATGGAATATAAGACAATTCAGCTCGGTTTTGATTCCGGCGTTGCCACCATTACGCTCAATCGTCCGGAGAAGCGCAATGCCATTAGTCGCACGCTGGTGGAGGAGTTGCTGGCTGCGCTTGATGAAGTTGAGAAATCTGTCGCGCAGGTGGCCATACTGACCGGCGCAGGCAAGGCTTTTTGCGCGGGCATGGATCTCGACGAGTTGAAAGCCCTGCTGGGGAAAACGCACGATGAGAACCTGCAGGACTCATCGCGCATGGGGCGCATCTTTCGCCGTATTTACGATTTTCCTCTGCCCACGATTGCTGCGGTGAACGGTGCCGCCATTGCCGGCGGCACGGGCTTTGCCACAATGTGCGATTTCACCCTGGCCGTCCCCGAAGCCAAGTTTGGCTACACCGAAGTTCGCATCGGGTTTGTGCCGGCCATCGTTTCCTCGATGCTGGTCTGGCAGGTGGGACACAAGATCGCGCGCGACCTGCTACTGACGGGGCGGTTGATCGACGCTGCCGAAGCTCATACGTTTGGACTGGTCAACGAAGTGGTCGAGCTGCCGCACCTGATGACCCGGGCCCGCGAGCTGGCGGCGCAGCTCATGGGCAACAGCCCGTCGTCGGTGCGGGCGACCAAACGCCTGATCAACGGATTCATATCCGCGCAGCTTGACCATCAGATTGCCGAGGCAGTGCAGGACAACGCACGCATTCGTGCAACTGCCGATTTTCGCGAAGGCATCACGTCGTTTCTGGAAAAGCGCAAGCCGCGCTGGAGTAATGAGTGAACGACCAAGGAGTGCGCGCGCGAACCAACCCTGGCGGAGTGGTCTCAGAAAGCCGGCTGCGAGTGCGCTATGCGGAGACCGATCAGATGGGAGTGGTCTACCACGCCAATCACTTCATCTGGTTCGAAATCGGCCGTGTCGACCTGATGCGGCAGCTCGGATTCAGCTATCGCGATCTGGAACGGGACCACGGATGCTTCATCCCGGTGGTGGATGCGCGCTGCCGCTACAAGGCGCCGGCAAGGTATGACGACGAGATCATCGTCCGCACCCATCTACGGAACGTGCGCGAATCCGTGATTCATTTTGGCTACGAGTTGGTGCGGGCGGATAATAACGAACTGCTGGCGGAAGGCGAGACCATGCATATGATCCTCGATTCAAAATTGAAGCCCGCGCCGCTGCCGGAAAAATACCTGAAGGCGTTCCGCAGCGCCATAGGGAAGTAGGATCTTGAAGCCAGAAACCAGAAACTGGAAACTGATTTGAAAGCCTTACACACTAGCGGGAAAGACCTTACTCTCGAAGCGGTCCGGGAGGTGGCGGTCGAACGCCGCGCCGTCCTGCTTGACCCCGATGCTCGCGAAGCGGTCGACCGCGCCCGTGCTGTGGTGGACGCGCTGGTGGCGGAAAATCGCGTGTCTTACGCGATCACCACTGGGGTTGGCAAACTCGCCGACGTCCGCATTGCTGGGGACCAGATTCGAGAGTTGCAACTCAATCTGGTGCGCTCCCACGCCGGAGGGATAGGCGAGCCGCTTTCCGCCGCCGAAACTCGCGCCATGATGCTGCTGCGGGCAAATTCACTTTCCAAGGGACATTCCGGAGTGCGCGGGGCTGTTATCGACACAATTTGCGAAATGCTGAATCGCGGCGTAACCCCGATGGTGCCCTCGCAAGGCAGTGTAGGCGCCAGCGGCGACCTCGCTCCACTGGCGCACCTGGCGTTGGCGCTCATCGGCGAGGGCGAGTGCCTGGACGAAAAGGGTTCGCGAATTCCCGCTGCCGAAGCCATGCGGCGCGCTCAGATCAAGCCGCTGGTACTTGAAGCCAAGGAGGCGGTCTCCTTGATCAACGGGACGCAGGCGATGCTGGCAGTCGGAATTCTGGCGCTGCTTGCGGCCGAGATCCTGGCCGACACGGCCGATGTCATTGGCGCGCTCTCGCTCGACGCATTGCGGGGCACAGACGTGGCCTTCGACGAGCGCATTCATCAGGCGCGTCCGCACCCGGGCCAGCTCCGGACGGCGGCGAATCTACGCAAGATGCTCGACGGCAGCTCGCTTCGCGATTCGCATCGCGACTGCGACCGCGTGCAGGATGCTTACTCTCTGCGCTGCATGCCACAAGTCCACGGCGCAGTTCGCGACACGCTGACCCATTGTCGCGAGGTAATGGAAATTGAGGTCAACTCGGCGGTAGACAATCCGCTGGTCTTCATGAAAGGTGCCACGCCTCACGCGGGGGCGAACGCCATGGTCTACCCCACGGAGCGAAGATCTGCCAGCCTGGACGCCGACGTGATCTCTGGCGGCAACTTCCACGGCCAGCCGCTGGCTTTCGCCCTGGATTTTCTGGGCATTGCCCTGAGTGCGTTGGCCGGTATCTCCGAGCGCAGGCTGGAGCGCCTGGTAAACCCAGCCCTGAGCGAAGGTCTACCGCCATTCCTGGCCGCGGGTGCGGGGCTGAATTCCGGATTCATGATGGCACAGGTCGCCGCCGCGTCCTTGGTCAGCGAGAACAAAGTGCTGGCGCATCCGGCCTCGGTGGATTCGATTACCACGTCTGGCAATAAAGAGGACTACGTCTCCATGGGAATGACAGCTGCCCTGAAGCTGAAGCGGATTGTCGAGAATTCACGCAATGCGATGGCGATTGAAGCCATGGCCGCGGCCCAGGCCCTGGATTTCCTGGCTCCGCTTAAGACGTCGAAGCGCGGACAAGCCGCGCACGCCGCCATTCGTTCGGTGTGCGCGACCATGGACAAGGACCGAGTGATGTATCAGGACTTCGCCCGGGTCGCGGAGTTGATTGCTAGCGGAAAAGTGGCAGAGGCATTGCGGTAAGCATAACGGTTCGTGTGGGAACAAGAATGGCGGGGCCGGGTCTTTGATCCGGCCCGGGCGAGCGCAGCTCAGCAGGATTTGGGCGGCGATTTCAGGCGCTAATGATATTTTACCGAGCTTCGCTCGGCTGGGCAGGTGGGACACGCGCCCCTACACAGTTTGTTGTGACTCCGCACGAGCGGGACGCTCGCGCCTACACCTTGCCGTCTAACCCCAGCTTGTCTGCGATTCCCTTCAGCGCTTCTACACAGAAGGCAATGTGCTCTTCCAGATCCACTCCCAGATCCACGGCGCCGTTTACGACGTCCTCGCGGTTTACTCCGCGGGCGAAGGCTTTGTCCTTCATCTTTCTTCGGACTGACTTCGCGTCAACCTCCACCAGGGATCTTCCCGGCTTGACCAGGGCGCAGGCGGTGATGAATCCTGCCAGTTCGTCACAGGCAAAGAGAGCTTTTTCCATCCGGGAGTCGCGGGTCACGCCGGAATACTCGGCGTGCGACATGATGGCGCGGCGTATCTCGTCTGAATAACCCCGCTCTTTCAATATTTCGTTGCCCTTGTAGGGATGATCGTCGAGGCTGGGATACTTTTCGTAATCGAAGTCGTGGAGCAGGCCGACCACACCCCACAACTCTTCGTCGGGGGCTGAGCCAGGATGATATTTCCGCGCATAAGCGCGCATGCAGGCCTCGACTGCCAGTGCGTGCTTGCGCAAACTTTCCGACTGGGTGAACTCAGTTAGTAAACCCCATGCCTGCTCTCGATCGTTCATGGTTTCTTACCTGTTTTCTCCGGTTTTTCGCCAGCTGGTTTTGCTTTTACCATGACACGTTTTGTGTTTGACCCCGGAATGTTCTTGACATCCACAGGTGTTGTACCTCAGATTACGCTCCAGGTTGGAACGAAGTTTTTTTTCGTTCGGATTTTTCGTTCCAGGAGAAGCCCCGCTCTGGCCCTCCCACACCTAGATGGCCACTACCCTTGCACCCGTAGATTCAAGGGAAGTAGTTCGTTGCGATCACTGCCTGTTGGTCCAGTTCCGAACTTCCAATGATCTTTGCCGGCGTTGCCATGCCTCGTTAGACGAGGACGAGCCGGAACCCGTCATGGCCCCACCACCGCCACAGATGATGCCGTCGAATGGCAATGGCCGGGGACATCTGAACCTGGCGACTTCGATCCGGTCACTCCGGTTGCGGAGTGGACTTAGCCAGCGCCAACTGGCAGCGCGCATGTCGGTCCCGCGGACCTACGTGTCGAAGATCGAAAATGAAAAGGCGACCCCGACCCTTTCCTCACTGGAACGGCTGGCACGCGCGCTAGAAGTTACCGTACCCGACCTGCTTTCCGGCGGCGAACGCAACCGCCAGGAAGAAATCGGTGAACTGATGAAAGATCAGTTTATCGCGGAACTGATGCCGTTCGTGTCGCAACTGAACGGGATGCAGCTATCGAGTGTACTGGCGCAGGTCCGTGATTTGACCCTGCGTCCGCGCCGCAGCGCCTAGCAGAAAATGTGAGCGCGAGCGCCCTCGGTCGTGCGGCAGCGTCACGAACGATTGCGCACGAGCGGGACGCTCGCGCCCACATTGAAAACGATTTTTATCCGGGCAACCACCAACTGAACCGGGGCCGCAAGGCCCCGGCTTTTTTCGCCGCTATTTTTCCCGGAGGTAGGAATCCTTGTACTCCAGATAATTCTTGGCGTATCGCAGGATCGTTTCCTGATCTTTCTCTTCCAGCTTGCGGCGGAATTTTCCCGGAGAACCGACCCACAGCGACCCCGGCTCGACAATCGTTCCCTCCGGTATCAGCGTGCCGGCCGCGATGATCGAGCCCGCAGCAATGCGTGCCCCATTCAGGATGATTGATCCCATGCCGATCAGGCAGCGATCTTCAATGGTGCAGCCGTGCAGGGTCACGGTGTGGCCCACTGTCACGTACTCGCCGAGGAAAACTCCGTACTGCTCTTTCATGCCATGCAGCACGCTGCCGTCCTGCACGTTCGAATGAGCGCCTACGCGAATGGAGTGGACGTCACCGCGCAATACGGCATTCATCCAGATGCTGGCGTGCTCGCCAAGGATCACGTCGCCGATGATCTGCGCCGAATCGTCAACGTAGCAGGACTGCGGAATTGTGGGTGTTGTTCCTTTGTAAGAACGAATCATGGCAGGTCAGGAAAAAATCGAACATAACACGGGTGTGGCTTTGGGTGTAAGAGTCGCGCTCGGTGCGCAAGATGAGCGGCAGCTCAAACTACGTGCCAGCAGTCAGGCTTCGGCGTTCCAGCAACACCACGTCACGCCACCGCCCGTGCATGCATCCCAGTCGTGAACGAGTACCGACGATCCGGAATCCGGCGTCGGTGTGGAGTTTTATGCTAGCTGTGTTTTCCGGGAAAATGCCAGCCTGCAGAGTCCAGATGCCGTCGGCTTCCGACTCGACGATCAGTCTTGCCATCAGGCTTGCCCCAACGCCGCAACCTCGCACCGCCTCCGCAACGTAGATACTTACTTCTGCCACGCCGCGATACACCGCCCGACTGGACACTGGACTGAGCGCGGCCCATCCGACGACTGCCCCTTCCGCCCGCGCGACCAGGCGGCACCCAGGCAGATGGGCCGCGTTCCATTCTTCCCAGTCAGGAGCGGTCTGCTGGAATGTAGCATTTCCAGTTGCGATGCCCTGCGAATAGATAGACCGCACCGCGTCCCAGTCTCCCGCGACCAGGGGTTCGATTGCGATTGGTCGATCGGTTGACTGTCGATTCATTGGCTCATTGTAGAGAAGTTCCTTGCTGGATCGAAGGGTCCGTGAAGAGTGTAGGGTCGAGGCAAACGCGGCGGACAAGAGTGTCCGCCCCAGACGTTACAGTGCCGACACTCGACTTCTAATTCTAGTTTTCTGTAGGCACCGGCACCTTGGGTACAGCAGGCACTTTGGGGGTGGTGGGTATCTTGGGCATTTTGGGCAGAGGTGGCGCTTCCGCCACTACCGATCCTTTGCGGAGCTCGATGCCGCCGTGTTCGTTGTTGATGACCAGGTGGGGACCGCCTTCGCCGACGGTGCCGTTGGCGGTGGCCTGGTCGTTACCGTTCTCGATTTTCAGCGCGCTAAAGTCGGATTCGATTTCGCCGCCGCGAGAGTGGGCATCCAGCTGGAAGCTGGCTTTGTCGGGAAGGTAGATCTGGACATCACTGTTCCGGTTGCTCAGTTGCATGTTGCCCAACTTACTCATGTGAATCTCGACAGCCCCGTTTTCGTTCTCCAACCGGACGTTTCCATCGACTCCGCTCAGCCGGACATCCTTCGAACGCGTGAGCAGGCGGAAGGGGCCGACCAGGTCGCTGGCCCGCAGGTCACCCGAATCCATGTCGAGGTCGCCGTTCAACCGGGAAAACTCCATGTCGGTGCGGGCGGACTTGAAGCCGACCACGCCTGTGATTTTCCCCAACTTGATCGAGTCGAACTCGCCGGTCAGTTGGGCCGCGCCTTTTACATCCGCCACGGAGATGTCATCCGCCCGCCCCTGGACTGAAACGTCTCCCGAGATATTCGAAACTCGCGCCGAGCCGCCGTTCAGATTGACGCTTACTTTGCCGTTGACGTCGGAGGCAGCGATGTCGCCGTGCTGGCTGGCAATTTCGACGTCGCCGTCGCGGCCAAGCACGCTTACATCGCCGCGCCGGGTCGAGATCACGACCGAGGCTTTCCGGGGAATGCTGACATCCAGATCAGTTGTGACTGTGCGGTCACCGGCGCCCTGGGTATTGGCATTTAAAGTGATGACATTGGCACTAGCGTTGATTTGCGGCTTGGTGGCGGGATTGAACTTGTCGGCTTCCTGCTGGTTATCCGCATTGATCCGCTTATGCGCCGCTACATGGATCTGGTTGTCGTCCGAGACTGTCAGGTTTACCGCGCCCCGATCATTGTTGATACGCAAGCTGCCGCCCGAGGGAAAGTCCTGTTGAAGCTGGTCATCGTAACTGTAGTTGTGTCCGAACAGGGCGAGATCATCGTCGCCCATGTCGATGCGGTTACGAATCTCATCCCAGTTAAAGCGTGAAGCCTGAGTTGCCGATAGCCCGAAAATGATCAGGAAAACCAGCAGCACGACTCCCCCGCCGCCAATACCCTGGGGGCGCGTGCCTTCTCTTTGGGCTTGCTGATATTCGACCAGCTTGATCACGCCCCAGAGAATGATCAGCGCGGGCCAGTAGGTTCCGAACCAGTGCAGAAGCGGTTGCGGGTGCAGCACCCGCCTGGTGGTCAGCAGCAGCACGACTCCCAGCAGGATCAGCACTACCGGACCCGCTACGGAACGCCGCTGTCTTCGCGGTTGAATAGGTTGCATTGGGGGCGGGGCCTGTACCGGGCTAGCCATTTTTCACCTCCGGCTTCACTTCGGTATATGGCGGCGGCACTTCGCCGTTGGCATACGGTGGCGCTCCGCTTGGTATGGCTGAAGGCGGTCCGGCGAGTGGCCCGGGGCCAGCCGTACTCTGGAAAATTTTGACCAGTCCGATCACCACCAGCAGCAAGGGTAGGGTGCGGCCGAAGCGGATCACACCCATGCTGTCGAGCAGAAACTGGAACCCCAGAGTCAGCAGGACTGCGGGTCCCATCAGGCCGCGCTTGCAGCTGCGTACGCGATCGAATCCGGGCGGGACTTCGCCGACCAGGCCCAACCGGCGCACCAGCAGCCAGCCACCGATGCCGATAAGGACCAGCGGCCAGATGCGGTGCGCGCTGAAGTCCCAGATGTCGAGTGTGTGCAGAAGAAAGATTACGCCCAGGCCGATGAGAATCAACGCTCCCACCGGGACTTTGCTTACGTCCACCCGCTCGCCGGCGCTAAAAGTTGTTCCCAATCCAAAAGGGTCGGGCGGAGCCTGGCCCAACTGCATGGCACGAGCGCTGCGTACTGAATCGATAATCTGATAAAAGTAGAAACCCGCGATGCCGAGTCCGCACACCACGCCCATGGCTTCGCTTCCGCTGCTCGCCCCCAGGATCAGCAGGGTGAAGATCACTAAATGGGCCAGGCCTTTGGCATATTGTCCGGTGTAGACGGCGCCGACGCCGAAAGGAAAGAAGCCGGCCAGAACGCCAGCCAGAGCCGGATTCGGCCCGCCTACCGGCACCGGAACGCCCGCCGGGGTTGGCCCCACGAAACCGCTGACTGGTTGCGCGACGTTGGGCTGCACTCCCTCTAACCGTGCCGCCAGGCAGCTCTCGCAATAAATCACCCCGTGTACTGCACGGGTGCAGTTGGCGCACAGCGGTTTTCCGCAGGTGCGGCAGAATGCCACCTTCTCAACATCGGGATGGTTGGCACAGTTCATGAAATCCTCCTGTAAGTGGTCACGGTTTCTACAGGCGGATCATTCGGGATAGAGGCCAGCACGGGCTGGTTCTCCCCCTGGCTGTAGTTGCGTTCCTGTCTTGGTTCAGGTTGTCCACTGGTATTGTTGTCTTTCTTTTCTTTCTTATTGTCGTTCTGCTCCTTGGGGCTCGGTTCCGGCGGGGCGGTAACTCGTTTGAATTCCCGCACCCGCGATTCGATTTCATAGACAAAGCGAATATTTTCGTAATACTTCACTACCCGGCCGGTGGTCTCGTAATAGGCCCGCTTGATCGCACTGGGCCGCATGTCCACGTGGCGCACATCGCTTACTTTTACTCCCGCCAGGCTGAGCGAAATCGACAGAGAGAAGAAGGCCATTCCGAATGACATGGCGAAACGGGGCTGCCGCCCCACGGAAAGAACCGGAGCAAATACCGGTCGCAGCCACCCGGTGAACGCATCCGTCCATGAAGCTTTGCCTTTGGGCCGGACGGCGACACGCTCGCTTTCGTATCCGGTCGTGGCCCGCAGGATGTTGTGTACCAGGTTGGCGGGCGGTTCCACTTCAGCCAGCGACTTCAGCCAGCGACGCCCCCCATCGGCTTCGGCGAACAGCGGGCCGCACACGGCGCAGACCCGGGCGTGGGCCTGAAAGCTTTCCCGCCTGGGTCCGGCCAGCGTCCCGTCGAGCGCTTCGATCAGCAGGGCATCAAACTCTGCGCACTGCATGCCGTTTTTGGTTTCGCCTGACATCACATCACCTGCCTATATGTACGTTGTAGCAGCCGTGCAAGTTCCGCACGTCCACGATTTATCCTCGATTTCACCGTACCCTCCGGAACCTTGAGTACCGTGGCAATGTCTTTGTAATCCATGTCCTGCAGGTCGCGCAGGATGACCGCTTCGCGCAGTTCGGGCGAGAGTTTCTGCAAGGCGTTGTGGACGAGTTCCCGGGTCTCGCGGCTCTGTACGTTCAGGTCCGCGGCTGGCGCCTTGTCTTCGATCTTCTCGCTGAGCGGCATGGCGTCCTCGTGTTCCGAGGGGGTCGTGTCCAGCGACTCGGTCACTCTGTCCTGCTTGCTTTTGCGGAAATGGTCCACCAGCAGGTTGCGCGTGATGGTGGTAACCCAGGTCATGAACGCTCCCCGTTCGACATCGTAGGTATTGAGGGTGCGAAACATTTTGATGAAAACCTCCTGAGTGAGGTCCTGGGCATCGTCGCCCGATCCGGCGAAGCGATAGCAAATGTTGTAGATTCGGCGATTGTACCGCTGCACGATTTCCTCCCAGGCCACTACGTCGCCGGCAACGCAGCGACGGACCAGCATGGCTACGACCTGGGCGTCTTCCAACCCGCACTCCCTGGAACTCCTGGCCTGTTACCTGTCCGGAAAACCCCGGACTTTAACACCACAATAGAGATACGTCTTTGTGGCCCCAAAAGTTCGGCTCTTCTATAAGGCAAGGCATTGTAACAGGGGAGGCAAACGCGGGGAGAATAGAAGGCGAATAAACTGGGAACGGAGAACTAAAGACTAGAAACTGGGTTTCCTAAGAACCAGTGGTGGCAAGAACCTTGACCCGCCGCTCCTTCCACGCCAGGAACCGTCGCACTCCGAGCGAAAGCCCGGTAAACACCAGCAAAGCAGCACCAGCAGACGCAATGAGCGCGATTGTCT
>Ga0210384_10001923_pt1 | contig 26612 bp, 30 predicted proteins | sample IncBWH2MmetaG_FD_160574 | JGI IMG/M metagenome (GOLD analysis project Ga0210384, IMG submission 160574) | Forest soil microbial communities from Barre Woods Harvard Forest LTER site, Petersham, Massachusetts, United States - Inc-BW-H-2-M | ecosystem: Environmental > Terrestrial > Soil >...
AAAGCCCAGGACAGCGACGGCGTCGGTGCTCATGGTGCCCTACTCCGTCGCCTTGATCGCGGGATCGTGCATCTCTTCGGGGTGGAAGATCAGGCGGTAGGTGCGGATCGCGATCAACAGCACCGCCGAGATGTCGCCGATCCAGGCAACCGCGAAGAACGGCCAGGCCGGCATGTGCAGGTCGAAGGTGAGGACATTGTCGTTATAGGTGCCACGTACCTTGTCGAACAGCGTATAGGTCTGCACACTCACCACGAACAGCAGCACCAGCGTCGCGAACACGTCGATCAGGCGCTGGTATTTCGGGCCGACATTGGCCCACACCAGGTCGACGGTAATGTGGGTGCCGCGATAGCTGGTGGCGGCGATGCCCCAGAAAATCAAAATGCCGAGCAGCATGCGCCCGATGTCGAAGGAATCGGGGATCGAATAATTCAGCGTGTTGCGCAACAGGACGGAGAGGAAAATATCGGCAGCGACGATGCCGACGATCCCGGCCGCGATCCATTCGATCGTGTCGATGAAGCGATCCATCCAGACGCGCGTCATGTCCGGCTCTTTGCCCGCTGATGGTTGCAGTGGAGAACGGCGACGGGACCATCCCGCCGCCGTTTTGATACGGGACTACAAGTTCTTACTGCGTCAAGGCGTTGTACTTGGCGAGCGTCGCCTTCAAATCGGCCATCGCCGCATCCGGGTCGACGCCGGTCTTCCTGACATTGTCGGCCCAGGTCTTGACCAGCGGTTCGGAGGCCTTGCGCCACAGTGCCAGCTGGTCCGGGGTCAGCTTGTAGAGTTCCTGATCGGGCTCCGCCCTCACCTTGTCGACGCCGGCGTCTTCGAACTTGCCCCAGGGTTCGCCGACGCGGCCGGCGGCGTCGGTGTTGCAGTTGTCGTCGATCGCCTTCTTCTGCATGTCGGACATCTGGTTGTACTTGTCCTTGTTCATGACCAAGACAAAGGTCGTGACATAGAGCGGCGCCTCCATGTGATATTTGGTCACCTTGTCGACGCCGAACAGTATCAGCGATCCCCACGGGAAGGTGACGCCATCGGCGACGCCGCGCTCGATGATGTCGCGGACTTCCGGCGCAGAGGATTGCACGTTGGTGCCGCCGAGCAAGGTCACGAAATTCGCCATGGTGGCGTGGGCGGGACGGATCTTCATGCCCTTGACGTCGTCGGGCACCACGATCTTCTTGGTGCGGGTGTGGAACGACGACGGTGAATGGATGAAGGCGAGGCAGTACTTGACGTCCTTCATCTCCTTGTCGGCATATTTCCGGTACCAGGCGTCGAGCGCTTCCGAGCCGCCCTTGGCGTCCGACATCAGGAACGGCAGTTCACCGGCGCCGATGATCGGAAAGCGGCCGGGCTGATAGCCGGGGTTGACGTAAGTGACGTCGGCGATGCCGTCGCGCGCCATGTCGTAATGGTCGAACGCCTTGCCGAGCTGCTGCGCCGGAAACACTTTCGACTTGATGGTGCCGCCGGAGGCCTTCTCGACCGCGGCGCCCCAGTCTTCCAGCGCCCTTTGCAACGGGTGCGACGCCGGCACCCAGTGCGAAATTTTCAGCTCGAAGGTTTTTTCCTGGGCGAATGCGGGTGTTGCGCTCAACGCGAGCGCCAACGCCAATAGCGTCTTCCTCATCGACATCGTCTCCCTCGTGGCATTAGGCTTCGATGGCCCTTTGCAGATATTGTTATATGATATAATTATCATTGCAAGTCGGCGAACGACTGCGGGCTCAGGTTGAAGCCTATAACGGCGGAGGGAGCAAGTGTTGCGGACGAAAGTAGCAATCATAGGTGCGGGTCCGGCAGGATTGTTGCTGGGGCAACTACTTCGCAACTGCGGCATCGACAATATCATCCTGGAGCGGCAGACCCCGGAATATGTGCTCGGCCGCATCCGTGCCGGCCTTCTGGAGGAAGGTACCGTGGCACTGCTCGACGAGGTCGGCGCCGGTGCGCGCGCGCACCGCGAGGGGCTGGTGCATGACGGCATTGAGCTCGCCTTTGGCGGCAGCCGTCATCGCATCGACATGAAAGCCGCGACCGGCAAGACGGTGATGATCTACGGCCAGACCGAGGTGACGCTCGACCTGATGAATACGCGGCAAGCGGCCGGCCTGACCACGGTCTATGAGGCGGCCGACGTCAGGCCGCTCGATTTCGATACCGATCATCCGCGCGTCAGCTATCTCAAGGACGGCGCCACGCACGAAATCGTCTGCGACTTCATCGCCGGCTGCGACGGCTTTCACGGCATCAGCCGCGCCAGCGTAAAACCTCAGGCGATCCAGACCTTCGAGCGGGTCTATCCGTTCGGCTGGCTCGGCATCCTCTCGGAGACGCCGCCGGTCAGCCACGAACTGATCTACTCCAACCATGCGCGCGGATTTGCGCTTTGCACCATGCGCTCGACCCACCGCAGCCGCTACTACGTGCAATGCCCGCTGGACGATCACATCGATCAATGGCCGGACGACCGTTTCTGGGACGAACTGAAACGGCGGCTGGACCAGAAGGCCGTCGATCATCTCGTCACCGGGCCCTCGATCGAAAAGAGCATCGCGCCGTTGCGAAGTTTTGTCGCCGAGCCGATGCGCTTCGGGCGGATGTTTTTGGCCGGCGATGCCGCGCATATCGTGCCGCCGACCGGTGCCAAGGGCTTAAATCTCGCCGCCAGCGACGCGCACTATCTGTCGATAGCGCTGCGCGAGTATTACGACGAGAAATCTTCCGCCGGGATCGACGGCTATTCCGAAAAAGCTCTGGCGCGGGTCTGGAAAGCGGTGCGCTTTTCCTGGTGGATGACCTCGATGCTGCATAAGTTTCCGGACACCGAAGGTTTTGGCGCGCGCATTCAGCTGGCCGAGCTCGATTATGTCGTAAGCTCCAAGGCGGCGATGACCTCACTGGCGGAGAATTACGTCGGACTGCCGTTTTAGGATCGCGGATGTCCATCCGTCATCCCCGCGCAACGGCTTCGCCGTTGTCGCTGGAGGTGCGAGCCTTGCGGTGCACTTGCACCGCTGGGCGAGCCTCGAAGGATGAGCGGCCCCCGTCTGTGGCCGTCGTCCTTCGAGACGGCCGCGTTGCGGCCTCCTCAGGATGACGGTGAATAGTTCGAGTGTGCCCAAAAGGGGTTGGACGCCATGCTCACCTTGTATTTCGCGCCGGGCGCAAGTTCGATGGCCGTGCACATCGCGCTGCATGAGATTGGGGTAGCGTTCGAGGGCAAGCCGATGTCGTTCAAGAAAAACGACATGCGCTCGCCCGACTTTCTTGCCGTCAATCCGGAAGGCAAGGTGCCAACGTTGCTGATCGACGGCCGTCCGCTGACCGAGGTCGCGGCCATCCTGTATTATCTCGCCAAACGCTTTCCGGAAGTGGGATTGTTGCCGCGCGAAAATCTCGAGGCCGAGGCGCAGGCGCTGTCCTGGATGTCGTTCATCGCTTCCACCCTGCATCCGGCGCGCTCACGCGGACTGGACTACGCCATCGAAGTCTGGGGGATCGCGGATCGCAGGTTGGGAAACGGCTGGGCGCTCGGCGAGCGCTATTCGATCGCCGACATCCATCTGTTCCGGCTCTACTGGCGGCTGTTCAATTCGCTCAAACCCGCGGCCGGCACCTTTCCGAATCTCGACGCGCATTATGCGCGGATGATGGCTCGCTCAGCGGTGCAGAAGACGATCAGAATCGAATCCGCGATCGGATATGAATTGCCGGCGTGAACGCTGTCACTATGCCGTCATACCCCGCGAAAGCGGGGTATCCAGTACGCCGCGGCCTCTCGATTCTGTCGCAACTGCTTTGGAATACTGGATCACCCGCTTTCGCGGGTGATGACAACTAAGCCCGTTTAAAACTTTGTATGCGGTGCATTTCGCGCGCGGATCGCGTTTGATGGCGGCAATGATTTCATCAAGCGAGCCGCTCATGACCGCCGAAAATATCCCCGAGGGTTTTGAACCCCACTTCCGCAAGAGCCCGTTCACCGATCCCTGGGAGCCGCTTTATTCCAGGCGGACCGACAAGGCGGTCTTCATGGGGCTGCGATTGGCAAAACCGCACACCAATGCCCGTGGGCTGATTCACGGCGGGCTGATCGCCTCGCTCGCCGACAACGCGATGGGCTATAGCTGCGCGCTTGGGATGGACAATGCGCTCTCGCTGGTGACGATCTCGCTTGCGGTCGATTTTGTCGGCTCGGCACAGATCGGACAATGGCTCGTGGTCGAGCCGGAGGTGATCAGGACCGGCAGCACCATCTGCTTCGCGCAGAGTTTCATCAGGGCCCACGACGCCGTGATCGCGCGCGCCAACGGAACCTTCCGCGTGGTGCCGAAGAAGGGGTGACTGTCACGCCGGTGCGCACATCAATTCCCATGTCATGCCCCGCGAAGGCGGGGCATCCAGTACTCCGTGGCAGTGATCGGAATCGAGACGCCGGCGTTTACTGGATCACCCGCTTTCGCGGGTGATGACGACGAATTTTGCGGGATGCTGGCGGATCAACAATCACCCAAAGCGCCACTGGCTGGTCTCGATCACGAGATCGATGAAGGTGCGCACCTTGGCCGACAGCAGCCGTGAGGTCGGATAGACGATGTGGATCGGCAGCGCCGGCCGCTGGAATTTCGCCAGCACAACCCTGAGCCGGCCACCCTTGATCGCGTCGGCCGCCTGGTAGGCCATCACATCGGCAAGCCCGCCGCCCTGCTCGGCATACTGGATCGCAGCATCGGCGCTGTTGGTGATGAAACGCGGCGTTGTGGTCACGCGGAGCTCGCGGCCGTCTTTGGCAAAGCGCCACTCCGGCGTGACGCCGAACTGGATGGTGTCGTGCGATGCGGTCGCCTCCGGCGTCTTCGGCTCGCCGCGCGCCTTCAGATAGGCTGATGAGGCCACCACGATCCGCGGCATCTCGCCGACAAGGCGCGCAACAAGCGAGGAATCCGGCAAATGACCGATCCTGACCGCGAGATCGACGCCGTCCTCGACGAGGTTGACCATGCGGTCCGACAGCCGCAATTCGCCAGACACTTCGCAATAGCGCTTCAGATAGGCCGACATGATCGGTGAGACATGGAGGCGGCCGAAGCCGACCGGCGCCGAGACCACCAGGCGCCCGCTCGGCCGCGTCTGTTCTCCCTCGGCCACGCCTTCGGCCTCCTCGACATCGGCAAGGATGCGCCTGGCGCGCTCCAAGTAACGCGTGCCGGCGTCGGTCAGCGTCACAGACCGTGTGGTCCGCTGCAACAGCCGCGCGCCGAGACGCTCTTCCAGCGCCGCGATCAGCCGCGTCACCCCGGAAGGCGACAGGCCGAGCTTGCGCGCGGCCGGCGCAAAACCGCTAAGGTCGGCGACGGTGACGAAGGCCTGCATGGCGTCGATACGGTCCATGGCATTATTGCATATCCCGCAATGATGAAGTGTCAATTCAATAGATTGTTTAAATTCTGGGAAAGTCCATGTAGGTGGCGAGAAGCGGGGGCTTTAGCCCCGGCCTCAGGAGATGCCCCGATGTCAGACACTCACACCTTTTCCAGCGATGTGGCCTTTACGCCCGCGGTGAAGTCGATCCAGATCCGAAAGGGTTCGCGCGAGGCCTATGCCCGTGTCGAGCAGCATGGCGGCTGGCGCACCGAGATCGACGATAATCTCGCTGGCTTCCTCGCCGAGACCAACAGTTTCTATCTCGCCACCGCCTCAGCCGACGGCCAGCCCTATATCCAGCATCGCGGCGGACCGAAGGGCTTTATCAAGATCCTGGACAAGAACACGATCGCGTTCGCCGATTACAGCGGCAACCGGCAGTACATCACCCAGGGCAATCTCTCGGAGAATGTGAAAGCGCATATCTTCGTGATGGATTATGCCCATCGCCGCCGCGTCAAGATCTGGGGTGAGGCGCGGGTCATCGATGACGATCCGGCGCTGACGAAGTCGCTGATGCCGCAGGGCTACAAGGCGCGGCCCGAGCAGGTGATGCTGTTCAAGATCGCGGCTTGGGATACCAACTGTCCGCAACACATTCCGCAGAAATTCGATGCGGCCGATGTTGCGGCGGCGCTAGCCTCGCGCGACGCGCGGATCGCCGAGCTCGAGGCGGAGCTCGCGGCACTGAAGGGCCAGCCCACGCCTGCGCACTAAACGTCAGGCGGCCGCGGCCTCGCGCAGCGGGGTCCACGCAAACTCCGGATAATATTGGCCCATCATGCGGTCGACATAGGCCGTGAGATTCTGGAATTGTTCGGTGCGTTCGCGCAGATTCGAATCGAAGAACGGCGTCAGGATGCCGGCGAGCGCGCCGAAGGCGGTGGCATCGGCGCCGCACGGTCTGTCGCCGAACAGATAGGGCCGGCCGCCAAGCTGCACCGACAGCGCAAACAGCGAGCGACAGGCAAGATCGATGTCGCCGTCCGGGGAGTGGCGGCCGAGCCCGCTCAACAGATAATTCTCGGCGACGCGGAATTGCGCATCTTCGCGGAGCTTTTCGCGCAGATGCGCGGGCGCTCCGTCGAAGAAATGCGTTGGCCCCTTGGCGAAATTGTCAGGATCGACCCAGCGCGCGCCGACCAGCGCCCAATAGACATGGTGCTCGATCATCCGCTCGAACGCCCAGGCTTGCGCGCGCTCCCGCAGATCGAGGCCGGCGTCGAAATCGAAGCTATATTTGGCCTCGATATGGGCCCGGATGAAGGTGGAGTCGGCGATGCTATGGGCATCATCGACGATATAGGGCAGCTGCCCCTTGGGAGAGGCCGGCGGCATCGCCCGCTCCTTGCGGTATTCGAGGCCCGCCATCTTCAATTGGACTTCGGTCTTGGTCACGAACGGGCTTATTTCGGGCAGGCCGAATCCGGCGCCAAAGCCGTACAGGGTGATCATGCGAGGCTCCAAATCTCTCGAAACAGGGGGCGAGCGTGGCCGCCCCCTGCTGCCACCGTGGTGTCAGCAGCCGCCGCAAAACGGGCGCCCTTGAGCGCCTGGCTGATGATTTTTTGCGCCCAGGCGGCTAGCTGCTTCTGGATGAGGGCATCAAGCGCGGCGAGCGCGTCCAGGCCCAAGGCAACGACGACCCAGCGGAGATCGGTGGACTGGCAGTGGATGGCAGCGGCGCGCTCCAACGCCCAGCTCTGGAGGCGCCAGAGCGGTCCGAGACCGCCGTGGACGCCGAATTCGCGAGAAAACATCATGGACAAATCCCCTTCAGTTGAAGTGTTGTCCCGTTATAAGAAGCCCCTGCTGCCAACATGCTGTCAGCATCGGCAAGGGCGGCCCTCGAAAAAGAGAGTTCCATGAGACGTGCCGACCGGCTGTTTCAGATCATTCAGGTGCTCAGGCGCACCCGAAAGCCGCTGACCGCTGATGCCATTGCGGCCGAGCTGGAAACCTCGAAACGCACGATCTATCGAGACATCGCGACTCTGATCGGGCAGCGGGTGCCGATCCGCGGCGAGGCCGGCATGGGCTACATCCTGGAGAAAGGATTCGACCTGCCGCCCTTGATGCTGACACCCGACGAAATCGAGGCGGCCGTGCTCGGCGCGCAATGGGTGGCCGGACACGCCGATGCGACGCTGGCGCGCGCCGCCGACGATCTGATCGCCAAGATCGCCGACACGGTGCCGGAACGGTTGCGGCCGTTCGTGCTGGAGCCCGCGAGCCGCGCCCGCCCCGGCTGGTCCCGGGAGCCCGACCGCATCGACATGGTGCGGACGCGGTCGCAGATCCACGAAGGCAAGAAGATCACGCTGCATTACCGGGACGAGCAGGGCCGCGACAGCGAGCGCACGATCTGGCCGATTGCGGTCGGCTATCTCGAAGCGGTGCGGCTGCTCGCGGCCTGGTGCGAGTTGCGCAAGGATTTTCGCAGTTTTCGAACCGACCGCGTCGTCAACGCCGATTACCTCGACGAAAGGTATCCCGAGCGGCGCGACATCCTCAGGGCGAAATGGCGGCAGAGCCTGGTCTGGGAACGGCCCAGGGACACCTAATAAGGACACCTAATCAAGGACACCTGATCGACATGGAAACCAGCGGTCCAGCCATCGCGGCCGAAAACCCCTGCCAGGGGTGCGGGGCTTGCTGCGCCTATTCGTCGAACTGGCCGCGCTTCACCACCGAGGACGATGCGGCGCTCGACCTCATTCCAGGTGATCTGGTCAATGAAAGATTGTCGGGCATGCGCTGCGAGGACGACCGTTGCGCCGCATTGCAGGGCAAGGTGGGCATCGCGACGTCGTGCGGGATTTACGCGATACGGCCCGAAGTTTGCCGGACCTGCATGCCCGGCGATGCCGAATGCGCGATGGCGCGGAGAAAGCACGGCCTGCCGGCGCTGGTGTAATTGCTGATGTTGGCTGTTGGGTGGGCCAAGCCAACGGGTCGCGCGAATGCGCGCCCGATGATAAACTCCGCGAGCCACCATCGCGCGTCAATGCAATCACGGTGGGCACGGCGCAGATGCGCCTTTGCCCACCCTACGCACTTCGCGGGGACGACCAGAGGAGAGATTGTGAGCTACGCCGTCACGGCCTCGGTCACTTCGTCATCGTCGAGGTCTTCGATCGGCGCGAGGGTCGAGAGCGGCTTGGTCGAGAGCGTGATCGGCTTGCGGTTGCCGGAGGACAATGTCGGCGCCGAGCGGGCCGCCGGTTCGCGCGACAGTGCGTAGAGGGTAGAGCCAACGCGGCCGCCCAACTGGATCAGGTCGCGTTCGTTGCAGGAGGCTGCGATCGCGAGCGCAAGCGAATAGAGGTGGCTTCGGCGATAGCAGAACAGCGCCAGCATCGCCCGGACGTCGGAAGAAACACTCTCGACCAGCCGAGGCAGGCCTTGCTCGCTGGCGCGATACATCTCGCCAAGCAGTTCGTCGCGGACCGGGCAAAAATCGTTTTCGTATGCGTCGCGGCTTGAAAACATTGCAGTTCCCCCAGGTTCTGGAAGATGCAACGCAATTATCTAACGAAGGGTTAACCACCGAGGCCGGTAGTGATACGGAAGGCTTGCGCCACGCCCGCGAATCGGAACGCGGCATGATCCCGAAAAAGCCTGCCCCGCACTTGATGCGGGGTGGGCACCGGTTTTCGGACCAGATCATGCAAAAAGCGTCACGCGCAGGAAGCGGCTCAGAGCGAGTGAGCCTTCATCCACGCAGCGATCGCCCGGCCGATGGCCGCGCCGGAATCCTCCTGGATGAAATGCGAGCCCGGAACGGTCACCTCGGCCTGGTTCTTGAAACTCCGGCAGAATTCTCTCACGGCGCCGATCAGGATCGCGCCCGGCTCGGCATTGACGAACAGCTTTGGGACTTCGTTCTCGGCCATCCACTGCGCATAGTCGGATGCGATCTGCACCACGTCGGCAGGTTCGCCCGCGATCGGGATCTGGCGCGGCCAGGTCAGGGTCGGCCAGCGGTCTTCTCGTTCCGGATAAGGTTTTCGGTATTCCGCCATCTCGGCCTCGGAGAGTTTGCGCAGCACCGAGCCCGGCAATACCCGTTCGACGAACATGTTGCGGTCGAGGATCATGCTTTCGCCCTTGTCGGAGCGAAAGCCCTGAAAAATCGGCGTCGCCGCCGCGCTCCATTCCTCCCAGCCGGCAACCGGGCGCACGATCGCCTCCATATAAGCGATGCCGCGCACGCGATTGCGGTGGCGGTTGGCCCAGTCAAAACCCAACGCCGAACCCCAATCGTGGATCACGAATGTGATGGGCTCCTTGGGACCGATCACCGCATCGATGAAGTTTTCGAGATATTTGCGGTGGGTGGTGAAACGATAGGTATCGGGACCGGGATTGGGTAGCTTGGCGGAGGAGCCCATGCCGATCAGGTCGGGCGCAATCAGCCGGCCGTGCCCTTCCAGTTCGCCGATGACGTTGCGCCAGAGATAGGACGAGGTCGGATTGCCGTGCAGGAACAGCACCGGCGCGCCGCTGCCGCGTTCGTGGTAAGCCATGCGAGAGCCCAGCACATCGACGGACTTTTTTGTCAGCGGTTGTTCTGTCATTGATCTTCCGGCCTCCACCATCAACTCCAACATGGCGCGCGATCGCGCCGAGTGCAAATCAATGTCTCTTGCTTTCGCCATTTCCGACCTGCGCCGGCGCCCGGAATTCTTCGACACCGTCGCGATGCGGATATGGCGGGCGTGGTGGGAGGCGGAAGGCGCTTCGCTCGACTACATTTCCGGCCGCCTGCGCGAGAACATGAGCGACACGCCGATCCCGTTGGCGCTGGTCGCCCATGACGACGAAGCGTTTCTCGGCACCGCCTCGGTGATCGCCTCCGACCTCGCCGAGCGGACGCAGTTGACGCCATGGGTCGCAGCGGTGTGGGTCGAGGAAGAGGCGAGAGGCCATGGCATCGGCGCAGCCCTGGTCGAGCGCGCCGCGCAGGATTGTTTCGCGATCGGGTTCGACCGCGCCTATCTCTGCGCGCGGCCGCGAATGCTCGGCTTTTATCAAAGGCTCGGCTGGAGCCTGCTGGAGCGGCAGGTCGGGCGACAGGGTCTCGACGTATTTTTTCGGGAAGCCAATACTAACAAAATCAATTCGCCGCCATAAAGATCGACAAACCAAAACCGGTGAGATGGTGCAGCGCCTGATCGATGCCGATCAGCCACCAGAACCATTGGTGCTCCATGGTCACGTTGAAGGTCGAGACGCAAAGGCCCTTGGCGCGATCGATGGTGATGTGGATCGCGAAATCGATAAAGGCGACGAACCAGAACCGCGGCGCGACGATCAGGATAAACGGAAGCGCAACTGCAAGGTGTATCAGGCAATGCACCAGAAGCGGCAGCGCCCAGCCCTTCTTCTGGTCCTTGCCTTGCGCCATCCAGGCATTCTGCAAGAGGAAGTCTGCGATGACGTGCTTGACCGTCAAAAGCAGCATCCAGCCCACCAGCAGGCCAACCGGAACCGATGACGACATGGGTGGGAACGACAAAGCTGACGCCCTCGCTGGCTCGAACCTGGAACGCACGAAAACAACGAGGCGTTCAGCGCAACTTCCATTAAACAGGGCCAATTCGGCCCGGCATGACCCTTTTATGGCATCTCCCGCGCCGGATTGCACCTGTGGGGAACCGGAAAAAGGTAAGGTGTGGCCGAACGGCGATAGCGGCGCGCCGCGCGGTTTCGGCCGGTAGGGTTACCCTGCGGCCGCGGTTTGCAATTGGCTTGGCTGCGGATATCATGCCACACGCGAAAAATTATTGTTCTTTTTTAGGTATTTACGATCCGGTCGACCGAACCGTGAAGCCGCTGCCGGGACAAACTGTCGCGGCACTTGGTGGGAGCCATGAGCGCCGAAGTCCCAACCAATTCGGTGGAGCAGCCTCTCCCTCGCTCGCAGGTTGTCAAGACCAACCGCCGGCAGGTGCTGCTGTTTGCGCTGGCAACCCTGATCCTGACGCTTGCAACGGTCTGGGGCGGCCGCATCCTGTTGAAGAATTCCGAGACGCTGACATTCGCGGTCGGCGACGCCAACAGCGATGAGGCGCAGTTCGCCGCCAAGCTCGCGACCGTGCTGAAAAACAATTCGTCGCGGCTGCGCCTGAAGATCGCGTTCAATCCCGACAATGCCAAGGCGCTGTCGCAGTTCGACCGCAAGGAAGCCGATCTTGCGATATTGCGCACCGACGCAAAGGTGCCGCCGCGCGCCCGGGCGCTCGCGATCCTGGAGCATGATGTGCTGCTCCTGATCGGCCCGGGCAACAAGAAGATCAAATCGCTTGCCGATCTGAAAAAGATCAAGAAGATCGCGGTGATCGGCGATGGCGACAACAATGTCGCCTTCGTCCGCAACGTCCTCGACATGAGCGACGGCACCGAGGCCGCCTCGCGGGTGCAGTTGGCGCCAGGCGGATCGACGCTGGACAAATTGTTGGGATCGGGCGGCTTCGGCGCCGTGATCGCGATCGTGCACACCTCCAGGATCATGAAGGACAAGAGCTACGCGCAATATGCCAAGCGCGGTGGCTTCACGTTGAATGCGATCGACGAGGCAAAAGCGCTGGAGCGAAAGATCCCGGGCATTTCCGAAGAAACGCTGTCGACCGGCATGCTGTCCTCTTCGCCCGAGATCCCCGACGACGATCTCGACACGATCGGCCTGCAATGGCTGCTGGTGGCGCAGTCCCGGATGTCGACGACGACGTCCGGCGACCTCGCCCGCATCATCTACGAGAACAAGTCGGGACTGGGGCTGGACGACGGCTTCGCCTCCAGGATCGAGCCCGCGGCCACCGACAAGGATGCCTTCATCGTCGCCCACCAGGGCGCCGCCGAATATATCAACGACGAGACCAAGTCGTTCATGGACCGCTACAGCGACATGCTGTATCTCGGCGCCGCGGCGCTCAGCGTGATCGGTTCGATCTTCGCCGCCATCTACACCAAGATTACCCGGATCGCGCCGGAGAAGGCGAGCGAGCTCGCCACCGCCATCCTCGACATCGGCGAGCGGATCGAGCATGCCAACTCGCTGGATGCGCTCGAGGCGCTACAGGAAGAGCTCGAAGGCATCCTTCGCGGCGCGGTGGTAGGCCTGCGCGACGGCACCATCAGTAGCGACGGGCTCGATACGTTCAAGCTCGGCTACGAATTCGTCCGCGACGAGATCGGCATGCGCCGCGACTATTTGAAGCGGCACGCTGGCCACGAGGACAAGATGGTGGTCGTGAAGTCAGCGCAAAGCGCCTAGAGGCCGTTTTCCCTGGCGACAAGGTCGTCGATCGTCCTTGACGATTTTCTGATCGAGGTGTTTGATCATTTGGTCCTTTGCCCCGTTCAACGAGCGGCGGAGCCAAAACGGTTCCCGCTTTTTTCCGCCTGTCACGCGTTGACGACGGACATAGCGGAGCCCACCCCAGCATCGCCGCCTGATGAGTGGCAATAGATGCGAGCAGCGCACGCTGCGGCAGTGGCGATGCAATGCCCCTGCGCGCGCGAGGTGCTGGTTTCTTGCCGTGATCGAACTTCAGACCGAGGAGGAAACGAGGGGGAAACATGATCGAGGGTAGATACGACTCGCGCACCCTGGCAAACATGAATGTCGCGCTCGACCGTGTTTGCGAGAAGGCCGCGCATGGCGAGGATTACGCGGTCCGCAAACGCGTCGCCAAGCAGATCATCAGATGCGCCAACAGCGGCAAGACGACGCTCAGCGATCTGACCGCCGCCGGTCAGCGCGCACTGATCAAGGTCGCGGCCGCGCCGAACGCGCCGAACTAGGGCATGATCAGGAAAAAGCCTGCCTCGCACTTGATGCGGGGTGGGAACCGGTTTTCCCTCGCGACAAACGCGAAGCGTCTGCGCGGAGATCATGCTCAAACAAAGAGGTAAAATCATCCCGCAGCCGCATCGGCGCCTACGCCGAGCGCCCGCGCGCGGATTTGCGCGATCACGCGCTTGAGCGCGGCTTGTCGCGGATCGGGCATGGCGGCAGCGCGCGCCTCCGTCACTGCGCCGGCGAGGTCTGCGAGCGGCAACGCGGCATCGAAGGTCGGTTTCGCCAGGCCATTGATGATCGCGTGCCAATCGGCGAGCCCCTGACGGTAGCGACCGCCATAACCCTCGACCATGGTCGCGGTCTGAACGATCGCGAAGGTTGCCTTCGGCTGCTTCGCCAGACTGCGCGCGATCATGTGCAGCCAGCGCTCGACCCAGGCGCGTTCCTCGCCATAGCGGATCGAAAACAACCGCCAGCGGCGCAGCCACGCCTCGACCTTCAACCGCCGAATGCCCCATTGGCTCACCGTGCTGAAAGGAATCGAGACCTGCTTGTGCGCCCACCCTAGCCTGTTGAGCACCTCGAGCACGGGTTCGGCGGCCACCGCGGGGAGCGCATCGACCAGTTCATCGAACCGCAGTTTCCTGATGTCGGTGGATCGAAGCTGACCGTCGCTGTCCCGGAACTCGGCGAGCTTTAATTGCGCGATCCGGATCGCATCCTCATAGGCCATCCGGTTCGCCATCAATCGCGCGATCTCGCAGAAGGTTGCGGCATCGACGTCCTGGCGGCCGACGAAGCGCCGCAACCGCTCGACATAGAGTTTCGCGTAGGCGGCGCCCTGATAATCCATCAACAGATGGATGCCGTCACCGACGATGGACGAGGCGCCGTCGGGCAAGCCGTCCGGCAGGAACGGCGGCGAGTGGTCCTGTTCATCGAGGAAATCGGCGAACAGATAACGAAGCGAAGACAACAGGCCGTCGTCCGACACGACAATACCCCCGGTCATCACGCGGGCGTCGGTGCAGCGCCGGGCATCACCGCCGTCTGCTGCGCCAGCCGCTGCTCCAGCGTGCCGATATTCTGAAACAGCCGCGCGCTGGCAAGGCGCAAAAAATAGAAGCCGAAGGCGGGATTCTGCACATACAGTTCCTCGACCTTGCTGTAGCTGACGCTGAGAATGAGACCAGGCTCGACGCATTCCAGCGTCTGGGTTCGCATGTTCGACGGTGACAACATGCCGAGTTCGCCGACGATGGCGCCAACCGGCAATTCGATACCAGATTCCACGAGCTTGAAGCGGCCGCTGACGATGTAGAGCATGTCCTCGGCCTTCTCATCCTTGTAGAAAAGCACTTCGCCGGCTTCGCATCTGCGCTCGGTCATGAAAGGCTTCAACCACTCCATCGACAGATCGCTGTTGACGGACTTTCTGACGTCGCGCACGAGCTGCAGCATCTGGTGCAGCCGATACGAATTGAGCGCCAGCACGACCGACTGCACCAGGATGACCAGGAAGTTGTGGCTCGGAATCGCCGTCGTGATCAGAACGAGGTTGGTGAGGATGCCGAAGACCCGTAGCGGGATCATCGTCCGCATCGTGGTGGTGGCGACCACAAAGATCGACGCAAACAGGGTGCCTGCGGTCCCTGCGTGCTCTGCGAGATGTGAGGTATCCATCGGGTCAACCAAATTTATTAAAGGAGAGAGCGGGCGCGCCGGTTATTTCCAGCGCGGCCGCCATCATAATGTCCACGGGGGCTTTGATATACGCGCAAAAAGGCCGCGTTTCGTTAAGGATTCGGGTTGTTCCGGTCAAATTGCCTCAAATCGGGCGCCTTCACGCAGTGATTGGCGCGACGCAGCGAAAGGCTCCGTTGCATGGCGAAAAAAAGAGGGTGAATGCCGATAACGCTGTTTTCCAGCCGTCGTTGACGGCCTCCCCCAGTGGGGGCACTTTGTGCGGCGCGGCCAAGCCGTGCCGCATCTGTTTCTCGTTGAGCCTTAAGGCCGCTTTTTTCGAATGTCCAAGCCGCGCACGTTTCCAGCTCTGACGCTATTCATGGTGGCGACGGCCGGCCGCAACATGACCAAGGCAGCCTATGTCGCCGTCCTGACCGGCGTCGTGATGATGGTGCTGCTGACGGTGAACCCCGCCTATGAGGCGGCGCATCACTGGGTCGACGCGGTGCTGTGGGCGTGTCTGGCCTTCTTCCTGTTCGAATGGGTGGTCCGGCTTCAATACGCGTTTCACGCGCATCGCGGCTGGAGTTACGCGCTGTCCGGCCGCGGGCTGCTCGACGCCGTCTCCGCGATCGCGATACCGATCGCTCTGGTGCTTGGTGCCGATCCCAAATCAGCCTGGCTGCTCGGCATATTCTGGATGTTCAAGGTGGTCCCGGGGATTCCGGGACTGCGCCAGTTGCGCCGGGTGCTGGTCCTGGAATCAGGGCCGCTGTTGAGCGTGCTGGTGATTTTCCTGATGGTGCTGTTCCTGGCTGCGGTGACGATGTATTTTCTGGAACGCGACGTCCAGCCGAACAATTTCGACAGCGTGCCCGCGGCCCTGTGGTGGGCGGTCGTCACCTTGACGACCGTGGGATATGGCGACGTGGTGCCGATCACGCCGCTCGGCCGACTGGTCGCTGCATTGGTGATGATCTGCGGCCTCGGCGTATTCGGGCTGTGGACCGGTATCCTGGCCACCGGATTTGCCGCCGAAACCCGGCGCGACAATTTCCTCAAAACCTGGGATTCGGTGAGCAAGGTGCCGTTCTTCGCCGCGCTCGGCCCGGCCGCGATCGCCGACGTGACGCACATGTTGCGCACCATGGACCTGCCGGCGCGCACCATGATCATCCGCAAGGGGCAGCAGGGCGACTGCATGTATTTCATCGCCGCCGGCGAGGTCGAAGTCGATCTGCCGGGCAAGAAGGTCAAACTTGACGACGGCGCGTTCTTCGGCGAGATGGCGCTGCTCGGCAGCAATACGCGCTCCGCCAATATCATGACGACGCGGGTGTCGCGGCTTTTGGTGCTCGATCTGGTCGATTTCCGCCTGTTGATGGCGCGCCATCCCGATCTCGCCGAGACCATCGATGCCGAAGCCAAGCGGCGCGCGCTGGAGAACAGATGATGCAAGTCCAATCCGCAGCAGTCGAGGCGGCAACGCCACCGGTGCTCGAACTGTCTGGCGCGCGCGCCATCATCCGCCTCAACCGGCCGAAACATCTGAACCGGCTGCAGGCGGAAGATCTCGAAATATTGCTGGGCCTGTTCGACCGCATCGAGGCCGATCCCGCGATCCGGGTGTTGGTTGTGACCGGAACCGGCAGGGCTTTCAGCGCCGGCTATGATCTGAACTCGGTCGCCGAGCGCGCCGTCGGCGCCGATGAAGAGAAGAGCGCCGGCTCGGCGTTCGAAGTGGTCGTCAACCGGCTGGAGAATCTTCGCGTGCCAACGATCTGCCGGCTCAATGGCGGGGTCTATGGCGGCTCGACCGATCTGGCGCTGGCCTGCGATTTCCGGATCGGCATCGACACCGGCGAGATGTTCATGCCGGCAGCGCGGCTGGGGCTGCATTATTACAAGAGCGGCATCGCCCGCTACGTTTCGCGGCTCGGCGCCGACAACGCCAGGAAGCTGTTCCTGACCGCGGAGAAGATCAGCGCGCCGGAAATGCTGCGGATCGGCTATCTCACCGCCATGGTGCCGGCCGAGTCGCTCGACGAGGAGGTGGACCGGCTGGCGAAATTGCTTGCCGGCAACGCGCCGGTGGCGATGGCCGGCATGAAGCGCACCATCAACGAGATCGCCCGCGGCAAGCTCGACGAGGCGGCCGCCGATCAGCGTGCCCGCGACAGCATGCGCGGCGCCGAGATCAAGGAAGGCGTGAGGGCGTTTGCCGAGAAGCGCCCGCCGAAGTTCTAGCCTCTTCCCCTCTCCCCTTGTGGGAGAGGGTGGCTTCGCGAAGCGAAGGCGGGTGAGGGGTCTCTCTCCGCGGATGCAGACCCCTCATCCGCCCACGATACTTCGTATCGCGGGCACCTTCTCCCACAAGGGGAGAAGGAAGCAAAAAGCTACTCCTCAACAAACGTCACGGTATCGGCGACGCTGGCGCGCGAGGTGCGGTAGCTGTTGACCTTGTGGGCATGGTCCGCGAACCCGAACGAAATGCCGCAGACCACACGGCGGTCGTCCGCAAGATTGAAGTGGCGGCGGATCAGCGCCGAATGGCGCGCCAGCGCTGCCTGCGGAATGGTGCCCAGCCCAAGCGCCTGGGCCGCCAGCAAGAAATTGCTGACATAGGCGCCGCAATCGATCGCGCCGTACACCCCGAGCGGCTCGTCGGTATGGATGATGGCGACATGCGGCGCGCTAAAGAAATTGTAATTCTCCAGCGCCTGTTTTGCATAAGCGGCCTTGTCGCCTCTGATAATGCCGAGCGTGTTGTAAAGCTGAAAGCCGCTCTCGCGGCGGCGTTCGAGATAAACCCCGAGATATTCGCGCGGCGGCGGGAAGTCATGGCCGTCGGGGGCGCCGGACGCCGCCTCCGCATAGATCAGCTTGCGGAAACGTTCCTTGGCCTCGCCGCTTGCGATCAGAACCTGCCACGGCTGGCTGTTGCACCATGACGCGGTGCGTTGGGCTACGGTCAGCACATGCTCGATGGTTTCGCGCGGGACTTCTCGCGGCAGAAAGGCGCGCACCGAATAGCGCTCGTTCAGAAGCTCTTCGAGCACGCCGATGCGGTCTTCCGTCGTATAACGCGCCTCTGGCACCTTTGCCGCGTCATCCATGATCAGCGCCCTTTCGTCGGGATCTTGTTGAACGGAACGTCCTTGTCGACGCGGATGTCGCCGGGCAGCCCCAGCACGCGCTCGGCGATGATGTTGCGCAGGATTTCGTCGGTGCCGCCGGCGATCCGCATCGACGGCGAAGACAATAGCATCTGCTGGAACTGGCCGCGCGCCTCTTCCTCGGCATCGCCGGTGAAAACGCCGGCCGCGCCTTCAAGATCCATCGCGTAGGTCGCGATGTCCTGCAGCATCGAGCCCGCGACTAGCTTGCCGATCGAGTTTTCGGGTCCCGGACGCTCGCCTTTCGAAAGCGCCGAGATCGCGCGGTAGCTGGTGTATTTCAGGCCGCTTGACTTCACCGCCCAGCTCGCGAGTTTCGAGCGGGTGGCGCGGTCGTCGATCGCAAGGCCGTCTTCCGTCATCAGGTTGGAGCAGAACTCGAACATTTCGGGGAAACCGGTCGCAAGCCGCGAGCCAATCGACATCCGCTCGTTCATCAGCGTGGTCAGCGACACATTCCAGCCGTCGCCTATCGCGCCGAGGCGCTGATGATCGGGGATCACCACGTCGGTGAAATAGACCTCGTTGAATTCCTGCATGCCGTTGGCCTGCTTGATCGGCCGCACTTCGACACCTTTGCTTTTCATGTCGAGGAAGAACATGGTCAGGCCCTTGTGCTTGGGCACATTGGGATCGGTGCGGGTGATCAAAAGGCCATAGTCGGAATAATGCGCGCCGGAAGTCCAGATCTTCTGGCCGTTGATGATCCAGTTGTCGCCCCGCTTTTCGGCGCGGGTGCGCAGGCCTGCGACGTCGGAGCCGCCGGCCGGCTCGGAGAACAACTGGCACCAGATCTGCTCGCCGGAGGCGAGTTTCGGCAGATAGTGGCGTTTGTGTTCCTCGGAGCCATAGGCCATCACGGTCGGCCCGCACATGCCCTCGCCGATTTGAAACGGCTGCGTCAGCTTGCCGTAGACGCCCTCTTCCTGCTGCCAGATCACGCGCTCGATCGGGGTAGCGCCGCGGCCACCATATTCCTTTGGCCAATGCAGACAGGCCCAGCCGCCCTCGGCCTTCTTCTTCTGCCAGGCCTTGCCGACGTCGACGATGTCGTGCTTTTGCAGGCGGATGCGGCCGAGCGAGGATTTGGAAAGCTCCGCCTCGAGCTCCTTCGGCGCGTTGGCGTCGATCCATTTGCGCGCGGTTGCGCGGAATTCGGCTTCCTGCGGCGTGTCATCGAAGTTCATGGCGGCTTCCTCTGCGTAGGGTGGGCTGAGCGAAGCGAGCCCACCATTTAAGCGTGACGCGGTGGGCAACGCTGCGCGATGCCCACCCTACGAAATCGGTTATCTTCCCTTGGTCGGTATCTTGTTGAACGGCACGTCCTTGTCCACGCGAATATCGCCAGGTAACCCCAGCACGCGCTCGGCGATGATGTTGCGCATGATTTCATCGGTGCCGCCTTCGACCCGGGTACCTGGGGCGCGCAGCAGCATTGCCTGGAATTTGCCAGTGGCTTCCGCATCGTCAGGCCCGCTCAGCACGCCGGCGGCGCCTTGCAGATCCAGCGCGAAGGTCGCAACGTCCTGGACCATCGATCCCGCGACCAGTTTGCCGATCGAATTCTCAGGGCCCGGGCGCTCGCCTTTCGATAGCGCCGAGATGGTGCGCATGCTGGTATATTTCAGCCCGCTTGCCTTTACCGCCCAGTTCGCCAGCTTCGAACGCACATTGCGGTCGTCGATCGCAAGGCCATCTTCCAGCATCAAACTGCTGCAGAACTCGAACAATTCCGGAAAGCCGGTCGCGACTCCTGCGCCGATCGACATCCGTTCATTCATCAGCGTGGTCAGCGAGACATTCCAGCCATCGTTGACCTCGCCGAGGCGTTGCGAGTCGGGAATCTTCACGTCGGTGAAATAGACCTCGTTGAAATCGGATTGGCCATTGGCCTGCTTGATCGGCTTGATCTCGACGCCCGGGCTCTTCATGTCCAGGAAGAACATGGTCAGCCCCTTGTGCTTGGGCACATTGGGATCGGTGCGGGTGAGCAAAATGCCGTAATCGGAATAATGCGCGCCGGAGGTCCAGATTTTCTGGCCGTTGATAATCCAGTCGCCGCCGCGCTTCTCCGCGCGCGTGCGCAGGCCCGCGACGTCGGAACCCCCGGCCGGCTCGGAAAACAACTGGCACCAGATCTTTTCGCCGGACGCGAGCGGCGGCAGATATTTGCGCTTCTCGTCTTCGCCGGCGAACGCCATCATGGTCGGCCCGCACATGCCGTGGCCGATGATGAACATCGCCGAGAGCTTGCCGAAGGCACCCTCCTCCTGCTGCCAGATCACGCGCTCGATCGGCGAGGCGCCGCGGCCGCCATATTCCTTCGGCCAGTGCAGGCAGGCCCAGCCCGCATCGGCCTTCTTCTTCTGCCAGGCTTTTGCGACTTCCAGGATGTTGGCGCCCTTGAGCTGGGTGCGGCCGAGCGAGGATTTTCTCAATTCCTCCTCATATTGCTTCGGCGCATTCGCCGCGATCCAGGCTTTTGCCTGGCTGCGGAATGCGGCTTCCTGCGGGGTGTCGTCGAAGTTCATTTTCTCAATCCTCGGCCGCGCTCGGACCGGTTCGCTTCGTAGGATGGGTTGAGCGGAGCGAAACCCATCATGTGCTGCCCGTGTTGTGATGGGTTTCGCTGCGCTCTACCCATCCTACAATCTTCAATCGTCAAGCCGCGTTTTTCTTGCGCATGCGGTCGATCAGCGCGTCTTCCCAATAAGAAAGACTACCGAGCCCGAGCGCCGTTGCGTTGGCGCGGCGGTAATACATGTGGCAATCGAACTCCCAGGTGAAACCCATGCCACCGTGCACCTGGATGTTGTTCTTGGCGCAGTGCTGGAACGCCTGCGTCGCGCTGATGCGCGCGGCCGCCGCCGCCTGCGGCAGTTCCGAAGCGTTGGTCGAGAGCGCCCACGCACCGTAATAGCAATTGGAACGCGCCAAGGTCGCCGAGACATACATGTCGGCGAGCATGTGTTTGACGGCCTGGAACGAGCCGATCGGCCGGCCGAACGCAATACGATCCAGCGCGTAATCGCGGCCCATTTCCAGCGCGCGGTCGGCGCCGCCGACCTGTTCGAACGCCATCAACACCGCGGCGCGGTCGAGCACCTGCGAAATGATGCTCCAGCCTTCACCGGCTTTGCCGAGCGGCTCGGCCTTGCAATTCTTGAAGGTAAGTTCGGCCTGGCCGCGCGACGGATCGACATTGGTCAGCGCTTTGGCTTCGACGCCGCCGCTTTTGATGTCGACCAAAAACAGCGCGACATCGGTCTCGCGGCCGCTTGAGCCAGTGCGCGCGGCGACAATGGCGAAATCGGCAATCGCGCCATCGGGCACCGGCTTCTTGACGCCGTTGAGCATGCCGCCTGACGCGGTGAGCTTGACGGCCTGCGGCGATGGATTGCCCTTGCCCTCGAACAGCGCCAGCGTGCCGATCGCTTCGCCCGCGGCGATCGCCGGAAGCCATTTCTGCTTCTGCGCGTCGCTGCCGGCAATCAGCAGTGCTTCGGCCGCCAGATACACCGTCGAAGAAAACGGCACCGGCGCTAGCGCCCGGCCCATTTCTTCAGCAATCACGCAAAGCTCGAGATGGCCGGCACCGGCGCCGCCGAATTCTTCCGGGATCGCGACCCCGAGAAAGCCCATCTCGGCAAGTCCCTTCCACAATTCCTTGTCATACGGCTCCTTGCCGTCGAGCACCACGCGCACCGCTTTCGGCGGGCATTTTTCGCCGAGGAATTTTCTCGCCTGGTCGCGGAGCTGCTTCTGGTCGTCGGAGAAATCGAAATTCATGGCGCTGTACTCTGTTGGGTGATTGACGGGTCTGTAGGATGGGTGGAGCGAAGCGATACCCATCGAAACACAACGATTGCGGTTGATGGGTTTCGCTCCACTCAACCCATCCTACGATCAGCTCAACTACCTTGGCGCCATGCGGATCGCGCCGTCGAGACGGATGGTCTCGCCGTTCAGCATCGGGTTCTCGACGATGTGCACCGCGAGGCTGCCGTATTCGGATGCGTCGCCGAGCCGCGCCGGATGCGGCACCTGGGCGCCGAGGCTCTTGCGCGCCTCTTCGTTCAATCCCATCAACAGTGGCGTCAGGAACAGGCCGGGCGCAATGGTGTTGACGCGGATCTTCTGACTGGCGAGGTCGCGCGCCGCCGGCAAGGTCAGGCCGACCACGCCGCCCTTCGACGCGGAATAGGCGATCTGGCCGATCTGGCCTTCATAGGCCGCCACGCTCGCGGTGTTGATGATGACGCCGCGCTCTTCCCCGATCGGCTCGGCGGTGACCAGGCGCTCGGCGAACAGCCGCAGGCAGTTGAAGGTACCGATCAAATTGACGTTGATGATCCGCGCGAACTTTGCCAGCGGATAGACGCCGTCTCGGCCTACGATGCGCTGCGAGCCGCCGATGCCGGCGCAATTCATCAACACGCGCGCGACGCCGTGGGCGCTTTCGGCTTTGGCGATGCCGGCCTTGACCTGCTCTTCGTCGGTGACGTCGGCGTGAAGGGCAACGCCCTTCACCTCGGCGGCGATCTTTTCGGCATTCTCGTCGCTCTGGTCGAGCACGGCGATCTTCGCACCTTTTGCGGCCATGGCGCGGGCGGTCGCGGCGCCCAGGCCCGAGCCACCGCCAGTGATGAGAACGGCAACGTCTTTCAACTGCATTTTGAGAACCTTTCCTTGGGCGTTTCTTCTCTAGATTTGCGAGTGGTGAGTAGCGAATAGCGAATAGAAAAACAGAAACCCGCTGCTGCGCTCGAATTGCTTCTTCCCTATTCGCTACTCACTATTCGCGTCTTCTTCTCGTTCAGCATGCCGCCGCAGAGCAGCGCTTCCATGTGCTTGATGTATTGCCGGCAGACTTCGTCGGTGACGGGGCCGACGCCGCTGGCGCGCGACATCGCGTGCCGGCCGAAAAACAGGTGATCGCAGGCACCGATCAGGCTGGTGTAGAACAGGACCGGATCGATGTTGCGGAATTCGCCCGCCTTGATGCCTTCCGCAAGCAGGCGGCGATGAAATCCGAGCAGCGGTGCGACAAAGAATTTCGAGACCTCGTCGGCAGCTTCGGCGCTGGTCTCATGCAGGAGGTAATGGATCAGCCGGTTCATATAGGGGAACCGGTTATAGGCGCGGATGATGCCGGCGATATGCAGCTTCAACTTCGCCGTCGGCGTGATCGGCTGGCCTAAGAGATATTCGAGGTTCGAGACTTCGGTCGCGGCATCGCGCGCCAACAGCGCCAGCAAGAGCCCGTCCTTGTTGCCGAAGTGATATTTCACCAGCGCGGCGTTGACGCCGGATTTCTGCGCGATGTCGCTCAAGGAGATTTCGATCGACGAGCGTTCGATCATCAGTTCGCTTGCCGCCACGAGCAGTTTTTCGGCAGTAGAGTTTTTACTTGCCGGAAGCCTCGTCGGTACGCTGGTATTCAATTGCGATCCCATCACTGCCTGCCGCGGAAGCCGCGGCGCAGCTAAGCCGAAGAGCCGGTCCACCTCAAGAGTTAATTGATCGATTGACTAAATCCCTTGGCGTCCCTTAAATCCGCCCCGGCATTGGAAACCAACCCATAACAATCAGGGAGATGAAGAGATGGCCGAGGCTTATATCGTCGCCACCGCACGCACCGCGGGCGGCCGCAAGGGAGGGCGTCTTTCAGGCTGGCATCCGGCGGATCTCGCCGCCGCCGTCCTGGACTCTCTGATACAACGCACCGGCGCCGACCCCGCGCAGATCGAGGATGTGATCATGGGCTGCGTGATGCAGGCCGGCGAGCAGTCCAACAACATCGCGCGCAACGCCATCATGGCTTCGAAATTGCCGGAGAGCGTGCCCGGCACTTCGATCGACCGGCAATGCGGCTCGTCGCAGCAGGCGCTGCATTTCGCCGCGCAAGCGGTGATGTCGGGCACCATGGATTGCGTGATCGCCGCCGGCGTCGAGTCGATGACGCGGGTGCCGATGGGTACGCCGAGCGTGCTCGCCGCAAAGGCAGGACTTGGGCATTACAAGAGCCCGAACATCGAGCAGCGTTACCCGAACATTGTGTTCAGCCAGTTCACCGGCGCAGAGATGATGGCGGAAAAATACGGCCTCTCCAAAGACGATCTCGACGAGTATTCCTATAACAGCCATCAGCGCGCGATTGCCGCCACCCAAGCCGGCCGCTTCAAGGACGAGATCGTGCCGGTCAAGATCACCCGCGCCGACGGCACGACTGATACCCACACGATCGACGAAGGCATCCGTTTCGACGTCAGCCTCGACGGGATCAAGGGTGTCAAGCTGATCGCCGAGAACGGCAAGCTTACGGCAGCAAGCGCGAGCCAGATCTGCGACGGCGCCTCCGGCGTGATGGTCGTCAACGAAAAGGGCCTGAAGGCGCTCGGCATCAAGCCGATGGCGCGCATCCATCACCTGACCATGATGGGCGGCGACCCCGTGATCATGCTGGATGCGCCGCTGCATGCGACGGAGCGCGCATTGCAGAAGGCGGGCATGAAGATCGACGACATCGACCTGTTCGAGGTCAACGAGGCCTTTGCCTCGGTGCCGACCGCGTGGCTGAAGACCACCGGCGCCGACCTGAGCGGCTCAACGTCAATGGCGGCGCGATCGCGCTCGGCCATCCCTTGGGCGGCTCCGGCACCAAGCTGATGACGACGCTTGTCAACGCGCTCAAGCAGCGCAACAAGCGCTACGGCTTGCAGACCATGTGCGAGGGCGGCGGCATGGCCAATGTGACGATTGTCGAGCGGCTGTAAGAAGAAGCGAATAGGGAGTGGCGAATAGCGATAGGGGCGCCCCCGCAGAGCATCACGGCGCATTCCGTCATGCCCGGCTTGTCCCGGGCATCCACGTCCTTACAACTGTCGGCGCCCAATAAGAACGTGGATTGCCGGAACAAGTCCGGCCATGACGAGGAAAAGATGACCTCCCTCCCCGACATTCCCCTCCCCTCGACCATCCGCTCGCGCTATGTCGAGAACATCAACGGCTTGCGCATGCATGTGCTTGAGGCCGGCTTCGAGACGCGCGGGCGGCCGTGCCTGCTCCTGCTGCACGGTTTTCCGGAGTTGGCCTATAGCTGGCGCAAGGTGATGGGCCCGCTGGCGGACGCCGGCTATCACGTGATCGCGCCGGATCAGCGTGGCTATGGCCGCGCCACCGGATGGGATGCGAATTACGACGGCGATCTCGCCCCGTTCCGACTACTCAATCTGGTGCGCGACGCGCTGGGTCTTGTTTCCGCGTTCGGCTATGCGAGCGTCGATGCCGTGATCGGCCATGATTTCGGCAGCCCGGTCGCGGCATGGTGCGCGCTGGTGCGGCCCGACGTGTTCCGGTCGGTCGCGCTGATGAGCGCGCCGTTCGCCGCACCGCCAGCGCTCCCGTTCAACACCGCCGATGCGCCGGCCAAACCGCCTCAGCAAGATCCGGTGCATCGCGAACTGGCGGCCCTGCCGCGTCCGCGCAAACATTATCAGTGGTATTATTCGACGCGCGAAGCCAACGATGACATGCGCCGCGCGCCGCAAGGCCTGCATGATTTCTTACGCGCGTATTACCATCACAAGAGCGCGGACTGGAAAGACAACAAACCTTATCCGCTGAAATCATGGTCGGCGGACGAGCTCGCGAACCTGCCGACCTATTACGTGATGGATCTCGAAAAGACCATGCCGGAGACGGTTGCCGCGGAAATGCCTGATGCCGCCGCGATCGCGGCGAACAAATGGCTTCCCGACCGCGAACTTGCTTTCTACAGCGCCGAATATGCCCGCACCGGATTCCAGGGCGGCTTGCAATGGTATCGCTGCGGTACCTCGGGCGCCTTCAACGCCGAACTCCAGACTTATTCAGGCCGCACAATCGACGTGCCCTCCTGCTTCATCTCCGGCAGGCAGGATTGGGGCACGCATCAACGCCCCGGCGTGTTCGAGACCATGCAGACAAAAACGTGCACGCGCATGATCGGCTGCCATCTGGTCGACGGCGCCGGCCATTGGGTGCAGCAGGAGCAGCCGCATGAGGTCAGTCAGTTGCTGTTGCAATTCGTGAAGCAGGCCAAATAAGTCGAATCGGCTGAGTTCATCACCGGTTCATGATCTGCCTGACATCATGACGAGCGCGTCGCAGGAACCATCTTTTGATGGCTGCGTTGCTGGTCGCGGCCAATGCGCTGCTCGCGACATCGATTGGAGGATTTGAGATGGACAAGAAGATCGCTGGACTGTTGGGAGCGGCGGCGGCGCTCGGGACATTGAGTGCCGCCCAGGCAGCTCCAGCTCCAGCCCCGGCCCCCTCGGACATGCTGCGGGCGAATTCCTTTGCCGATCTGCTTGAGCCGATCCCAAACGCAGCTTCGCTGCTACAGGCGATCGACGAATCCGCGCCGGCCAAGTCAGCGGACGAAAATGTCCAGCTTGCCCAGTACTATCATCATCATCATCATCATCATCATCATCACCACCATCACCACA
>Ga0210384_10001924_pt1 | contig 26604 bp, 48 predicted proteins | sample IncBWH2MmetaG_FD_160574 | JGI IMG/M metagenome (GOLD analysis project Ga0210384, IMG submission 160574) | Forest soil microbial communities from Barre Woods Harvard Forest LTER site, Petersham, Massachusetts, United States - Inc-BW-H-2-M | ecosystem: Environmental > Terrestrial > Soil >...
TTGAGCCTTGACATTCCTTCGAACACGCGAAATCGCGAGATGTTGAGGAGTCCATTGATCCTCGAGCGACGGTTTCAGTCTTGCCCCGCGAAATTTGGCGCATCTTCGACCTCTTAGGACCGCGACCCTGCTGCGACACCCGCAATGATCCCCATCGCCACAAGTGGAACCGACGCCTTTCTTTGTCCTCAGCACGATCTCGACCAGCATCCGCGTTTATTGGCCATTCCATTTCGAGATTTTGCTGAAACAAAAATCTTTTCCGACGGGGAATGTCTTCAAGCCAAGGGGAGTCAACATGTGTGGCTGGAGCGAATCGCAGGAGGCTCAAATGACCAAATTAGTGCTCAGGTGTGTGACGCAGGGAACGTTCCTGACGGCGCTGATCGCTGCGCTATCATTCACTCCAGCTTTTGCGTTCGGAGGAGGTGGAGGAGCAGGAGCAGGAGGAGTCCCTGCTGGCTTGCTGCGCCTGGACCCGCCGCCTTCGCCGCCTTCGTCGTACCCGAGGCGGTCGGGCATCAAAGCCACCCACAAGATCAAGAAGAACACTAAAGAGTCCAGCATTCGACGACCCGGCCTTTAGCCTAGGTTACGTTACCGCGCAGCCTATGCTGGGATCGACGACCGCAACGATTATGCCGCGCTATCGAGCAGTTGACGGCGCTTGACCACGACGACCATCCGGATGTCGCCAACCCGCCAGGCTGCAACAATTCCCCGTCGGCGTTACGCGGCATTTGGCTTACGCGAGATTAGCCGGCGTCATCGCGTTCTCAAGATATTCGGCGATCAATTTCATGACCGGTGTTCCTGGCCGTCCAGATCGATCAAATAGCCCAGCGGCATATCGTCGGAGGGGTTATCATTTTTCGCTGCTAGGCCGAATGCAACCGCTTCTTCGAGGGTCGCTGGCCATACCGAGAGTTTGGATTGAGCTGTACGCAGCGAAACGCCGCCAGATCTCAAAAGCGAAAGATCGTCGAGAAGCCAGGACTCGTTGCAAACCTGTTGGGCTTTTCTATTGCCTCCGGCCTCGAATGCCAGTATCGGCCGTTCGTCCACTTCGAGTGTAAATACCCGCGAGAATGGGGCCTTCATTTCTTCCCCTTCAGCCCGATCTCGACCAACCGGCGGATGGTCCCACGACCTATGGGCGCCAGCACGACAAAACCCGGGGCGGCCGCGACGGCAACGCCAGTCGAAACAGCCACGCTCCTGTATCGCCCAGACGGAATGATCCAATAAGCCGAGAGAATGGCTAGACCAGCGAATATAACCGCCATCTGAAGGACGATTGGCACGGGATGTCCGATCACCCCTTGATCGTTAGGAAGAGAACCGAAAGGCAGATCAGCGCTGCGACAGCGCCGCACCAGGTCGGTCCCTCAACGTGATCGCTCAACAGCCTTCTAATCTGCTGAGCAAATGCACACACAATCACGACCACAATCTGCAGGAAAGAAAGGCCCCACCATCACTAGCTAATGGCAGGCGGGTGATGGCGGGGCCCTGGGGTTGCGCCGGCCCGGGCAGGGTAGCGCAAGACAAGGTTGGCACACTCGATGGCCGTGCTCATAGTCCTTGCTGGCAATCGCCGCCAGGATGTTCAGCAACATTCCGTCAATTGGCTTCGAGCTGGGCTGTGCAAAGAAAAACCCCGCGCGAGAGCGGGGCGAGGTTCATTAAAGCCGATGCCTAGCATCGCATAGGGGTGGCTATTTAGCCACCCCGCCAGCCTACGCCGATCAGGTCGACGCGCATCTATGCCGACGGTGGGTTAGTCCGACCATGGCTTGCCGGTGGGCGTGGCGACGTTGAATTTGGAACAGAGACCCTATGAGTGAGGGCCTCATCTGCCCCTCCTGCTCCCGGCTGCATTTCATCAATCGCAACACCGGCAAACTGCTGGGCCACGAAAAAGAGTGACCCCGCAGGCTGCGGCTAGACCGACCCGCCGCATCAAGGGCGCGAATACGGGGGAATATTCTCGCGGCTGGAACTGTCTCTTGGAGAATGACCTCCAAGAGGAATGAGCATGTTGCGGAAAATGACTATTTTGATGCTCGCCACATACGCTACGGCGCTGGTGGTGGTTCCTGTGGTCACACCCGCGAAGGCGACGACGAGCAGCGGCAGGCATTTAAAGAAGCATAAAAAACAAAATAGGGCTGGCTTCAGCCATCCCGGTCAGGCGTGGCCTGGTAATAGGCCCTCCAGTCCGGCAGGCGCGGTCTGCCCGGGAAACGCCCGAGCAATCGACTGCCGGGTGTGGCCTCCTCCAATCGAGGACGATCCTGACCGAAAGGTTTCGGGCACGGATGCGTAACCGGCCACGCTGACCACGTCACATTCGATTTTGAGGCTGATCTTATCGCGGCGGCTCAGACAATTTGATCGTGAGAAGATATCCCAATTGGCGCGGAAATTCAGGGACCACTCCGGCCGGCCACGGCCTGGCCGCGAGCGCGATGCGGCCTGCCCAGCCGTTGCGGACGAAAAGGCGAAATCGGATGGACTGGCTCATCATTTTTCGCTGCCCGGTCACAGCGCTGGACGTGCAGACCTCGTGGCCCCTCAGTCGCGAGGGGAGGATAATTGTGGCCCCTGAGTCGCAAGGGGAGGATAACGAGGAACGGCGCTATGAGGGCCTGACCTGCCCGGCGTGCTCCCGGCTGCACTTCATCAACCGAAAAACCGGCAAGCTGCTCGGCGGGCGGGAGTAGCGTGACCCCCTCGGCCAAACTGATCCCGCCGCATCCCGGTGCACAAAATGAGCGCGGCGGAAACTGGACTAGGCATCTCTTAAGTCGGAAAGCGTAGGTTTGGCGTCGCCGATCTCCTGCGGCATGCGCAACGACGGTCCGGTGCGCCTTTTCCGCATGGGCCGTTTTGCTTTTTCAGGGCGCTTCAAATGCGAAGTTAACTTCGCATTTGACTGACGAAGGATGCAGGCGCTGGTCGCCGACGCACGATACGGCCGCCCGTGACCGACCGACCGCCTTTCGCACCGGATTCGTCGCGGGCGCGAGGGCAATTTGGGGTAGTATTTTATTCGCAGAGGCCCGTCTGTATAGCGGGCAGCGGTGCTTATCGAACCGCGGATCAGATCAATGTGATGTTGTTGTGATCTTGATCGCCGTACCAACGCTGGCTTCCAAACGTACATCTTTCAACCACTACAATAGGAGGAAACCATGCGTAAGATCGTTCTCGCTCTTCTCGGTGCAGCCTTGATGGCCGGCGCTACCGCAGGGACCGCCTACTCAAAACAGCGTCATCACGCCCGTGATGCGCGGCAGTTCACCAGCCAGCAGTTCCGCAATTCCAATGCCGGTGAGATACCCGCTCTGCCGCAAACGTGGTCCGGCGCCGCGGGCGCCTGGGGAAGCTACACGGGCTTTCATTAATTGAGCTTTGCTCGCGCCGCGCGGCCTTTTCGAATTTTTTTATGCGTAACCCCAGACTCGAGCCAAATTGACGGAATGTTGCTGGACATGCGGCGGCAATTGCTAGGAAGTGGTTACGAGGACTGACGTCGATTGTGCCAAGCTGGTCTTGCGCCGTCCCGTCCTTTTAAAACCGGGGGGCGGCGCCGATGCCCTGGCCCTGCCACCGCCTCCCTGGCTCGCCTCTAGTGGTGGCGGGGCCTTTTTCGCTCGATCGGCAACAGGGTATGCAAGGCCGCGCTGGAAGCGCTGCGCTTTGCCACGACGAGATCGAATCGAGATGGAGGCGGCATGGTCCTATTCCACTCCTCGTTGATCCCGCTGCAGCTCGCGGGGCTCAGCATGATGCCGATGCTGGTGTGGGCGATCTTCTGGCTGGAGCGCGATTGGTGAACGCCGCGCGAGACGAAATGGTCCCGTGCTACCACTGTGGCAGAGCGATCTACTTTTCCGCCGCTGAATGCTCACATTGCGGCTCGCGGGAGCCTGGCGGGCCTAATGTTCTCAGCCGTAACGAGAGTCGCCAGCGCGTCTTCGAGGCGCGCAACGACCACACCTTAGCGATGACGACGATCGCTTGCGGCGCAGCTGGCCTCCTATATGGCTTTTTGAACTCCGGGATTTTGGCCGCGCTAGGCTATGGCCTTTTCGGTCTCGTGGCCGGAGTGCTGATCGGGTTAGCGATCGTCATAACGGCATTGATTATCAGGAGTGAGCTCCGGGACTAAACATGGCGAAGCGAGCGCGCCTTGAAAAGTATCCACAAATTGGATGCATGGAGTCCACTCTGCAATACTGGAACAACACGAATCCGCAATCTCCACAGCTTGCAATCGAACAGGACAAACCATGAAGATCGGACCGTTTGCCTTCTGGGTCATTTCACCTTTCGGCGTAGTTCAGCTCTGGACCTACTATTGCGTCCTCAGCGCAAGTGGCCTTCCGGCGATCGCGATGGAACTGTCCTGCTAGGTTCAGGACGACACGATCATTTGCCCCCAACTGAAATCGGGACCTCAGTGCTGGCCCCGCTGATTGAAGCCGCATTCTCCCGGTATGAAGCTGGGGTCGCGCAAACAAGCATTGTCCAGCGAGCTGTCCCAGCCGCCTCGCGACCGCCACTGAGACCATTCGATGTAATCGCAATATTTGCTGTGCGGATTTCCCGCTTCCCTGGTTGCGCAATAGATGCTCTGGGCAAGGTGGATTACGGGGCGGGCCGTCACGGCTACTGTCAGCACAGAAAAAAGATTGCGGCAGCACCAATCAGTCTGAATGTCGTCATGCGTTTCCTCCCTTGAGTTCGGGTAAGGCAGATCACCGAGTATGCGTGAAACTTCCGCCCTTGATTCCTAAAATATAATTGATTCATCCCCGCGCGGCTCTTGCGCAGACTATCGCTGCAGCCTGCCCCGACGAAACGATCACGCGATGTTGCCGGACATACTGGCGGCAATAGCCAGGAAGTACCACGAGCACAGCCGTCGAGTGTGCCAAGCTTGAGCCGCGCCATCCTGCCCGGGACGGCGCAACCCCAGCCCCGTCACTCTTCTCCGTGGTGACGGGGCCTTTTTCGTGCCCGCCGATCGCGGCTGTGATTGTGTGTGCATTTGCTTTGCAGATCCGGCACGGTGTCTGATCTTCGAGCCTGATACTCATCCCCGAGCCAGACGTGAGGAGAAGTGCATGACAAGATTCACGATCCGACTTTTGGCACTGGCTACCTTTGCAATGCCGCTGGTGGCAATTCCCGTGGTCTCGTCCGCCGATGCGGCAACGAACGGCAAGACCCACGTAAAGAAGCACGCGAAGAAGCTGCAACAGGCACCTATCGTCAACAACACCAGGTCTTCGAATCCCAGGTACCCTTCGACGTATGAGGATCCCGATCGAAAAGCTGGAGGTTATTGAAGCCTCCAGGCGCGAGCCGGAACAGGGACCGTCGCATCAAAAAGCGTGCCAACCGATGCCGGCGAAGCGGCCGACGGCGGCGGCGCGAGGTGTCGGCGGATCGTCGCGGAGGCAGGGGCGGGGACGGGCAAGAAATAAACTGGCGGCCGTCCGTCTGCGGGGTGGTGTTCACTTAGTCATCTCTTGGCTCTGTCGCTCCTGATCCACCGCGCCAAACGTGTGTGTTGCCTTAGTGCGCCATGCCCTCGCCGCGGGTGAGCTCCACATAGCAGCCGTGCCGGAATCGACCTTCACCGATACGGCCGTCATCAGCGTGCCGATCTCCAACACGGTCGTGCATCACCCTGGGTCAAGCGCGGCAGGCGTTGGTAATGGCCGTGCATCGGCAGCCAAGCGCTTTCGCCAGATGTAGCGAATGCGACGCAGGTTCGGCCACGGCGCGCACGACAGAGGGGTGGGCCGACCGTGGAATGTTCGAGCCCGCGCGGTGTTTTGAACTCACAAGTCGCAGCCTCTTTCCCGCCGACGGCGCTCCCACAGGGGTCCGGAACGGAGGACGAGAGTCATTGGCGGCGACGGATACACGTCTTACCAAGGGGGGCGTCAGATGTTTAGGCATGGCATCGAGGCCGGCGCAGTAGCAGTCTTGTTGTCCCTGACCGCGGCGGGGTCCGTCGGTCCCGCGCAGGCGGCCGGCGTGAAGCGCACGATCACCATGGTGGCGGTCGAGCCCAAGGGTGGGACGACCGTGGACAAGGAGCCGTTCCCCACTGCGCGGCTGCCGGAGGGCAAGGGCTATGAGCTCAAGCCCGCCGACGCCAGCGGGCGCTGGGAGGTCTCGACGTACCGATGGGATCCCAGCCAGATCATCGTCAACCGCGGCGACGAGGTTACGCTCGAGATCCTAGGCGTTAACGGCGCGGAGCATCCGACCTCGATCGACGGCTACGATATCAGTTTCACCGTCAAGCGCGGCCAGCTCACCACCGTCACGTTCACCGCCGACAAGGCGGGTGTGTTCAAGTTCCGTTGCGGGGTCCACCAGCCGTCGATGGTCGGCGAGTTGATCGTGTTGCCCGGCGGCTGATCGGTGCGATCCCGAGGCATGGCCCGCGCGAACGTGGCGAGCGCCGTCGCCCCGGGGGCAACGTTGATCCTATTCGTCCTCTTGCCCCAAAAGCTTGCCGGTCCTTCGATTGATGAGATGTATCCGAGCGCAAGCTGGGCAGGTGATAGCTTCGTACTCGTTAGCAGACGTGTCCTCATCGCTGTCGAGCCAATGCTGGACTTTCATCCGTGTTATTAGCAGGTGAGCTGCAGCAGGGTTGGCATGCCTCTCTTATCAGAGGGTCAAAATGGACCGCCATGATCTGGCTCAATCATTATATCGCTGCCCGTGGCCTCTGGCGGTCCTGGCGCGGCCTTGGTCCACGTGTCCCGTAATTATAACATCAGGCGGGTTCAATCAGCCGTGTTTGCGGGAGCATGACTATGCGGAGAATGCCAAAGTCGTCTCCGCTTCCATCCTTGAGCATTCGCATCGATCTGGATACCGGGGAACGAATTGGGCCAGGCAAGATTCAGCTGCTTGAGCATATTCGTTCATGCGGCTCGATCTCCGCCGCCGGCCGGGCCATGAAGATGTCCTACAAGCGGGCCTGGGACCTCGTGGACGACATCAATCGTATCTGCAAACGCACCGTCGTTGAGCGGTGGGAGGGCGGTAAGAATGGCGGCGGCGCGATGCTCACGCCGTTCGGCGCGTCTTTGATTGCGCGCTATCGAAAGATCGAAGGCTCGGTGGGACGCGCAGTCCGCAAGGAGTTGCGTGCGCTGCGGGCAGAAATTGGGATCTAAGGAACATGGCCTCGGTTTCCCGACGCACGGAACTGCTCAATCGCAAAGCCCGTTGTATTTGCGCCGAGCCATCGTATTTGCGCCGAGCCATCGCTTCAGTTGGGGCAATTGGAAGTGGCCGGAAGGGGTCGCTTGGTTTTGCGTCACCCCCAGGCGGCCCCGCTTCTGCGCGGCAACCATCGTATTCGTCGGCGAGACGGCCAATCGAACACCATCTCGACGCCTTTGCAACGTAGGCTCCCAGCCAGACCCTTGGCACCGAAAGGCTTCGCCATCGGGTCGGTACGGGCCCTGCCTTGTCGGCCGCATGAGCGGAGCCAGTGCTTCGCGCACCAGCGCCGCGAGGTTATCGCCCGGCGCGATGCCGGAGCGGTGACAGGGCCGTTGACAATTGGCTCTTCTACGGCACCGACGGCTTGGCAGCTTGCGATTTGAAATCCGGCTGGACCTTCGCCGAGACGCATTAAAACCGCTCAACGCCGGCGGGGAATTGTTGCGGGCCTGGCGGGTTACACACCATGCCGGTTACGCAGCGGTGATTGGCACGGGCCGCCAATCATTTTGCTAACCTATTGGCGGCCCACCGCTGGCTTAGCCGGCATGCGCCGGAAGATGGCCGCGGAGTTGAATGCTCTAGGAGTCCAGACGGCCGCCGGCGGCCAGTGGCACGCGGTGACGGTCAAGCGCGTGCTGGAGCGCTTGGGACAGCAGTAACTTGGCGGGTCGAAGAATTTGAAAAAAAATCAAACAATCAAGAGACCATCGACCCTAGGGGAAGTTGAGAACCCAAAGGGAAAGACCTTAGTCGACGGGCATGCCATCGGATTTATTTTGATGTCTCGTTTTCGGCGATAACAATTGACGCGCCTGTACCGCTTCGATCTAGCTTGGTCGCGCCAACGTGCAGTTCGGCGCCTTTTGGCGACTGGAATAAAGATTCAGTTTGGTGCGGCTTCGGCCTCGCCAATACCCCGGCCGGCTTGGCTCCGGATGTACAGGCCCAGCCGCCGCGGATTGCTTCCATTCTCACGGCGCCGATTGGGTGGTTTCAGTTTGAATTTTAGAATTTAAGCTTATGTGCTTTCTATCGATTGCGCCAGCCTGATCCACTCATCGGCCATGCGAAGCCACTCTTCCTTATAGTGGTCATTAAGAGCCTTGGCTGCCTGCCGACGGCATTCCTCGGCCTGCTTTAGAAGCTTTTCCGCCTCACATCCAGGACCAATAATCAAAATCCGAAACATCTGACGCGAGTTGCTGCAATCGTCCCTTGTCGAGAATTACAATCCGTTGTTGGAATTCTGTTTTCCCCGAAGGGCCGACCAGCTTCTCGCCACATTGCGGGCATACGAACGGAACAATTAATTCTTCGTCGTTCACTTGGTACCGCCCCCGTGCGCCATTAAACCAGTTTGGTAAAGGCCGCGTTATTCGCAAAATACGCCAGCGCAATCCTCCGCCTGACCACTCAACTTTCCGTCGATGACTTTTGGTCAGCGGTAACCCGCCGGCAAAATCACTGATCTTTGTTTTGCCCCAGAAGCTTGCCCGTCTTTCGGTTGATCAAATGCAACCGAGCGCAGGCTTTGCAGATGACTACCTCGTACTCGTCGTCGGGCGTATTCTCGTCGCCGACGATCCAGTGCTGGACCTTCAAGTTTGTTGCTGGGCAAGTGAAAAGCAAAGAGGGCATCAGTAATTTGAACCCGATCTTGCCGACCGCGGGCATTCCCTAGCAGAGCTTCACGCCGGCGCCGCGCTGCCTGTCGCGGGCGAAGCGTGGTTCAAGATCGGACAACCGAATATCATCGGGCGGTCAACAGCCGCGGCAAATGCCCTTGACCACGCGATTAAGCTTCGCGTTTTCCTCATCCAGGTCGGACAAAGACTTGGCCTGTGTCACATCGGTTAATTGTGGCTGCCGATGACCGACGGGCGCCGACCATGGCAAGGTCGATTTTTCGCACCCCGGCGGCAACCAATCGGCTGTCGGCGCAGGCGCTCGGGTTTCGCTGGGGGCTACAGATGGACTCGGGCAAGCGCCCAACTCACGCGTGACGGCCTGTGCGTGCAGCGCTGATGTGGACATAGTCGACAAGACAGCGGCAGCGCCCAGAAGTGCAAATTTGTTCATTGTCGGTCTCCGGTCTCAGCGTTACTCGCGAACGCTGCTACCTAACTGACCGATCCTTGAGCCTTGACATTCCTTCGAACACGCGAAATCGCGAGATGTTGAGGAGTCCATTGATCCTCGAGCGACGGTTTCAGTCTTGCCCCGCGAAATTTGGCGCATCTTCGACCTCTTAGGACCGCGACCGAGCTGGCCGCCGCCAATGAATCCATTTGCGCCGGTCGAAAGAGCCGGTGGAGTCGCCGCGATCTGCGCAGCAGCGGTACTAGGAGCGTTAACGGAAAAGCCCGGATTTGTGAATGCAACCGTCGCCGAGGGTTCAACATCATTCCAGGACCAGATGGGGCCTGCCGAAGCTCTAATATAGAACCCGATCCAAGTGTAAAGGACAGGCGCAGGTGCGGCCGGCGGAGCCTGGACCGGCTTGTCCGCAGCAAAGGCGGTCCCGCCCGTGGCAAATGCGACAGCACCCGCAGCGATGGAAATGAAGCGTCTGCTCATTGGTGCCTCAAAGAAAGAACGTATCGACACAATGGATAGTTGCCGTTGGGATCGGGCGCAATTTGCCTTCCGGTCACAAAGCCGGCACTACGCGGATTTTCGGCCTGTGTCGCTGTATGACTACGGGCATTCAAAGCGAGCCAGCTTCGCAGAGCAAATTCCTACAGAACGCCGCGCACACCGGAGACGCGCATCTCGGCGAAGGTGATTTTCTGAGGGCGGCGAGCGGAGGCTAGCCCTGTAGCGTTCCCTTCTCGGCGGGATGGGCTGTGGGCCACCCTATCGCCCTTCGAGATGTCCGACCCACAAGGGAACATCCTCGCATCTGTCTGCGAGGCCCTAACATTCGCGCATCGGGCTTCACATGCCGCCGCCACCCCCAGATTTTCGATCAGGATCATCAAAAATTCGAGGAGGCCACGTCTTACAGTCGATGCCTCGGGAGCAATTCGCGCTTGCCCGATCTGCTGACCCCGGATCGCCGGAGCCAGGGCTCGTTTGGATCGTCTTCTTAGCCTTCTTTTCCTCGCTGCCGTTCGTCGCGGCCTTGGCGGATGTGACCAAGGGAACCATCACTAGCGCCGTCGCGTATATGGCCAATGTCAAAAGCCGGGTCGCAGATTTGCTCATGCGCCTTCCTCCTGATGTGGTTGGAGCAAGCTTAATTTCGCGATTCCCGATGGGCTTGTTATGGAGCCGTCGCGGAAAATGCGCACCGGTCGATCACGTTAAAGCGACCCACTCAAATTCCGTCACTGCGGGTACAAAGCGTAAATGGCGCGCTTTCCTCCTAGAATCACTTCTTCTTCAGCTCAGCCCGATCTCGACCAGCCGGCGCTATTTTTCCCTGCGTCCTTCCAAAAGATCAATGGCATGCCGTAGCAGAACAACAACTTCCTCGTTGTTTAAAGCCAGCTCTGAACGCATGTCGTTAATTGCTTCGGCGAGGCGCCGGCTTGCGCTAAGCTTCATTTCGACCAGAGAGCGAAGATCGATAGCTTCGTTCCGTTTGGCAGTGAGTCTGGCATTAAAATCGATTGGCTCTACCATTATGAAATCCCTTTACTTTGGTTTGGACTTGAGCCCGGTGTCGACCAAGCTGCAGATGGCTCATTTCTCCTGATCGATGCGTACGTCTGAAAAACCTTTGGGTAACCCAAACAATTCGCGATATTGCTGGACCGCCACTTTTGCCGATTGAGATATCTTCTCGCGGTCAAATGTCTGAGCCGCTGCGACAAGATCCGCCTCAAAATCGAATGCGACATCGTCAGCTCGGTTCGCTCAGCCACCATCCGAGCCTGGAACTTTTCGATCAGGATCATCATAAATTGGAGGAGGCCAGGTGCTACACTCGAAGCTTCGGCCGTTGCCCGGGCAGGCGCCGCCTGCCTGACCGACTGGGAGCCAGTTACCAGGCCACGCCTGACCGGCAAGCCAGGGATCGGTGAAGCCAGGCCCCCTTTGCTTCTTATGCTTCTTTAAGTGCCTGCTGCTGCTCATCGCGGCCTTGGCGGGTGTGACCACGGGAACCACCACCAGCGCCGTCACGCATGTGGCAAGTGTCAAAAGCTGGATCGCAATTCTGCTCATGCGTTTCTCCTGGGGTGGTCGTGCGTACCGTTCAAATCACGCTTGGGTAAGCTCCATCGGCTTCGTCTACGGAGATAATGCCACCATCCCTCTATGCGCGCCGAAAGAGGGTCCAAGGCAACTGCCGCCGACGTGACTAGAACGATAATGATTTTCCGCAACATGCCCATTCCTCTTGGAGGTCACCCCCTAAGAGACAGGTTCAGCCGCGAAAATATTCCCAACTGTTGGCGGGGCTCTCAGAAAAGACCGACTTGATAGGACTTCTTGACTTAGCCAGCTAACGTCTTGTCGACGACGGCGATCGGCTTGTTGCCCTGCATGATAGCCACAGTGGACAGCCAAAAGCTTGGAGCGGAGCTGGTGGGCGGGGACAAGCCTCGGTCCAAGCAAAGATAGTTTTGATGATGTTCCCGAAGAGTTGCGCCCACCATCGATGATCGACGCATCGTTACCGGACTCTGACTGTTTTGATCCAGAAGGCATCGAGAACTGAATTTGCTTCATGGGCGATAAATGGCCCGAACTCGGATAGGTGACTTCGGAATAAAGTTGCCGGCGCGCAGGTCTCCTTCATTAGGAACTTCGCAACGAGAACCTGGAGCACACGGACATGACTGAACCTTCTGATGGGTCGGTCCTCGACGCGACCCCCGAAAGTGAGCGCTTCGAGCATATAAGCATTGCTCTGCATTGGATTACGGCGCTCCTCATTATTGTGATGTTTGTGACCGCATGGTCGCGCGAAGCCGTCGACCACGACACACACCTTGCCTCAGCTTTGATGACCGTCCACCGAACGACGGGCGTCGTGACCTGGATGGTGGAGTGGGTGCGTCTCGTTTGGCGGTATTATTTCGCCTGCCTACCGCCGTTTTCGGAGTGCATGCCGAAACTACAACAATGCATCGCAAAGGCCAATAAATGTGGCTTCTCCGATGTGCTTCTGGTGCAGCCGCTTTCGGGTCTCGGCAACGTCCTGCTTCGCGGGCGCTCTTTTTCATCGTTCATTTGGGAAATGCCGGAGGCAATCCGGCCATCCGCAGCGTGTTCGTTCAGGCTTCACGAGTGACCGATGAGGGCGAGGAGCGCCTTGGCCACCATCTCGTGTTGAAACAAATGATCATGCTGATGGACTTACTGAACATCATCGCAAGTGCCGCAGGGCAGGCTCTTCGCTACTCGGCGCATCACCATTGGTTTTTCGGGTTTGTATTGTTTTGCTATACGTTCCGCCTTCACGACGGAAGCGTTCATGTCAGATTCAGCGCGCTGGACAAGCGAGTCGACGAGATCAGGAAGCGTCTCGCCTGCGATATCTGACGCGATGCGCGCTTACGGCCTTTCAATATCCATTGACTTATTGCCTCTGAAGTGACCGACTCAATTTGATTTAGAGGAAAGATCATGGATGCAGTGGAGCCGCTATTTTGTTTCACATCCAATAGAATTGAAATTCATCCTTGCTTAAACTGCCGTGCACCAATAACGCTAGTACGCGGCAATACGTCCCGCTCTGGTTCTGACATACGCGCCTTCCATTGTTTCAACTGCGATAGTGCTGGCACTTCTTCGAAAACGAAGACGCAAAGGTCGATCGCATCGTGAGAAATATTTGCAGAGGCTGCTGGTTTGGAAGAGTTTCACGCATCTGGTCCCCCGTTTCGGCGAGCTCACCCAAGCCGACATTTGCCGAACCATTGAAACGAGCTTTCCTATGACTTTTATCACGAGCGGCGAACTCGAAGCCCTCATGGGCTTACGTATGAGCTGGGGAAGGCTTTATTGGAACGAGATGATGCGACTCCAGAACGAGGATGACTCAAAACATGGCGCCGACTGCGGCGCGGACCTTGCACACGGACCTGCGAACCGCAACGAGGAAGGCGTGATCAGCGTTCTCCATGAGATGCAAACGGACGGCGACCCGGTAGGCGGGGGAGTGTCTAGGCTGAAGCATCCGGACAATGATCGATCGACCTTGGCTCACAGTCAGTTGACGGCCAACGTCCTTCGATTGCCGAAATAATCCCGCAGCGAAAGATGTCTTATCCTTGGGAACGAGATCGTCCCAATGGAGGAAGCGTCATGCGGAAATTGTATAAAGCCTTGTTCGTACTTTCTACAGTCGTCCTGATCCAGCCGACTGTATCGTTCGCTCGCGGAGGCGGTGGCGGTGGCCATGGTGGCGGTTTTGGCGGTGGAGGTTTCCATGGAGGTGGTTTTGGCGGAGGCGGTTTCCACGGTGGGGGGTTCGGCGGAGGTGGGTTCCGCGGCGGAGCATTCGGCGGTCGAGGATTTGGCGGCTATGGATATGGACGCGGCTACTATGGCTACGGGCGCGGATTTGGATATGGACGCGGCTACTATGGTTACGGGCGCGGATTTGGATATGGGCTCGGCTACGGATACTACGGAGGCTACGGCGGGTATGCTTGCAGTCCCCTCTATTCCAACTACCTCGGTTGCTATTTTTAGGACCGCGGGGCTGATCCCATTTGCCGGCGATTGCAGGGCATTTTTGCTTGCCCTGAGCAATCGCCAGCCTGGAGCAGAATTGGGCACCCATCGAAACTAGAAGCTTTGATTGGGACTCAGTAAATATCCCCCGGCAAAGCCGGGGGATATTTACTTCGCCTCGGCGATCATGCTCGGGGCGAAATCAATTCCGATGATATTAGCGTCACGCTTGGCTACCGCAGGCAGACTACGGTCCCTCGACCTAGACGAGGCTTAAGATCGAGACCTGTCCGCGCGGAAAAAATCGGCATCCGCCCTCACGTCACCGTCCCGTTTGCTGATACGCCGCGCGTGCTCGTTCCTCAGGTCAAGCGTTTTTCCGGCTAATAGCCTTCCGATAATTGGGAATCACCTAGCGGGACATTGGGACGTTCCTAGTGGGCGCCCAATGTCCCGGATGTGATTCAGCTGCTGGCAGGGCGGAAGTCGGCGTCCTCGCCGCCTACTTGGGACGGGTCTCTTTCACGTGAGCCGGCATTGTCAATCGTCGACCAGTTTGGCAGTCGGGGGCTCGCCTGGAATGGCCCACTCAACTGGTTATACGCTCGGCGTAGATGCGTCGAGCTCACCTCTTGAGCGAACGCCGGCACAGCAACGGCGACAGAAAGAATCATCGTAGCGCCGAATATTTTGATCTTGCTCAATTGGATTCTCCGGTTTGACTGGTGAGCGCCTATGCGCACGAAACTGACACAGCTTCGCGTTGATCAGACTCGATAAGCCCCATCAAAATTTTCGACCGACGCGTTCTTCTTTGGTAACGCTCGATCAATGTCCCTTGACATGACTGGGGTGAATGCGAGCCGGGGGACCTTTGAACAATAGTCGTGGCTTGTCCGTCGATAGTGGCGCTGAGGCGAAGGCAATGGACGGGAGCCACCTGACAAAGGATCATGCACATGCGACTAAGGATCAAAATCAGGTGCAACTCGAATCGCGGCAGTTTGGTTAATGCGCCAGGATTTCAATGGCGGGGTGCAAGTCAATCCTTGCCGATTGATTTCGAGTGTAAATGCGCATGCGCATCCGGCGAGCACCTCCCTCTGGGAGGGACCGAGCGCGATCCCCCCTATTACTCCACTTCGCCAATGGCGAGTTGTGCCTTGGGTTTGCGCGCCCGGGCTGACGGCGAGATCGTGGGCAACATCCGTTGCAGCACTTCATCACGCAACACGAACTGGTGAAAAAGCGCAGCGGCTGCGTGCAGCCCGATGAGTGCGATCAGCGCTTCGGCCCCGAACTCGTGAGCCTCGACGAATAGTGCGCGGATCTCCGGGTTCGGGGCCAATAATGCGGGCACATTCCACATGAAAAGCTCAAACGGATGACCGTGAAACAGCGTTCCGCCCAGACCGGTAATGGGCTGAAGGAAGAGCAGCACGTAGAGACCAAATTCGTTGGCTTTCGCCATCGTTTGTTGCAGTTTCGGCATGCTCTCCGGAAACGGCGGCAAGTAAGCGAAATTATGCCTCCAGACGAGACGCATCAGACCGATCAGCCATGTCAGCATGCCCGCCGTTCGGTGAATCGTCAAAATAGCGGCAGCGAGACTGGTTTCATGATGGACGGCTCCGCGCAGCCATGCACTGCTAAACTGTATGGTGATTAAAACCACCGTAAGCCAGTGCAGCAGGATGGTTGTTTGATCGAAACGTCTCCGTTCGCCCTTAGGCGCTTTGATCAGTTTCCCTGAGACTTCCAAACCGTTTCTCATCTCGATCGCTCCGGCAGGTATTTTCGCGCATGATTCAAGGGCATCGATAGACAGACCCGATCTTGAACCTTGAAATTCCTCTGAACACCTAACATCGCGAATTGTTTAGGAAGGCTTGCCGCAGCGATCACTTGAACGTGTGCTACGTAATAGAGAACTGGGCAAGGTCGCAGATATTGAATCAAACATTTGGGCGCAGCGCTGTTTGAAGGCGGGGGATCGTAGTGCTGCTTCACAACAACAATAGACGTCGGGAATAATTTAGAGATCGGCATGGTCTTTTGTTTGGGAGCCGGATCTTTGCAAGAGTGTCGGAGTATTCAGCCTTGGTCTCGTCCCAACTTTGTTTCGTCAAAGGGTGGCGAGGAATTCTTTGTGCTCTGCTCACGGGAGCGGTGATCGTGCTCACCACCGCCGAGGACGCGCAGAGGCAGAAAAATGTCCACGGCCTGAGGATGAAATTGCGACAGACCGGCCGGACGTAACGAATTCAAGCGTGGTTGTGCCCTTCGGCAGCTTTCAGAGCGAAAACGGAATCAATTCAGGCGCGCGTCAAATCGATGGCACCAACACCCGATGGCGGCTGGGGATTGCTCCGTGCCTGGAAATTCTGGTCGACGTCCCCTCTTATGTAGCAAGCGTTAGGGCTTTCGGAAATTCCGGTTGGACGGATGTCGCTCCCGCCGTGAAATGGCAAATCAGCCCGCTGCCCGGAAAAATCGATCTGTCCGTGACCGCGGGGGTCTTCTTGCCAACCGGTACTGCTGAAATAGCTAGCCGTGGGGCCCAGCCCTATCTGCAATTCCCATGGTCGTGGGAATTGCGTGATGGGTGGGGTCTGAGTGGAATGCTCACCGAATTCTTCCGGCCAGCCGAATTGAATACGACACGGATCACGGAGACGACCTTCGTGATTGAAAAGAAGCTTTCGGAGAAGATGAGCTTGTTTACGGAATATGTTGGCGATTATCCCGTAGGAGCTGGTCCCTCGTTCGCGCTCAATTCGGGAGGCTTGTACCATCTGACCCACAATCAACAGGTGGATTTCCACTTTGCTATTGGGCTAAACCACAATACGCCCAGCTACGTTGTGGGTGTGGGCTACTCGTTTCGAATCGACGGATTGTTCCCGCGCTGAGGATAGTCTGATGCCCTTGATCGCGCCTGGAAGCGCTACCCGCTCCACGCGCTTTTGAGTTCGGTACACCGGAAATCAGCCCGGTGTACCGATAGGATCGTCGTCATGTCTGACGCACCATCGTTGCCGTGCCACAGTCACTTCACGATTATTTTCCCGGTCATTTGCGGATGCAGGCCGCAGAAATAATCGTAGGTGCCAGCACTGGCAAATGTGAACTTGCCGTATCTGGCTAAAAAGGAAGGTAGCTCGCTCCGCAATAGTCGTAGGGATCGTAGGTGTAGTCGTACGGCCAACAGTACGAAGAGCCTATCCGACCAAGTCCAACGGTCGCGGGAGGGTGCGCCGGAGTTTGGGGGTGGCGTACCTGACCGGTATGATGGACCGTGCCTTGGTGATGGTGGTGATGGAGGCGAGTTGTCCCTGCTGGGACGCGGGCAAAGACTTCGGTCGGGACAGTCGCGGTACACGCGATGCCAAGGATAACTGAGGCGGCAATCAAGACGACGGTTCGACATGACATATCGTATCCTCCCTCAAACTGCCCGGCACTGGCGCAATGCAAGGAAGAGCAGGCCGAGATCGTTGCGCGCGTCATTCACCAGTCGCGCTCCAGCCAGAAGATTGCCCACACCAGCATCGGCATCATGCTGAGCCCCGCGAGCTGCAGCGGGATCAACGAGGAGTGGAACAGGATCATGCCGCCTCCAGGATCGAATTCGAGATCGATAGCGCGGCATAATCGTTGCGGTGGTCGATCCCTGTTTAGGCTGCGGTAACGTAACCTAGGCTAAAGGCCGGGTCGTCGAATGCTGGACTCCTTAGTGTTCTTCTTGATCTTGTGGGTGGCTTTGATGCCCGACCGCCTCGGGTACGACGAAGGCGGCGAAGGCGGCGGGTCCAAGCGCAGCAAGCCGGCAGGGACTCCTCCTCCTCCTACTCCACCTCCTCCGAACGCAAAAGCTGGAGTGAATGAGAGCGCAGCGATCAGCGCCGTCAGGAACGTTCCCTGCGTCACACACCTGAGCACTAATTTGGTCATTTGAGCCTCCTGCTTTGGCGATTCGCTCCAGCCACACATGTTGACTCCCCTTGGCTTGAAGACATTCCCCGTCGGAAAAGGATTTTTGTTTCAGCAAAATCTCGAAATGGAATGGCCAATAAACGCCTATGCTGCCCAGCCGCGGGGGGTGAAGCCTGTGTATTTCACGACGGGTGGCCTCTGCAGTGGAACTGATTTGTCGTTGCGTTGGCTGCTCGGACATCATCCCCCGAAGCCGGTGTAGCTCCCCCAGGCGCCCGCGGCACCGGACCACGTTCGTGGCAGGGCGGGTACCTCACCGGCATTGGAATTGCGGAACTGTTGGCTGGTGAACTGCCGCGCATCGCGAGCGTTATGACGCTGCTTTGAGTAGGCGGTCCCTGTGGTTGCGCCGGCCATCAAGGCTGCACCGAGAAGAGCGAGAACGGTCTTACGCATGGTTTCCTCCTATTCTTGTGGTTGAAAGATGTACGTTTGGAAGCCCGCGTTGGTACTGCGATCAAGATCACAACATCATCACATTGATCTGATCCGCGGTTCGATAAGCACCGCTGCGAGAAAATCAAGTTTGACTGTCGTAGTGCGCACCCGTGTACCCGCCGGCGACATAGGTCAGCAGCTGCGGATTGACGAGCCAACCGATGCGACCGCCCACGGCCCAGGCCGAGGACTGTTTCATGGTGCCGACATCATCAAAAATGGTTAGCTCTTCTTCCGTGCGTTCCGCTCAGCCGCCATCGCGGAGACTCGTAATTGAATGCTCAGGTCACGGGCAACCGAACGGGGTAGCGTAACTCGAATTGGAACGTTTCCTCGCGGCCGGTCGGGAACGGATACGTAAAATGTCAGCTCTACGCTTTCACCTGTGGCGTCTGCGGACCCGGCATGCACTGCAATTAGACCGAATGGCTCTGGCCCTTCAAAAATGATCGTGCCCATGGATAGCTCCTGAGGGCCTAATACGCGATTGTGTAACGTCCGTTCGACTTAAAAACTCTCAGTTGAGAGTTTGATATTCGTTCGGTTATCTTGAATCCATTCCGCAACCTGGTCTTGTTAAAATGCCTTACGGATTCGACGGCGGCCTCACCGGATGAACCTGTCCCTGTAGAGAATGATCTCCGCCATCGACATTTTACCGATACCAGGAATAAACTGGATCTCTTTTTCGGTCATAAACAGCAATCGCTCTGGCGAGTCGATTGAGCAGTCGACGAGCGCCTGAATAGTCCGATCGCGATGCCGGAAGGGAAATTGTGCCTTCATCTGTTCGGCCACAATTCTTGTATTCTTCCAAGAAGGGGCGCGCAGTTGCTCTGAAGGCCCACTCATCGCTTCCCGCCTCTCTGGCTGGCCGGCTGACGCTCGGTGGGCCGCCAATTGTCAGAGGAAAATGATTGGCGGCCCGTGCCAATCACCGCTGCGTAACCGGCATGGTGTGTAACCCGCCAGGCCGGCAACAATTCCCCGTCGGCGTTGCGCGGCGTTTGGCTTACGCGAGAATAGCCGGCGTCATCGCGTTCTCAAGATATTCGGCGATCAATTTCATGACCGGTGTTCCTGACCGTCCAGATCGATCAGATAGACCAGCGGCATATCGTCGGAGGGGTTATCATTTTTTGCTGCTAGGCCGAATGCAACCGCTTCTTCGAGGGTCGCTGGCCGTACCGAGAGTTTGGATTGAGCTGTTCGCAGCGAAACGCCGCCAGATCTCAAAAGCGAAAGATCGTCGAGAAGCCAGGACTCGTGGCAAATCTGTTGGGCTTTTCTATTGCCTCTGGCCTCGAATGCCAGTATCGGCCGTCCGTCCACTTCGAGTGTAAATACCCGCGAGAATGGGGCCTTCATTTTTTCCCCTTCAGCCCGATCTCGACCAACCGGCGGGTGGTCCCACAACCTATGGGCACCAGCACGACAAAAAGCGGGGCGGCCGCGACGGCAACGCCAGTCGAAACAGCCACGCTCCTGTATCGCCCAGACGGAATGATCCAATAAGCCGAGAGAATGGCTAGGCCAGCGAACGTAACCGCCATCCGAAGGACGATTGGCACGGGATGTCCGATCACCCCTTGATTGTCATGAAGAGAACCGAAAGGCAGATCAGCGCTGCGACAGCGCCGCACCAGGTCGGTCCCTCAACGTAATCGCTCAACAGCTTTCTAATCTGCTGCGCAAATGCACACACAATCACGACCACAATCTGCAGGAAAGGAAGGCCCCACCATCACTAGCTAATGGCAGGCGGGCGATGGCGGGGCCCTGGGGTTGCGCCGGCCCGGGCAGGGTGGCGCAAGACAAGGTTGGCACACTCGACGGCGGTCCTCGTACTCCTTCCTGGCAATCGCCGCGTGTATGTCGAGCAACATTCCGTAATCGCCTAGAGCTCGGCCGTAGCAAAGAAAAGCCCCGCGTGAGAGGCGGGGCCAGGTTAGGGCGTGTACTCATAAATTGGGGGACGCCGTTTGACGTCCGCTATGCCCCTGATAGCGGCGCGAAAGCGGACATCGCGGGACTTACGCGTTGGGCCTGACTCATGCGGCCCAGCAAAGCTATGCGATCACTTCGTCCGCGAGCATCATCGGCAGCGTCAAGCCGATCGCCTGCGCCGCTCGGACATTAAATTTCTACGTGCTTTGGCAACTTCTACCCTACGAAAGTGTAACGAAAGTGTTCCTCCTGCGAACTTGGATGGAGCGCGCGATAGCGTTCGATGGTGCCGTTTGGCACGCCTGCCAATCTCCTGGCTATACTTCAACTGTAAATGGCAATTTGGCGTCGGCGCCGCAAAGAGTTGTAGTTCGCTGAGGAAGGTCAAAAATGTCGACCCGAGATGTGGCCGAGGCCAGCAACCTTCTAGAGATCATCAAATTACTGGAGAGCTTGAAGGAGGCTGCGCACCAGCTCCCCGAAGACACCGATCGCCGTGATGCGCTTCGGGAAATTAGAGACTTTCAGCTTCGGGTGGCAGCTTTGGTCCACCGTCTAGCTTTTCCGCGCCATTTTGTCGGCGACTAAGGGGGCGTCATTTGACTCAGTGGAATCAGGGCTGTCGCATCTCCGATTCGGATCTTCAGATGTTCGAAATTGAACTACGATTGAAAAACCAGTCTCGGTGGGAATGGCTCGTCCGCACGCCCGATGGTCGAACGATGTTGTTCGGCCATGAAACCTCTCGCAAGGCGGCGTCCTATGAAGCGAATCGAGCTCTTTTCCTTCTGTTGTCGTTCGCGAAGCGCGGAGACGGTCCGTAAGGCGAACGCGGTGGTTTAGACACTTCAATGCGACCTAAAACTCTCAACTTGGGAGTTTGGTATTCGTCCGGTTATCTTGATCCATTCCGCAACCTGGTCTTTTCTTGCTTGGTTTCCTTCGGCTTCACAGACCATTTTTTCAGTGCCTCAGTTTCCTCGCAAATCGCCCCGTATTTCTCCAATTTCGTATTCCCAGCAGAAAGGCATGCCAGAGCGCGTTTCCCCGGGACTTCACTCTCGAACGAAACGCCCGTGACCACTATTTGCCCCAGATGTTCCGTATCCGCTTGTCAGCCACAGCGGTGTAGATGACGGTGTTCGCGATCGAGCGATGGCCCATGAATGCCTGGAGGGTTCTCGTATCGATCCCGCGAGCCGCTAGGGCGTATCCAGCTGCATGCCGCAGCATGTGGGCATGTATCGGGAAGGGCAGCTTAGCGGCCTCGCCAAACCGTTCTATGAGCTTCTGAGCGCCATCTACCGACAGCGGCGCCTTACGCTCGGATAGAAACACGAAGTCTGAGTGCGGATGCTCCCGACGAAGCGCCCGCAACAGCCGCAGCTCGTCACCCTGTAAGCCGTGGTTGCCAGGGGTACCGTTCTTTGCCCGGGTGATGTGGATGGTCGCGGTATCAAGATGGATTTGCTGCCAGCGAAGGCCCACTAGCTCGCTGACCCGCAACGCATGCCGGAACGCCATTAAAATCAGCAGCCGGTCGCGGATCGGGTTGCGGCTCTCCCCAGCGACGGCGACAAGCTTGTCGATCTCGCTCTCCGTCAGGTACTCGCGCTGCCGATAATCGGCATTCTTGGCTCGACCACCACGAACTGTCGGCTTTTCAGATCGTGAGGGCCGTAACCGGATCACCGTATTCATTGGCAAATTCCTCCTCTGAGCAGATCGACTGTCGACATAATGATTATATTGCCGACAATTGTAAAGAGGGATTCGCCCAAACAAAAAGGCCCGGCGTTGATTAATTGCACCGGGCCAGTCAATTGCGGATGCGGCAGTTTTATCACCGCCATGTGACAGTCGGACGACAGTGCGACGCACGTCGGTTGAGCGCGCCGCGCTCAGGCAGGCACACAAAAAGGCCCGGCACGCTTGGCTCGCGCCGGGCCCAAGTCAGGGAGGAAAAGCGCAGGATGGTGAACTTCGTACGCAGGCAAAGACAATTCAGCAAGGCCAAGTAAGCGGCAGCTATGATGTCGTCCTGTTGTGTTGCAAGGCATACGATCTAAAGGAGGCGATAAGTGTCGTTACTCCAGCAGTGGGCGATCAGAGCATGATTCTGCCGCTGCTAAATGGCGTTCGCCATATCGACGTTCTGACGCAGACTTTCGGTCCAAAGCGTGTACATTGGCGGGCTCACTCTCATCAATGCCGCCTTGATGGCAGACGGAACTATCCAACAGGGTGAGCTGAGGATCAACACAACCGCGATTGGAGAACTGGACGGACGCATCAGCCCCCGCAGCGCAGCACTCAAGACAGCGTTTGAAGCGGGTGGCATTCCAGTCCAAGTTAGTGACAACTGCCGGGCTATGGGTGAAGTTCTTCAGCTTTACCTGTATCGCGACCATAGCCTCCTTGAGCAGATCGCGCGCCGGAGCAATTGCAAGCTCTGGTGCCGGAGCGTCCTTCGTCTCCGCCGTTATCGAGGAATGCACGCGAGCAGTGACAGCGGAAGGGTATCCTCCGCCGCCCGATACGGCGGCCACGATCCAAGGGATATTTTCTCAACCAAACTCGACCTATGGACCGTCCATGCTAGTCGACATTGAGGAAGGGCGGCCTACGGAAGGCGAACATACTATCGGCGATCTGGTGGACCGTGTGACACGTCGCGGCGTCAGTGTGCCGATCCTGAATGCCGCTCGGTGCAATCTTCAAGCCTACGAGATCAACCGCAACAGACGATGAGCTTCAAGACCGACAAGGTAAAACCGTCGAACGCCACGCGCATCAGGATGGTAGCGACGATCAAGCCACATACGATATATCCTTACTTGCGGAGTGAAGCGCATTGCGCTGTTGGCGGCCTCTAATTGGCCTTGAAGACGAATGCCGACCAGACGTGGATTGCGATCAGCGGCACCATTGTCGCGGCAATACCGAAATGCATCCACTCCCACACCGATCTGACCCCGGCGAATTTCAGCTTGAGCATGTCGATGTGAAACAGGCCTGTCATCACCGCGATGGTCATGCTGAGTGTCAACAGGGATTGAAGGTTCAAGCCCAAGGCGGCGGCGTGAATGAAAAGAAAAGCAAACAGCAGGCTGCCGACCCATCGATGCGCAGTGAGCTCAAACCGTTCATCCTGAGAGGAGCCCTTGTTACGGTGAAAAAACAGGCGCCACTGCCATGCGATGGCGAAAAGCAGGATAAAGCCCGTTAAAATTGAGAAAACGCGCCGATCGGTTATTGCAATCCGGGCCCAGTGGGCGCCGCCGCGATTCAATGACAAGCCGGCAATCACGGCCATCGTCATCATCATACCCAGCCAGAATGGGGTAAGGATCCTGGCAATCGCCCTGGTCATCTGCGATCCCGGTTCTCGATCGAGGCGGCGTCCAGATAGACCTTCTTATCAACTGCCGGTGCGGTCGCCTCCAGGATCGCGTCCATGAAAGTATCGGCATCAGGCAAAGCAAGATTGGCCTTCTCGGGCCATTCCTTGCCAATCTTGACGTTTGCGGAGAATTTGCGGACGCGGTCAAGGTAGGTCTGGTAGGACTTTTGAATTGCCGTGTATAGGTGACCAATATTTTTGTGGATCTCGCTATCGCTTACTTTCTTCGACGGAAAAGTCCAGGTCGTCGCTCCCATCACGTCGTTCAGCTTCCAGTCCTGTTTGGCCGACTTCTCATGCTGATTGTGGCAACTCACGCATGCAGGCGCTGAGGCAAAGTCCGGATACATGCCGACCTCAACGCCCATCCGCTCCATCGAGAAATAGCGCGGTTTGTTGTCCTCGTTGATCGCTGCGAATTGTGCGACCTGCTCGCCCTGGAACAGATTGGCCTTGTTGATGGGCTTGTCCGATCCCAGGAACAAGGCCAGTGACGACTTTTGCTTTTCGAGATTTTCGGCGGTCAGCCGGACAAACAATGCCGGCAACGGACCCGCCTCTTCGCCATCATCCAACCAATGTTCTTCGAATTTGAGCCCCGCTTCGATTCCTTTTCCGACGATGCGGGAGGTCCAAATCTGGCGGGTCTTGGCGTTGACGAGGTTGACGGTATCGAACAGCTTCGAAACCGGAATCACCACGTTTCTCGATCCCGATCGTTCTGGAGCCTCGGGTAGTGGTGCCGGCGCGGTGGCGAAGAGATAGACACAGGCGACCGCGGCGATCGCCGATATCGTTGGAATGGTGTTCATTGTCTTGCCTGCTTCGCCTTGCTGGATTTTTCGGTTCCAAATGGGTCGGCGCCATCCTTCAGGTAGTTTTTGACGGCCGACAGATCGAGCCTCAGCGCCAGGCTCCTGGGCGTTTCGCGCTTGTGATTGCCGTGAAAATCGTGGCATTGCAGGCAGGTATCCCAGCGCTGTTGCGACGCCAAATTCGCATGCGACAGCTCAAGAGGGTCGTGCTTCACTTCCACGTTCTTGTGGCAGGCTTCGCAGTACTGACCGTTGCTGGCAACCCGATCGCCGGTGTGTTCGATATGGCAGCCCCCGCAGGTGCGGGCGTCCACGATATCGAGCGCGCTCAAAAACCGCGGCTCCCTGAAACGATTGATCGGATGTCTGTCGTTTGCCCGCTCATGGCAATCCGCGCAATCGCTGTTCTGTGGCGGCAGAAATCCGAATTGCGGGTTGTCGTGGCGCCAGCCTAACCAGCTGGCGACGATGGCCTGGATTTGCTGGCGGGTATCGCCGGGGGCCGGCTCGTGACACGAAGCGCAGTCCAACGAGGCGTGCCCGGGCATCATAGGACCTGGATTAAGCAGGCGCGCATGGAGCGGCGAGAGATAGATCCAGATTGCGACCGGGATCGAAGCGGCCATAGACGCGAGCACAATCGCAATCCGTCGCGTTCGAACGGCGCGAGGGTCAAAAAATCTCTGACCATGGGGCGTCTTCTGGTTACCATCAGGCGAACCCAGCTCCGGGCCATCAAAACGGATCTCGGCGTGTTCGCTCTTGACCACCGCCTGGCACGACAAGATCCAGCCGGCCTCAAGATCTTCGGCAGACAGGCAGTGGTTCGCCTTGAGCTCGATTTGACCCCCGGCCTTGAAGGCACGGCAGGCTCCGCAAAACCCTTCTTCGCACGACGCTTCCGCCGAGAGGCCTGCTGTTCTCATGGCCTCCAGGACGGTCAGGTAGCCGTTGTAGCTGATCGATTCCTGCTTTCCCTCACGCACGATCAGCAGGCTTGTTCGCTTGTCAGCGAACTCGGCGGCGGCAAAGCCGGAGGGCTGGCCCTGCGCCGGCAAGTTGAATCTCTCGACGTGGATTGCCGAGCTGGCAATGCCTGCGTCGGCCGCCGCCGCCGCGCAGAGGTCCATGAATGCCGGCGGCCCGCAGATGTAGATGTCGGCATCCCCGGCCAGACCGATCCATTCACACAGCTCGGGTTGAGTCAAATACCCGGTCGTGTCGCAGTCAAAATGGTATTTGACGCCAGCACGATCGGGGTAGCGCGCGATGAGGTCCCTGATCGTCTGCTCGAACGCGACTTGTTCGCGGTCGCTGACGGCATAGAGAAGCGAAATGGGTCTTTCGCTGTCCGACAGCGCGCTTTCGAAAATCGATAAAATGGGAGTGATGCCGCTGCCGGCGGCGATCAGTTTCAGCGGTGTGGACCTTGATGTCAGCGTGAAGAGACCGGCCGGCACGGAACCTAAAATAGTGTCGCCGGCCTTCAGATGATCATGAAGCCAGTTCGATCCAAGGCCTCCTTCGACCCGTCTGACCCCGATGCAAAATGTTCCGTCGCTCCGCGGCGCGCGCGCCAGTGAATAGCAGCGCATGATCGCTCCGGATGCCACCGGAATCTTGAAGGCAATAAACTGGCCGGCCTTGAATTTGAACAAACTGCGATGTTGATCCTGGGCGACAAACCAGAAGACTTTGATGTCGGCTGTCTCGACGTCGACCTTCAATAGCTTCAGCTCGTACATCCAAACGCCTCAGTTTCGATGCCGCCTTGTTCTGCGGATGCTGGCTGGGGTGGAATTGTGGAACCACCTACGGTAGAATTTCAAAATATTTAGGCAATTCAATTTTGCCTGTGCAGAAGACGAATAATCTCACGCGGGTGTGATGCTCAGGCACTGCGCTCGTGCGGCCGATGAGACGGGGAATCCCCGTTTTTGAGCAGACTAGCGGCCGTTCGATGCGATTTAGGATGCGGTCGCGGCTGATCCGAACATCCGGTTCCAAGCGTCGTCCGACAATTCCTGAAATGCCCGGGAATATGAGGACTCGAATATGAGTCTTCCCCGTAGATGATCCGCAACCTCCCGCATCGAGTTCCGG
>Ga0210384_10001925_pt1 | contig 26603 bp, 28 predicted proteins | sample IncBWH2MmetaG_FD_160574 | JGI IMG/M metagenome (GOLD analysis project Ga0210384, IMG submission 160574) | Forest soil microbial communities from Barre Woods Harvard Forest LTER site, Petersham, Massachusetts, United States - Inc-BW-H-2-M | ecosystem: Environmental > Terrestrial > Soil >...
GGCGCTCACAATCTTCCACTGCCCACTTTGTTTGATGAAGACCAAGGTAGTTCGGCCATGGATCGAGATAATCTTGCCGTCTTTCGTTACTCCCGTAAACATGTCGTGGGCATTTACGATACCAACGGTATCGCCATACACGCGGCACGATGGTTGCCGGAAGCCGAAGCTCGCTGAGGCTAAGCCCTCCACCACCTCGTTGAGATACTTGGCGAAGAGCGGCTTGCCGTCGAACCGATACGGAACGTGGTCGAACACCTCCACGTCATCAGAAAGCATCGCCAGGAAAGTCTTGAGGTCGCGCTGGTCGAAAGCGTCGGCGAACTGCTTTGCTAAGGCTTGGAGTTCATTCACGCTCATGTTTGTGTCTCCTCTAATGAGTTAGACACACGCCGCGCCACACTGTGACAGAACTATACCGCCAAACTTGCTCACCGCCGGGGCACTGGCCAGCGGAGGCTCCCATCGGATTGTGGTCGGATGACGGGCAATCCGGAGCTTATTCGTCGTCCGTCGGATTAATACCGACAAACGCGCTTCTCGGAAACTGGCCCGATATCCAACGATCAACTGACAATACTCGAATTGCGATACAATCCCCGCTTTCATGCGCATCGCGTTTGATACCGGCGGCACATTCACCGATTGTGTTTATCTTCGAGGCGGACGCCTTGAAATTCTGAAGGTTCCTTCCACGCCACGCAAACCTTCCGAGGCGATCGCTTATGCGCTGGACAGAATCCGGGAATCCTCTATGGATTTGGGAATCCTCGAACTCGTCTGCGGCACCACCGTTGGCACCAACGCACTTCTTCAACGAAAAGGCGGACGCGTCACCCTCATCACGACCGCGGGCTTCGAGGACGTCCTCGAAATTGGCAGGCAGGCGCGGCCGCAACTTTACAATTTGTTGTTCGAGAAACCGGAGCCGCTCGTTCCGCAGGCGCGGCGATTTGGGCTGCACGAAAGGCTGGATTCCGATGGCCGCGCGCTGCTTGCGCCGTCAAACGCCGAAATCGAGCGGATCGTGCGCGCAACGGTTCGCAGCGGAGCAGACTCCGTCGCCGTTTGCCTGCTCTTTTCTTTTGTGAATCCGGCGCACGAAAAAATGTTGGCGCGCGCCCTGGCCGCCACGCGGCTTCCAGTTTCCATCTCTCACGAAATTCTTCCCGAGTATCGCGAATTCGAGCGAGCCTGTACGACGGTCGTCAACGCGTACCTCGTTCCGGTGATGAGCGGCTATCTCTCGGAAATCGAGAACATAGCCGCCGGCCGATCGCGTAGCGCGCCTGCCAGTTCGAAAGCCACAAAGCCCGCGAGCAGACCTTCCCGCGTTCGCATCATGCAGTCGAACGGCGGCATTCTCTCCGCTCGAGCAGCTGCAAGCGAACCCGTTCGAACGATACTTTCCGGCCCTGCGGGAGGCGTCCTTGGCGCGCAATATGTGGCCGCAGCCGCCGGATTCGAACGCATCATCTCATTTGACATGGGAGGCACATCTACTGACGTGGCCCTCATGGACAGTGGGAGCGGGGAAACTCTCGCCACCACCTCCGAGAGCGTCGTTGCGGGGATGCCTGTCGCGGTCCCCATGCTGGACATTCACACCGTGGGCGCTGGTGGCGGCTCCATTGCGCGCTTCGACCGCGCAGGCGCGCTGCGCGTCGGCCCAGAGAGCGCTGGAGCGGAGCCCGGCCCGATTTGTTATGGGCACGGCGAAAAGGCGACGGTGACGGACGCGAACCTCATCCTGGGGCGTATTCCGGAATCCGGCCTTCTCGGGGGAACGTTCAAACTGGATCTTTCGCGAGCGCGGGATTTCTTAAATCGTGCGCGAGGCCCGAAGCCTTCCGCCGAAGCCTTCGCGCTAGGCATTGTGGACGTGGCCAACGCCGTCATGGAGAAAGCCATTCGCGTCATCTCAGTCGAACGCGGGCACGATCCGCGCGACTACACGCTCGTGGCATTCGGCGGCGCCGGCGCGTTGCACGCCTGCGAACTGGCGGCGACGCTCGAAATTCCGCGCGTCCTCGTGCCGTGTTTTCCGGGAGCGCTTTCCGCCCTGGGCATCCTGCGCGCCGATGTGACCAAAGATTTGTCGCGCACGGTTCGATTCGAGGTGGAAAGTGCCGCGGGCTCAAAGCCGAAACTTCTGCGAGCGTTCGCCGCCTTGGAACTGGAAGGCCGCAAGCAAATGCGCGCCGAAGGATTTTCCATCAGCGCCGTTCAAATCCATCGTTCTCTCGACATGCGCTATGCCGGACAATCTTACGAACTAAACGTGCCATTCTCCGGCAATTTCGTCTCTGCCTTCCACCGCGCACACGAAAAACGCTACGGCTATTTCGACGGCACTCGCGCGTGTGAGGTCGTAAACATTCGAGCGCGTTTCACGGGCCACACACCGAGGCCCACTTTGCCGAAATTGCTGCCCGGCGGCCCGAATCCAAAGAACGTGCTTGTCGCCAACTCCCCGGTGCAATTCCACGGGCGCCGCAACATGACGGCGATTTACGACCGCTCACTGCTCCGCGCCGGAAACCGCATCGTCGGCCCCGCCATCGTGACGGAATACAGCGCAACCTCGCTGATTCCCCCCGATTGGTCCGGCCGCGTCGATCGAACCGGAAACCTCATCCTGGAGCCCCGCCGATGAGAGTGGACCCCATACGCCTCGAGATCTTCAAAAATCTTTTCCATTCGGTCGCGGAAGAAATGGGCGCTGCACTCCGCCGTTCCGCCTTCTCTCCCAACATCAAAGAGCGGCGCGACTACTCCTGCGCCGTATTTGACGCCGCTGGCACCGTCCTCGCCATGGGCGATCACATGCCCGTTCACCTCGGCTCGATGCCCATGTCGGTCCAGGCCGCATTGCGCGCATTCAAACTTTTGCCCGGAGACGTTGCATTGCTGAACGATCCATACGCTGGAGGCACGCACCTTCCGGACCTGACGATGGTGATGCCAGTCTTTACCGCGAGTTCAACCAGGCCGCTGTTTTACATCGCCAACCGCGCGCATCACGCCGATGTCGGAGGCGCGCATGCCGGCTCCATGAGTCTTTCGCGCGAAATTTTTGAAGAAGGCCTGCGCATCCCTCCCGTAAAAATCATGGCACGGAGCCGCATCGCGCGCGACGTCATGGCGATACTTCTCGCCAACGTGCGCACCCCTCGCGAACGCGAAGGCGATCTGACCGCCCAGATCGCCGCGTGCCGCATCGGCGAGCGCCGCTTGTTGACGCTCGTCGCGAAGTACGGCAGCAGGGAAGTGATCGCTTACGGCCGCCATCTCCTCGACTACTCGGCCAGGATGATGGCCGCCACGATCGCCGCGATTCCCGATGGAATTTACCGCGCCCAAGATTTTCTGGACGACGATGGCGTGACAGAAACGCCGCAACGCATCACCGTGAACATCCGCATTCGCGGCAAAAATGCGGAAATCGATTTTACAGGAAGCGCGCCGCAATGCGCCGGCAGCGTCAACGCCGTCGCCGCTATCACGGAGTCCGCCGTCTTCTACGTTTTCCGTTGCCTGCTGGATGAGCAAGTCCCGGCCACCTCCGGCCTGATGCGCTCAATTCGCGTGATCGCGCCCAGCGGCACCATCGTGAACGCGCTCCCGCCCACAGCCGTTGCCGGTGGAAACGTGGAAACGTCGCAGCGCATCGTGGACACACTCCTCAAAGCCCTCGCGCGCGCCATTCCCCCGCGGATTCCCGCTGCAAGCCAGGGCACCATGAACAATCTGTCGTTCGGTGGAAGCAATCCACGCCACGCCGGCGAGCCTTTCGCCTTCTACGAAACGATCGCAGGCGGAACGGGAGGAGGCCAAGGCCACGTCGGAAACAACGGGGCACAGAGCCACATGACCAATACGCTCAATACTCCCATTGAAGTTCTCGAGCATATTTATCCGGTCCGCGTTCACCGTTATGCGCTGCGAAAAAAATCCGGCGGCCGCGGAAAATTTCCAGGCGGTGAAGGCGTAATCCGCGAAATCGAAATGCTGGCTGACGTTCAGGCCGGAATTCTTTCGGACCGCAGGAAACTCAGCCCGTATGGCCTGATGGGCGGGTCGCCCGGGAAGCCGGGGAAAAATGAATTGATCGTCCAGGGCCGGGCGCGGCCGCTGCCCTCCAAATGCGCATTCCGTGCCCCGGCCGGAGCGATCATCCGAATCGAGACTCCAGGCGGAGGAGGATGGGGAAAAGCAGGGAACGGGCCGAAGACAAAACGGCGAAAAGAAAAAAGCCCCAAGGCGTAATGGCCTACGGGGCTTTTCTTGAACTCAGGAAATCAGAATCTCAATTAGAATTCGAGGCCCTCGGGCTTCTCAATCGGCAAAGGCATCTGCAGCCGCGCTTTTGCCAGGGACTTGACCAGAGCGTCTTCCATATTTTCGGCGGAGGTGTTTCTGGCGGTGGCGAGTTCGCTGACGAGGAGGAATTTGGCCCGTTCCAGCATTTTCTTTTCGCGGAAGGAAAGTGGTTTTGTGCGGCTTAGTGATACTAGACTCTTCAGTACGGCCGCTACTTCTATCAGCTCGCCGGTCCGCATGCGCTCCGAATTCTCTTTGAATCGGTGTTTCCAATCGTGGTGCGAGTTCGGCTTGCCCTTTTCCAAAAAGCTCAGAACCTTTAGCGTTTCTCCGTTTCGGATCACGTGTCGCAGGCCAACCGATTCCGCATTGGTCGCCGGAACCATCACTTTGAGCCCACTCGCCAGGATCTTCACCATAAAATACTTTTCCGTGCGTCCGTTCAATAGCCCGAAATTGATTTGCTCGATCATACCCACACCGTGGTTCGGGTAGACAACCTTGTCCCCTATCTTATAATCCATAATCGGAAGCCCCCTAGAGGTAAGCTAGTAGAATAGTGGATCACACCTGGTATGAAGTCAAGATATTTCTCCTAGAATCAGCAAGTTATGCGATATTTTGATTCGGGATTGGTCCTTGAATTGCACACACGATTTTACGCGATTTTTACAAGTCTTATACATTGATTCCCGCACCCGAGGTTCTCCTCGCGGGCGCTGGCCCCACTTGCGCTAGAATGGCTAAATGCTGATTCTTGCCATAGATACAAGCTCCCGAATGGGAAGCGCCGCGTTATTGCGCGATTCCCAGGTCCTGGAGGAGATTTCCGGATTCGAAGAGGCTCCCTATTCGACGCGCCTTTTTCGGGACATCATCCTGTTACAGGGCAGAACCAAGTTCCGCATGGACCAAATTGATGTATTCGCCGTTGCGGCCGGCCCCGGCTCCTTCACTGGGTTGCGCGTCGGTTTGACGGCTGTGAAAGCCTGGGCTGAGGTGTACGGAAAACCCATCGCACCCATTAGTGGATTGGAGGCCATTGCCGCGGAATCCCTGCTGGGTGAGACTCCCGGCGCCTCAAGCACCCACTTTATCGCGCCATTTCTAGATGCCCGCCGCGGACAAGTCTATGGGGCAATATATCGAAGAATATCCGGCGACCACATGGGTCTAACGCTCGCTAGCGACGAGTCGATCCTTTCGCCGGATGAATTCCTGGAACTAGTCAAGGGAAAGTGTCCTCATCCGGTCCAACTCGTCTCACCGAATCCGGAAGCGCTCCCCGCGGCTCGCATCGGGGAAGTTCTGCATGGCGCTAGCATTGTTCAAGTTTCCGCGGCCCTAGCGTCCGCGATTGGGCGCCTGGGATTCGAACGAGCCGGGCGCGGTGATTTGGTCGATTCGATCCGCCTCGATGCAAATTACGTGCGGCGCTCGGATGCTAAAGGCGCCTGGAAGGACCGGTAATGCGTTCTCCGGGCGGGAAAATCAAAAACCCCACAGCTGTCACGGTTCGGCACATGTCGGCATCAGACGTTTCCGCCGTGCTCCTCATACTGGAGGAAAGTCCTGAAGCGTCGATGTGGTCAAGAGAAAGCCTATTGGAGTTGGCTTCCCGGGGCACTGCCTGGGTGGCGGAACTGGGCGACAGCGTCGCGGGAATCTTTATCGGCCAGGTTGCCGCGGACGAATTCGAGGTATTGAACTTGGCAGTCGGGAAGGCGTGGAGGCGGCGGGGTATTGCAACACGATTGTTGAGGGCCGCGCTCGAAAACGCCCGGACCGCGGGCGTAAGGCAAGCCTATCTGGACGTGCGCGCTTCCAACGAAGGAGGAATCGCCCTATATGAGCGATTGGGATTCCAAGTTTGCGGAAGGCGGCCAAGTTATTATCGGAATCCCACCGAGGACGCCGTTCTGCTGGTCTTGCACAATCATGGACTCAAGCCGTAATTTTCGTTGATTTGTGCTTGGCGAGTTCTTGGCATTGTGCTAGCTTCGACTTGCTATGTAACTCCCCATTCACAATTCGGATCGCTCAGGAGGCACACTATGCCGACCTTGAATCAGGAGATACGCGAGCAACTTCTGACATATGACCATGAGTTTCAAAAGCTCGCGCAGTTGCATTCAGAGTATGAAAACAAGCTAAGGCTGCTTTCGCAATCCTCCTACCTGAATCTGGAAGACCTTCAGCAAGAAGCTACCCTCAAAAAATTGAAATTGCGAGTCAAAGACGCGATGGAACGCCATATCGCGCAGCGCCTGCAGCATCCTGCTCCGCGCTAACCCTCCGGGCTTTGCCAAATTGAGATAGAATCATAGTGGATACATCAGGAGTGTCGCCGTTTTTCCTCCTGGCAAGGACGTGCATGATAAAAGACGGCTACAAGTTTGCCGCAGCTCCGCTGCTAGCGGGCATTGTGGCGTTGGTATTGCACTGGAATTGGCCGGGCGGCGTGCTGATTTTCCTGGGTCTATTTGTAATGTTCTTCTTTCGCGATCCCGAAAGGAAGCCGCCGGCGGACCCGGAAACGATCGTCTCTCCCGCCGACGGGCGCGTCTTGGAAATTGTGGAAGAACCGCGCGACGCCAAGCCGGGCCGCCGGATCAGCGTGTTTCTCTCTGTCTTCGACGTGCACGTCAACCGTTCGCCGGTAGCCGGACGAATCACCGCCATCGAGTACCGCACCGGGAAATTCTACGCGGCCATGCGCGGCCGGGCATCGGCGGAAAATGAGCAGAATGCGTTTTACGTTCAGAGCGACCGCGGGGAAGTAGTCTTCAAGCAAATTGCCGGTTGGATCGCCCGCCGTATTGTTTGTTGGAAATCAGTCGGCGATTCGGTGATTCGAGGCGAGCGCGTAGGTATGATACGCTTTGGTTCGCGCATGGATATTTGGCTCCCCGAGGGGGCTGAAATTCTGGTTCGCCCCGGCCAACATGTGGCGGGAGGTACAAGCGTCCTGGCGCGATGGAAATGAGCGACTTTGAACAGCATGAACTCGGGTTTCCCGGCTCCCGGCGAGCTAATCTCAAGCTTCGCCGCGGCGTATATTTGCTGCCCAGCTCCTTAACCGTGGCGAACATGCTTTGCGGCTTCTACGCCGTGATGGCCACGCTCAAGGGCGGCGGGACGGATTTGGACAATGCGGCCAAGGCCATCGGCCTAGCGATCGTCTTCGACTCCTTCGACGGGTTTGTGGCCCGCGCCACGGGCACCAGCAGCGAATTCGGCAAACAATTTGACTCCCTGGCCGATATGGTCAGCTTTGGAATCGCCCCCGCCGCCCTGGCCTTCACCTGGGGAGTGCGCGGCATTGCCGAGACCGAATTCCTGGACATCCGGCGCCTGCACCAGATCGGGTGGTGGGTGGCGCTCACCTTTGTGATTTGCTGCGCCTGGCGCCTGGCCCGCTTCAACATTCAGGGAATGGCGCCCGGAACAGGGTCAAAGTATTTCGTTGGACTGCCTTGTCCGGCCGCCGCCGGGCTGATTGCCGCCACGGTGCATGCGATTAAATCGCCGATTGAGGACTGGCGCTGGTCGGTCTTCTGGATGGTAGTGGTCATCGGGGATGCGGCCTTGATGTCCAGCACGGTGCGTTATCGCAGCTTCAAGGACGTCCCCGTGTTGGCGCGCCAGAGGTCGATCTTTGTGATCGTGATTGGCCTGCTGGTGTGGCTGATTCTGGCGTATTCGGAAGTGGTGCTGATGGTGATTGCGACTGTCTTCGTTGTTTCCGGCCTTTCGCTTCATCTGTTCCGCACGGTTCGTCATTACCTGATTTCTCATCCCGCCAAGACATGACTTCGCCCAAAGAAGCGGTTCGAGTGGCCATTGCGGGGGCGTCTTCTCTGCTCGGCAAGGAACTAAATCAGTTGCTGGAAGAATCGAAATTTCCGGCGAGCGATATACGTCTCGTCGACGAGGAATTCGTCGCCGGAACGCTGACCGAAGCCGGCGGGGAACCGGCCATCATTGAAACGGTTTCGGAGGACAGTTTCGAGCGCGTGCGCTTCGCTTTCTTCACCGGGTCGCCGCAATTTTCCAAGCGCCACGCCGCGGAAGCGCGCCGCGCCGGGGCGGTGATCATCGACCTCAGCGGAGGGCTTGGGTCCGACGCGAATGCCAGGTTGTGGATCCCCGCGCTGGATGCGGCGCTCGCCTCACCGGCCGTAAACGCTCTTCCTGGGGAGTCGCAGAGCCTGTTCGTAGTCCCTTCCGCTCCCTCCGAAGCGGCCATTTCCATTTCCGCAGCCCTTGTGACCGCGGGTCTCGAGCGCCTGGTTGTCACGATTCTTCAACCTGTATCGGAGTATGGCCCGGAAGCGATCGAGGAACTGGAAAGCCAGGTCGTGAAGCTTCTGTCCTTCCAACCGATTTCGCAAATCGTATTCGATGCGCAGGTTGGGTTTAATATGCTTCCCAGCTACGGCCCGGAAAGCGGCGTGAAGCTGGCCGATGCGCGAGCCAGAATTGCAAACGAATCTCAAAGATATCTTGCGGGGCGCGCGCTCGTGCCCGCCATCATGCTGGTCCAGGCGCCGGTATTCTATTCGCACGCGTTTGCGGCCTACGCGGAGTTCAAGGCCGCTCCCGCGCTGGAGGATGTCGCGACCCGCTTGCAGGCCGCAGGTTTAAAATTGGCGCGAGCGAAGGATGAGCCGCCCACAAATGTGAACGTGGTGGGGGAAACGCGCCCCGTGCTGAAGCAACCGGAGCGAGACCCGGGCATCGAAACCGGTGTCTGGCTGTGGGGCGCGGCGGACAATTTGCGCGTCCCGGCGGCAACCGCCATCGCCATCGCGGAAAAGTTGCTCGTTTCATGAAGCACCAGCGAAGTCGCGGAATCAAGGGGCAGCCGAAAGGCCTGATCGTTGTGAATCACGGAAAGACAGTCGGAAGGCAAACGAAAAACGCGATCCATGCGCCGGAACCGCAATTTCGTCTTCCTTTCAAATTTATATCAAATATGAAATCCACAATCTCAAATCTCAAATTTGATATATTCCTCCCGTGCTCCTGCATCTCCGCGGTTCTATTCTTATCCGCTTGCGGCTATCACGTAGGCGGGACTTCTTCCCAGCTCCCTCCAGGCCTGAAAGTGATTGCGGTTCCGGCGCTAAAGAATGACACGACCCGCTATCGCATCGAGCAGCGCATGACAGAGGCCGTCGTCCACGAATTCATTGCCCGCTCGAAGTTGCGCGTGGTTTCTTCCCCGGATTCCGCCGACGCGGTCCTTCACGGCGAAATCACGAGCTTTGAGGCCGTTCCCGCGGTGTTCGACACCACCCCCTCTACGACCTCCAACTCCACCACCGTTCCCACGGTGAATGCCACGACGGCGCGCGCCACCACCATGCTCATTTCCGTTCATGTGAAGGTGTTGCTGGAAGAGCGTGAGACCAAAAAGGCGCTGTACAGGAACGACGACTATCTTTTCCGCGAGCCCTACGAAATCTCCACCGACCCCGCAAAATTCTTTGACGAGCAGGGGCCCGCGCTCGAACGGATGTCGCGCGACTTCGCCTCGCGCCTCGTTTCCGATGTCCTGGAGAACTTCTGATGGCTTCTGTTTCGCCGCACGAACTCCTGGCGCGTCTTGCAAAAGGGAAACCTATTCCGGGAATTCTTCTCGTGGGCAGAGATGGCTATTTGCGCGGACTGTGCCGCAGCAAACTCGTCGATGCCTACGTGCCTGAGGGAACGCGCGATTGGGGCGTTCGGAAATTTTCCGCGGAAGAGGATGACGTTGCCGCAATTCTAGGGCAGGCGCAGACGATGCCCATGCTCGCGCCGCAACAAGTCATTTTCGTCAGCGAAGCGGAGGCCTGGGAGCGCCTGGGTGACGATGCGCGGGATTCGCTGGTGAAGCAAATTTCCGAATATCTGGACAATCCCGCTCCGTTCACCGTGCTGGTGTTCGAGGCGGCCGCGCTGGATCAGCGGATGCGCCTCGCCAAAATGTTCGCGGAGAAGACGTTGACCGTGTCGGTCGAGCTTGCCACCGATCCCGCCCAACGCGCTCGGCTCGCGATTCCCATTTCCCTCGAAATGGCTAAGGAATTGGGAGCAGCTCTCGAACAAGACGCGGCGGAAGAACTCTGCGATGTTCTGAACGGGGAGCTGGCGGCGATCCGCACGGAACTCCAGAAACTGTCCGCCTATGCGGGCGACCGGCGAAGGATTACGCGCGCGGACGTCGATCTCCTGGTCATCTCTGCGCGAAAATATGAAGTGTGGGATCTGGCGGACATGCTGGCAGCGCGGCAACCTGCGCAGGCCCTCGAATTTCTCGACAGCCTTCTGAGAGAGGGCGAAGCCGCCCCGACTTTGCTTGGCGCGCTGGCCTGGATGTACCGGAAACTTCTCGAAGCGCAGGAATTGCCGGCGAACACGTCGGAGTGGCAAGCTGCTGGCCGCCTCAAGATGCGTTCCAAGGCTGCTGAACTCGCGGTGCAGCAATCGAGAAAATTTCCGAAGGAGCAGCTCACGACCGGTTTGGCCGCGTTGTACGAGGCCGACAGCCGACTGAAATCCGGCGGCACAAATCAGCGCGCTGTCATGGAATTTCTTGTCACGCAGCTCGCTTCATAAAGTAGGACGGGCTTCAGCGTGTCGGATTTGTGGCGTGTGCCACTCCGAATGAAACCCTTCAGGCTGAAGCCCGTCCTACTAAAATCGAAAAAACCTGGCGGAAAGAAAAACGCCCGGGATGTTTTTCCCGGGCGCATCTTTATCGATCCAGCAACTGCTCTGTAGCCTACGCTTTCGCGGCAGCGCTCAATCCATTTACCGCCACGCTCAACCGCGACTTGTAGCGGTTCCCCGTGTTCTCCTCGAGCACGCCCTTGCTGATGGCGCGGTCAATCGCGGACAGGGTAGGGTGAAGCAACGTCCCCGCGGACGTGGAATCTTTCGCGGCGATAGCCGTCCGCAGCTTCTTCATGATGGTTCGCACGCGAGTCGTGTTCGCGCGGTTGATTTCCGCGCGCATGCGCGCCTGTTTGGCCCGTTTGATTACCGATTTCTTGCGCTTCTTTACTTTTGTAGGTGCGCCTTGCGCCATTCAATTCTCCCCTGTGCATGAATTGCAATGAAAATACACTAGCGGACCAGCAAATTTTTGTCAACGAACGTGCGGACACGGGTGGCAGCCCAGGTTCATGAGAAAAAACTGTCAAGGGATGCACCGCGCGCCCGTCCGTTGTATAGTACCGCCCATCCGAAGATGCGGGAGCCGATGATGGTCTTTAAAAAAGTTGTCTTAACGGTCTTGCAATTAGCGCTAGCGATCCTCACTTTCAACGCGGCGGCGCCCTCTGCTTTTGCCCAGGCGAAATGGGAAAAGCTGGCGCCATTCCCGGAGCCGGCCGAAGAAATTCTGGGTGCGGCGGCAGGCGGGAAAATGTACGTCTTCGCCGGCTTTATTCCGATTTGGAAGCCGAAAGGACTGGTCTACGAATACGACCCGGCAAACAATCAGTGGACGAAGAAAAAGCCCATGGCCCTTCCGTCGCATCACGTGGCGTTCACGGAATATCACGGGAAGATTTACGCGTTTGGCGGATTCGTGTATCCGACCTCTGGTCCGGCGGCGTGGGTTCCGATCAACAATGCTTGGGAGTACGACCCGGTCGCCGACACCTGGAAGGCCCTGGCGCCGATGCCATCCAAGCGGGGTTCGCCCGTGGCCACCGCGGTTGGCGACAAGATCTACGTGATTGGCGGTGTGAGCCTTCCACCCGGTTCCACCGATATCGCCGTGAGCCCAACGACGCCCCAGGTCTCGGTCGGGACCGTTGAGGAATACGATCCCGAGTCGAACACCTGGCGCACGAGAAGTCCCATGCCGACGCCGCGCAACCACGCGGCCATCGGCTCAGTGAATGGCAAGATTTACGTGATCGGCGGGCGGGTGGGTGCGGCGTTTATTGGCTTGGCATCCGATACTTCCGTAGTCGAAGAATACGATCCGGCAACCGACAAATGGAGCGCCACGCGCGCTCGCATGCCCACTACGCGCAGCGCTTTGGGATATGCCGTGATTAACGGGCGTATCTACGTGGCCGGAGGTGAATTCCAGGACCCCCACATGATGGCGACGTTCCGGTCCGTTGAGGCCTACGACCCGGCCAGCAACACCTGGTCTATCATGCCGCCTATGCCCGTCAGCAGGCATGGACTTGCGGCGGGCGCGATCGGCAATAAGTTAATCCTGGTAGGAGGAGACGTGCAATCGTCGGGAACCGGAGTCGAAGTTTCTACTAGCGAGGTGGACGAGCTGGTTATTCCTGCTGCCGATCACTGAGCCGCCCCCCGCGGCCTATGAGGCAAAACTCCGCGATTGCCGTACCGTCCTAATTTGGCGGGCCGTCGATCTTTAGTTGGACAACAGCTTTGGCGAGAGGCCTTTTCCGAAGGCGCAATTTGGGCCGAAAGCTTTCGAAAAGCACCAGGAAAATGGTCACAAATGCAAATCCGAAAGCAATGACTTCGAAGACCCGGCCCTGGCGCGCTAGCACGAACAAAGGAGCCATAAGCGGGCCCAATAAGAATGAGCGCGGCGGCTGCATTTCCAGTCTGGCCTTGCAATGGGCGCACTGGAGATGCGTCCACCCGTCCAGGTCCAGCAAGAAGGGCGCGCGAACGTCGTTTCCGCAAGCAGGGCATATTGGCATTCGATTAGACTCGCTACCAGCCTTCTGAATACTTTGCCAAGGTAGCTCCAACGCGTCAATAGGACTGCTGGACCGAAGGGCATCGATTTACCAAACCTGTCGAGACCGCTAAGTCTGAGCCTCGCCAGGATTCCTATCCTATTGCAGCACAGTGTTTTATGCATATCCTTGACCCCTCCTCACCTTTCAAGTACGCTTTCTAGTACCCCGTAGCGAGGGTGGAGGTCCATACCGCACCGGTTGGCGGCGCTCGGAAGCCTGACCAGCCGAATCTTCCATGCGACGCACCGTACAAATTGCAGGCGAGATAGAGTCCCTATTTGGCACTCTAGACGAAAACGTGAAATTGCTGGAATCCGCGCTGCGCGTCACCACGCAATTGCAGGATGACCGCCACCTGGCCATTGAAGGCGAGGCCACCCAGGTTGAGCGAGCTGTCCGAATCGTCACCGAATACAACCAATTGGTCAAAGAAGGGCGGCGCATGAGCAATGGCGACGTCAAGGCCATGTTCCGCGTCGCCACGCAGGATCCTAAGACCTCGCTGCGCCAGGTCCTCGAGCCCGGCGCTCCGGCGCGGCCCAGGATTTTCGGCAAGAAAAACGTAACGCCGAAGAGTTCCAATCAGCGGCAATACATGGAAGCGATCGAGAAGCACGACATGACTTTCGCCGTTGGTCCGGGCGGCACAGGAAAGACGTACCTGGCCGTGGCCATGGCGGTTTCCGCGCTCCTCACCAAGCAGGTGGACCGCATCATCCTCGCGCGCCCCGCGGTCGAAGCGGGCGAGCGGCTCGGGTTTCTTCCCGGCACGCTGCAGCAGAAGATCGATCCGTACATGCGGCCGCTTTACGACGCGCTGTATGACATGCTCGACGCTGACAAATTGGAGCGGTTCCTGGAAAAGGGAATCGTGGAAGTCGCGCCGCTGGCATTCATGCGCGGGCGCACGCTCAACGATTCGTTCGTCATCCTGGACGAAGCGCAAAACACAACCAGCGAGCAGATGAAAATGTTTCTGACGCGCCTCGGATTTAATTCCAAAGCGGTGGTCACCGGCGACGTCACGCAGATTGACTTGCCGGCGGGCCGCAAATCGGGCCTGGTCGAAGCGCTGGAAGTCACCGGCCGCATCGAAGGAATCGCCTTCATCAAGTTCGACGAACGCGATGTCGTTCGCCACAACCTGGTGCAGCAGATCATCAAGGCCTATGAAGAGTTTGGAGGAGGCGAAGCTCGGCGAAACGCTTCCGCTGAAAACGGCAAGTCCGAACCTCCGAATTAAGTGCCCAGTCCTCAATGATCGTCAACCGCCAGCGCCGCGTGCCCGTGGCCATTCGCCCTTTGCAGCAGTTCTACGAACGCGTCCGCCGAGAGCTTGGCTTCGCTTCCGAGTCTGTGACCATCGAATTGATCAGCGACAATACCATGGCGCGCTTCAACAAGACTTTTCGCAAAAAGCAAGGACCTACGGATGTGCTTTCTTTTCCCGTCAATGGCAAGCGCCCGTCGCAGCGTGCTGAATATATCGGAGACATTGCCATCTCGCCGGAAACCGCCCGCCGCAATGCGCGCCGCTTCTCGCGATCCTTTCCCCTCGAAATGCGCATCCTGATTCTCCACGGCATGATCCACTTGGCGGGGTTTGACCACGAAACCGACCAGGGAGAAATGGACCGCCTCGAGCGCCGCCTGCGCAAACGGTTGGGAGTTGGCGGACGATTGGGAGCTGCCGGAAGATGATGACGTTTCTCTATTTGCTCGGAGTCTCAGCTCTCGGGGTGGGGCTGGTCGTTTTTTCGTATCTCGACCGGATTTACAGGGAACTGGGCCGCGTGAACAAAGGCCGCGTGCGCGAGCATCTCGAAATTTTCGAAGTCGACATCGAACCCCATTTCAAGCTGGAACGCGCGCGCGCGATCACCGGATTTCGTTTGCTGGCCAACCTCTGGCTGGTCCTGGTCACGGCGGAGACCGCGCGCGGCGTGATTGTGTTTGTCCCGGGCACATGGGACGCGCTGGTGCAGGCCCTGGTCTACGTGCTTGTCGAAGTGCTTTTGCTCGCGCAGTTTATTCCGGACTTTTTGCTGGCGCGCACCAAGGGCCGCTGGCTCGTCCGCTTGTCGCTCGTCATCCGCGCGTTTTTGTGGATCGTCTGGCCGTTCCGCGTTCTCCAGGAGCTGGCAGCTTCTCTGGCGCGTATCTCCGACGATCCACACACTGACGGTCCGGCCGGACAGGACGAAGGAATCGAAGCACTGGTGGACGCTGCCGAACAGGAAGGAATCCTCGACCCCGGCGAAGCGCAAATGATCGAGCAAGTCGTTGAGTTCAGCGACAAGCGCGTCCTGGAATTCATGACGCCGCGCCCCGATGTGATCGCGATACCCGCGAACGTTACGGTTGCCGATCTGCGCAAAGTCCTGATCAACACCAAGTTTTCCCGCATTCCCGTCTATGAAGATTCGCTGGACGACATCACCGGCGTCGCCTTCGCCCGGGATTTGCTGCAGATTCCCGAAAGCGAAGCCGCCTCGCGGACAGTGCGGGAACTGGCGCGCCCAGCCTTCTTCGTCCCGGAAACCAAGCACGGTTCGGATTTGCTGAAAGAAATGCAGCGGCGAAATCAGCAAATGGCGATCGTCGTGGATGAACACGGTTCCGTTGCAGGGATCGTCACGGTCGAGGACCTCGTGGAAGAAATTATCGGTGAAATCGGCGAGGATGACCGCGTCCCGGCGCCCGACGCCGTCCGCGAGCCGGACGGCAGCCTGGTCCTGCGCGGTAGCGTCTCCGTCGAAAAAGTTCAGGAATTATTCGGAGTGGAATGGGATGTCAGCGGAGAGGAATCCGCCACGACCATCGGCGGCTTGCTCAATCACATCGCCGGGCACGTGCCCACCGCGGGAGAACATCTGAACTACGGCGGCCTGCGTTTTGAAATTCTGGAAGCCAATCAGCGTAAGGTGCTGCGACTCAGGGCGCGCCACATTACCGCGGCAGTCACCGCCAAATGACGAGAAGTCAAACCCTTCAACACAGAGTACACGGAGAATTGACCACAGAGTTCACAGAGAAATTCCGTCTGAGCAAAAAATCTGAATGGTTTTCTCCGCCTTTCCCCGTGTTCTCTGTGTTAAAGCTTTGCGGCCCCATCCAAGCGCCCGTCAGCTAATGAGCTTGGCGATTATGAATGCAGCCGTAGCCGCAAGCCCCCCGATGACCACCGTTTGCAGCGCTCCTTTGAGCGGACTGATTCCGGTAAAGGTTCCCTTCACCCAGCCGAAAACAGCCAGCGCCAGCAAGGTGACTCCCACCGAAAAATAAAGCCCCTTTTGCACATCGGAGAGCAAGATGTACGGCCCGAGCGGAATCAAGCCGCCGACGACGTAAGACGCGGCGATGGTCAGCGCGCTGACTCGGGCGCGCTTCGGCTGCGGCTCCTCGAGTCCCAACTCGAAGCGCATCATGAAATCCACCCAGGACTTATCGTTCCCCGTGATCGCCTTCACCACGGGAGCCATTTCCGTTTCGGTCAGCCCGTAATCGCGAAAGACCTTGGCGACCTCTTCGATTTCGACGTCCCGCAACTCCACAATTTCGCGCACTTCCCGCTCGCGCTCGGAAGCGTAATGTTCACTGTCCGTCCGCGCCGCAAGATAGCCTCCGAGCCCCATGGCTATCGAACCCGCGGCAATTTCCGCAAACCCCGCCGTAACCACCAGAGTCGAAGCGTGCGGATTCGAGGCGATGGCTCCCGAGATTCCCGCCGCAAGCGCAAACGGGACCGTGAGGCCGTCGGACATTCCGATGACCACGTCGCGAACCGCTTCCGGCGCGGTGAAGTGATGTTCCGTGTGGGGTGTGGCGGGCATCGCAGTTTCTCCGGCAATGCAGTCTTAATTTAACGACGAATATTCTGGCGAAGGCGGCAAACCCGAAAAGTGTAACACGCCGTCGCTCAGCGCCGGATAAGGTTCGAGGTTCTAGTAGGACAGCCACTCTTGGCTGTCCGCTTTCGCGTTGCCGGGATGCTGCAGGGACAGCCAAGAGTGGCTGTCCTATAAAATTCGCAACCTACTACCGCAACCGGCGATTCAGACCATGCCATTCCACGCACTGCGCGGTATCATGCGAGCATGGCGGAACAATTTAAGTCGGGATTTGTCGCGGTTGTGGGCCGGCCAAACGCCGGGAAATCGACCCTTGTAAACCGGCTGGTCGGCGAAAAAGTAGCGATCGTAACACCGCGCCCGCAGACCACGCGCAACCGCATTCAGGGCATTGTAAACCGCCCGAACGCGCAGGTCGTTTTAATCGATACGCCGGGCATGCACCGCCCGGAATCCGCGCTCGGCCGGCAAATGATGGGCGAAGTGGATGCCGCCATCGATGCGGTTGACGTCGTGGCTCTCCTGCTCGACGCCAGCGAAGAGTTCGGCCAGGGAGACCGCCGCGCCGTCGAGCGCGTGCAGCGTTTTGACGGCGCGCGTTTCCTGTTGCTCAATAAAATCGACCGCGTTCCCAAAGCCGAGTTGCTCCCGCTCATCGAAACATTGTCGAAAATAGGAAAATTCGACGAGATCATTCCGATTTCCGCGCTGAAGGGTGACGGGATCGATCGCGTGCTGGAAAAATTCATCGAATATCTCCCCGCGGGCGCGCCGCAGTTTCCCGTCGACCAATACACGGATCAACCGGAACGCTTTCTCGCCGCGGAAATTGTGCGCGAAAAAGCGATGGAGGCGACCACACAGGAAGTCCCGCACGCCGTTGCCGTCATCTGCGATGCGTTTGAAGAATTCGAGAAGCTGATCCGCATCCGCGCCACAATCTACGTCGACCGCGAAGGACAGAAGGGAATTCTGATCGGCAGCGGCGGCGCTACTCTCAAGAAAATCGGCACCGCCGCGCGCAAGGAATTGGAAGCCATCCTCGGCACGAAGATTTTTTTGGAGCTTTACGTAAAAGTGTTGAAGAACTGGCGCGAAAATCCGCAAATCGTCCGCCAGCTCGACTGGCACTGGCAGCTGGACCGAATGGCGGGAGAGTAGCGCGTGTCTTCTGATGGTGGCCAGTTTGCCGATTCGGGTGTCACTCGGCATCTCGTCCTCGGCCCGTGGTAACCTCTTTGAACATCATCATCCGAAGACTGGTTGAGCGGAATCGCTTTTTGGGCGTCTCGCAGAGACAGCCGAGATCCTCACCCCAAGTCAAGAAGGAGAACGACTATGAAGCGTTTCAAAGTTGGAGCGCGAGAGACCAAAATCGGGCGGCGCGACTTCATCAAACTAGGCGCAGCTGTAAGTGCTGTGAGCGCGACAACGATGACGACTCTGAATGTTCGTGTGGCTTCGGCTCAGACCGCGCAGACTCCCTCTGCCGAGCCATGGGCCGTTCCTCAAAAGACAATCGTCCGGCCTATTTCGATTGATTGCCATTGCCACTGGGCGCCGCCACGATACATGAAAGCGTTGCTCGCCGCAGGGGACAAACGACCATACGATCCCGTGAACTATGACATGGACAGACGGATCAAATGGATGGACATGCGTGGAGTTCAAACGCTCGTTTTGACCCTAAACGGCGGTATGCCGTGGGGAATGGTCAAACCGGAAGAGGGAGTGCAGATCGCTCAAATTTGCAACGATGAAGCCATAGACGCCCACAAAACTCATCCCGACCGTTTTATTGCGGGCATCGAGGTGTTTGCCGCAGACCCTGTGCTCGCTCTTAAGGAACTGAACCGCGTAGCAGGGAAACCCGGCATGCGCGCCGTACATTTGCCGAACTCCATCGCATCGCGCGACTACTTGTTTGAACCTGCCTACCTCCCGTTCTTGGCACGGGTCGAGGAACTGGGGTATCCGATTCTGTTCCACCCCCTGGACGAAGAGGCAAACTACTATGGAGGAAAAGCAAGACTAGCGGACCATTATTCGGATGTGGGGGGATTTAGTAACACACTCGGTTTCACATTTGAAACTGCCACCACTGCGGCAAAGTTTATTGTCAGCGGCACATTGGGAGAGTTCCCGAATCTGGAAATCGTCCTGCCTCATTCTGGAGGGTGCTTCCCTTATATATTTGGACGCGTTGATCACGGGTTGGCCGTAAGAAAGGTCAAGCTGCAACACCCGTTCAAGGATTATGCCAGGCGATTTCATTACGACGCACTCACCTATGATCCCGAAATCCTGCGCTTCCTGATCAACTTCGTCGGATCCGATCGCGTCGTGATCGGGACAGATAACGCCTTCGGCGCTAACGGCCAGGCCATGGAATATCCACACACGCTAGTTGAGCAACTGAATCTTCCCGCTGTGGACTACGACCGGATTTTGAGGGGGAACGCAGCGAGGCTCTTCCATCTGTAAACCAATTTGGCTCAATCAACGATGATAAGCGAGGGTTGCCCGTTTGCACGCCATGGGACCCCGCAATTGCCAGCTAAATAGATCGCTGGTAGGGTGTGCGCCGCAAATTATCCGTACGGCGGCTATTTTCCACCGGAGATACTAAAGAAAACTAGGCATTCGCCTTCCTAGTAGATGCATGATTTGTTGCATCGCCATGCCGGGGGAATCAGAGCTGTGCGGATGTAAGAAAACGTAGGGACAAATTCGGCTACGCCCTCGATTTGATGCGCCGCGTGGATTGGTCGCGGCTCGCACTCTGGGCGAATCCGCGTAAAAGCCACATTCCGATAACGGGACTTCTCGGGCCCTATCGTGGATTACTTCCGGGTTGCCGACGACACGCCCGGATTGACGGAGGGAAGGAAACCATTACCTAAACGAGGCGCACGTCGAACAGAGTCAGCCAATACTGAATGGATTGCAAAGCGAAGCCGCAGAGGATGAGTCCGATGCCGAAGACGCCGAGCCAACGTTCGGGAACGTTGTCCGCGTAGTATTCGATATAAGGAATGACTGTCTGTCCCACACCCGTGACAATGCCCGTCACCAAACCTACCCGGATAGCAAAGGACCAATGGTGATCTAGGTGATGGACGAGGTGGCTACAGATGAGTGCCACCGCAAAATAGCCAAAGGTGCGAACGACAGTCGCCCAAAACTGACGACGCGTAAGGCGCGGACGGCGAGCCGCCAAATAATCCATGCCAGGAGCTATGCCGCGAGAATAGCCGAGTACCTGGCCAACTGTGATGAGAAGGGCAAATGAGGTGGCGAATCCAGGACCCACCATGGGGTAGAGTCCGGCTCCGACAGCGGCGCCGCGGATGGCTGAGAAAAGCCCCTGCCAGGTCAAGGAATATTGGTCGAGGCCGCGAGCGGCTCGATTCAGTTCAAGGGAAAGAGTGGTGCCGCTCCCAAAGCCGGAAACAAGGCCAAAGAAGGCGCCGAGACCAATGCCGTAGCCGATACCGAAGATGATGGAGTATGTTACCGCGCGCGTAAGCAGGCGCAGCGGACCGTGCTGGCCGCCCAAAAGGTCGTAGGCGAGATAGAGGCTCCCCAGCACATCGAGACAGCTGCCGGCAATGCTGACGACCGCCACTGTATGGTGGTCCATTCGGCGTATTGTAGCGGCAACAGTTTGGTTTTGTGACCGAATTTCGGGCAAACCGGAAGTTATCCCTGAACCGGATAGCGCCAGGGAAACGGCGTTCTCGTCATGTGGGAATCCCGCAAATCCCAGTTGATGATAACGCGACTTCTCAGGACTTATCCGCTGTTGTTCGCTGCATTCACCGAGCATATAATGAGCCCAAAGTGACGGACTATTCCAACCCACTCCGTGGCATGGTGCCGAAGGTCGTTCAGAAGGACGACGTAGACGACACCGCGGTTGTCGAACTAATTGAAAAGCTACCGGGCGAAGTTGCGTTCGATGCCTACGTGAAGGCACTTATGTCCACGCCCGAAGTTGCGGAGCGGATTACCGAGTTAGAGAACTGCCTGCAGCGGCTGGCGAACGCGGTATGGGCATCGGGGTTGATCGACAAGGATTCAGGACTCCGCGCAGCGACCGAAGAGGCAGCCATCGTCCTTAAAAATCGGCTTGAAGTGGCAGACTTAGCGAGTCGAATCAGGAAGCGAGTGAGTCAGCGGCTAGAGCCATTCCAAGACGACTTGGGGCTAATCAAACCCTCAGATACAAAGGCTCCCAATTCGAACAGTTGATTCCATGACTTACGGTGGTGTTTGGAGCCTGTGGTCTGCACAAATTGCCAAAAAGCCACATTCCGATAAGACTTTTCAGGACTTGGCCGATGTACCAGCCATCAGCTAATTGGCGGGGGATGCGGTTTTGTATGAATTAGCTGGGTTTAAGCACTTCGCCCGCTGACACCGCATCCTCCTCGCGCACCAAAACGCGGAACAAGGGGTCCGTGAGGGGCACGGGGACAGCCTCAATCGCCGCCGCAATGCCTGCGGACTCCAAAGCGCCCTGTGCAATGTCGGCATCTCTTTGCGTTCCGCAGATTTGAGCAACTACGAGCTTCCCTTCGGGTGCCTTGTGAACCGGGTGAAGAATTTCGTGGGCTGCGGCGGCGTCTCGCTCGCGGACCAGCAGCTTGAACCCGAAACCACTCCACGCCAGATGATCGCGCATACCGCCAGCTCTATCAGCTTGGATCACCGCGTCGATGCCAGCGGATTCGAGGACACTTTTCGCAATGTCGGCCTCCCCCTGTGATCCGAAGGCTTGAACCAAAACGAGTATGCTAGGGTCCATACCGTAATTATATGCCCTTACTTTCCTTCCCATGTCACCCGCTGAAACATTAGAACGTCAACGTCGTGCGCCAAGTCCTGATAAACGGTCTTATCGGAATGTGGGAAATCGGCCAATCCGCCCCTGAAGCCACATTCAATTATGCGGCAATCTCGGGACTCAGCCGCGGCAGCCAATCGGGAGCGGGTCCTCGCGGCAGATGAAGAGATTTGCGCATCCGAAAGGCCTTCTCGATCCCTTATGGCCGACCACGTGTTCGTTTAAAGCAACTTCGCGTCACCGAGGAAACTTAGTGAGTTTGGGCGCGGAATCTTGTGGTTCGGCGGGGGGCTTTTGCCACACCTTGTTCATTACGGCCCACATCGAATACCAGCCATAAACTCCAACGATATCGACGACGCCCCGTTCGCCAAATTTGGCGATTGCTTTGGCGTAAGTTGCATCGCTGACGCTCTGGTTGCGATGCAACTCATCGCAGAAGTCGTAAACGACCTCGTCGTCCTCGGGCATTCCTGCCGGTCGCCGGCCTTCGGCTATCGCCTTCAGGATTTCCGGACTGATCCCGGTCTTGATCGCCACTGGGTAATGGGAGTTCCACATGAAATCCGTGCTCGACTGTCGGCCCATGATCATGATTACCAACTCCCTGATCCTTGGCGCCAGCGCCGGCTTGTATTCAACATACTCCCGCATGGCGTTCACAGTTAGCAGGAGTTCCGGGCTGCGCAAAAGTTCCCTCCAACCAGAACCCACCTCCATTTGGACCGGTCTGGGGTATTTGTCGCCATAGATTTTTTGGATATTCGCTTGGGCCGCGAGGTACGCATCTACAGCTTTCTTCTGTTCTTCAGTCAACTTGTCGGGCGGGATTGGTGGCATGCGATCTTGAGCGATCGCTGGAACTCCGAGCCCGACGACAAGAAACAGGCAGGGCGCTAACCAACGCGGTAAATGGGTCATGGAGATGGCACTCCTTCGTTAGCCACGCTTTTCCCATATGCATAGCTTCGCGGATGGTATCTTACCGAGGTTCGGAAATCACTTGGTTTTCGAATCTTTCCAATCGGAGCATTTCTTCCCGCCACTTCCTGAGAAGCGGGATTGTCGAAATGCGGCCCAAGTGGTCCCGGCGGAAAATCCCACATTCCGATAAGGAGTGGCAACATCCAGTGACGCACCGGTACTAAAAGGGAGAGTGCACCCGTGTGAAGGACCGTGGCACTGCAACGTTCTGATTTCGACAGCTAGAAGTCCAGATCCACGTTCACGCTCGCCGATTTGAGACTCTTGTCCGTGCTGTTGAACACGAGAGCAATTCCGGCTCGCTCTAAGTTCGCCGGGTTAATCAACACGGTCGTAACAGGAAATTTTACAAGTTGTGTGCCGTCGGAACTAGTCAGAATGACATCGTAGACTGAGTTCGCGGCAAGGACTGTCTGGAAGGCAGCCCTGCCGTCCGAAAGACTCCTGGTTACGATGATGGTTTCCGGACCTATAGTATTCACTTTACCGAGCGTGACCACGCCTTCCACGTCGGATCTCGTGTCCCAATTGGCGTGGATCACCAGATTGGTTCCTGTTGTTTCAGTTTGCGCCTGCACCCAACAGAGCACGGCGATTGCAAGCGTCGCGGCGATGTAAAGTAGCTTTTTCATTGTGGACCCCCTTATTTGGCAATCATATCTGCAGCTCGCAGCCACACGGGCCCTGACATCGCCCTCAACTCGAACTGCTCTGCTGCTCCGTAATCAGGGTACAAGCGCCGGGGGTGGGTCAGCCTTGCCATGCTCTAAAAAGCAGCGTAGCGTATGGAGGCTACGAGGGAACATATGAGTGGGCAACTGGCCTTGCGACCAGTCAAGGTCCAGGGTTCTAAACCAAACCTCTACCCCGAACCCGCGGGGCCCCTGTACAGTCGTCTTTAATTTACTCTCTCCTCCTGGAACCCTGCACAGTAGGGCAGATGAGCGGCTGACGTTCTTTCAATTCCCGGAAAGCCAATTCTTCGCGCGATAGGCTGCATTGCATTCCCTCCGTTGCGGTCGATAGGTCCTGGTAAGCTTATTAGGGCGTGGCCGACCCGGGCTCCGGGGGCTCGCGGATGGTGCGGGAATATCCCAATACGTTTCTACCTCGCCGCAATTGACACCGCCTGACGCTTTTCGCCGCTCTTCGCATCTATACCTTGAGGGATCAAGGTCGGAATGGGCAGAGCAGTTCGGTCGCTTCGACACACAAGAATTCAATTGTTGTGATCGCTCTTAGTGAAACTCCTGCGCGGGGCTGCTATCGAACCCATTGCGATTTAGAAAGGAAAGTGAACAAAGTGACAGCGGAAAACAATCGAGTTCCGTCGCTGTATGAGTGGCTGGGGGGAGCGGAAGTGCTCAAAGCGTTGATGGTGAAGTTCTACGAGCGCGTGGCCGCGGACGAATTGCTGAGGCCTTTGTTCGGCGAAATGCCGGCGGATCATCCGCAGCATGTAGCGGATTTTGTGGGCGAGGTAATGGGAGGATCGCAAGCATACACGGTGAGTCGCGGCGGCCACGCGACCATGCTGGCGCATCACTTTGGGCGACACATTTCGGAAGCACAGCGGCGACGGTGGGTGAGCTTGCTGCTTGACTGCGCAGATGAGATTGGGCTTCCCGGCGACCCTGAATTTCGGTCGGCGCTGGTGGCATACCTGGAGTGGGGGTCGCGACTCGCAGTCATGAATTCGAAACTGTCGCCAGGTACGGTGGCGGATTCGGCGACGCCCATGCCGAAGTGGGGTTGGGGAGTGCCAGGTGGACCGTACGTGCCGGATAAAGAATAGAAAGCCGCAAATAACCAAGAGCTATCGGAATGTCGCCCGAGTCGTAAATTCCTACATTCCGACGAGAGGACTTAATAGCCTATGAAACCCGTTGCAACGGACCGGTCCGGTCGCAAACTGAATGTGCTGCTCTGGGTCCTGCAGATCTTGCTCGCGATGCTTTTCACTTTCTCTGGCGTGATGAAGTTCATTATGCCGGTTGAAGAGATGACCAAGCAAATTTCACTGCCAGGTTGGTTCCTGCATTTCATCGGAGTTGCCGAAATACTTGGCGCTATTGGGTTGGTTCTGCCAGGCGTTCTTCGCATTCGAGCTGGCTTGACGCCATTAGCGGCAGTCGGGCTGGTGGTTATTATGATCGGCGCCACAGCGGTGAACTTGAAGACCGGGCAACGCGGAGCGGCGCTGACCACCGTGGTCGTTGGGCTACTTCTGGTATTCCTGGCATATAACCGTTGGCGGATGGTGCCGCACGCCCAATTGTCTCGAGGTGCGTCACTCTAGTCTGCAAATGCACGCTGCGGATTTTACTCATGGGTCCGATGTTCGTTTGAACTGGACGGGAACGAGGGCTTCTCAAGTCCCGATAAACGGTGCCAGCTCAACCTGTCGATACAACACCATATAACCAGTTGATCTGACAATATTTCCCATCGAGAATCGATCTGTACGCCAGGACTCAATCAGAACATAAACAGGGCTTTGTTTCGTTTGTTTCAACGCTCGCGAACGAAATCAGCCTCTTAGACTCCTTTATGAAGACTTCCAGCAAGTGTTGCAACGACCCATTGAGACCGCCAGGATTATTGGAATATGGAAACTCGTCTCCATGAGATCGCAAAGCCACCCTCCGATAAGAACGGATCGGAAGTTGGGAATTCAACTTACGAAGAAGGTTAGTAAAATGTGTTGAGCCCGCTTTGTCGTGATTCGATTTTGCCTTAACAGCGGGACTAAATTGTACGTAAGACCGCCTCTGCCGAAGGAGTGCCGTGATCTAGAAACAAAATCTATTTGCCAAAACTTTGGTGAATCTTGAAGAAAATCCAACCCGGCGAGAGTTTTTTCATCCCCCTCTTGTATCGATCGAGCAACGCGGCAAGGCACATCTTCGTTCGTTTGTAGGTTCGTTAGGATCAGCTCTTGCGAGCGAATCACTCTTGCAGAAAGCTGTATCAATCCCCCCACTGCGCTAACGTTCAGAGTTTCCGTGCTTTCCGAAAACGGCTCATCTGCCAGCCATCCGTACACGAATACGGGCGTGGCGAGCGCCACTCGATAACTGCGCCGTCTTTCCTTCTGCATCGGCGTGCGGCTGAACCACTGGCGCCGCCTCGACCACCAACGGATGGCGGCCAGAAGCAAAAAGACAACAGCAACGCCAGTAACCAACGACATATATCCTCTTTCGGTGAGTAGCACTTCCGTCTAGAAGTATCCACCCGCCCATAGTTTAATCCAGGCGCCGGGTCCCATACGTGAAGATCAGCGATTCTCGGAATGCGGAAATCCGCTTCGGGCTACATTCGGATATTAAGTGCCAGCTCAACCGGTCGATGCAATACCATCTGATCAATTAATCTGACAATACTTCCCCTCGAGAATCGATCTGTAAGGCAGGACTCGATTAGAACCTAAACAGGGCAGTGCTCTTTTTGAATCAACGCTCGCGAACGAAATCAGCTTCGCAGGCTCCTGCAAGAAGACTTCGTGAAAGTGTTGCATCGACCCATTGAGTCCGCCGGAATTATCAGGACTTGGCGGCTCGCTGATACCCCCTTGACATCACCGCCTATACGGCTTACGGTGTAGGCAGTCCCCAGTTGGTAACCCAAAGCACACCGCAGTGGCGGCCCGTGAGCAAAAATTTTGACGCCCTGAGGCAAATCCAGTTTGCCAGCCGATCCAGTCCACGGCTAGCTGCGATTCGGCAGAAGTCTGCGCAAGCAGGCTTTGTCATCCGCTCAAAAGATTGTGTGGACCCTCTCGAGCTAGAGGCACGGGCCAATGAGGGGTTGAGCCGCCATGGCACGTCGCGCTATCTGATTTGGTTTCTTCTAGGTCTATTG
>Ga0210384_10001926_pt1 | contig 26595 bp, 27 predicted proteins | sample IncBWH2MmetaG_FD_160574 | JGI IMG/M metagenome (GOLD analysis project Ga0210384, IMG submission 160574) | Forest soil microbial communities from Barre Woods Harvard Forest LTER site, Petersham, Massachusetts, United States - Inc-BW-H-2-M | ecosystem: Environmental > Terrestrial > Soil >...
CGTCCTGAATTCGCGGTTCAACTTCGCTCATCGGAGGTATGCCAGCGGTGTGATGCTCGACCACTTTCAGAATGACAAACCCCTGCCGGGTGCGGATCACATCTGAAACGTCGCCCGGTTTCATGGCGAAGGTTTTGTCTTCGAGTTCCTTGGCAAGGGTCCCGCGCTTGAAGTCTCCAAGATCGCCACCATGGGCCGCTGTAGGCCCATCCGAGTTCTTCTTGGCAATGTCCTCGAACTTGGCGCCTTTGCGAATCTGGGCGAGCAGGTCTTCAGCTTTGGCTTGCGCGGTGGCCAATTGCTGCGGATCATCCGCGGCGTTAGCGCCGCCCTTTTTTTCGGTAGAAACCAGGATCTCGCTCAGTCGGATATGCTCAGGCTGCTCCATTTCATTCTTGTGTTCATCGTAAAACTTTTGCGCTTCCTCCTTGGACATGGACATCTTGGAGCCAACTTCTCTGCCGATAACCTGCTGCGTAATGATCTGATTGCGCAGGTTCTGCTTGAAATCTTCCAGAGAGACCCCTTGTGCCTGGGCAGCTTTGTCGAGATCCTCCATGCTCTCAAGGTTCATCTCCTTGCGCATATCATCGAGTTTCTTGATCAGTTCGGTGTCCGCGTTAATGCCCAGGTCCTTGCCCTTCTCCAGCAGCAACTGCTGATCAATCAGATCGCGCAAGATGTCCTTGTCGCGCTCGGCGACGATCTTGTTGGCATTGATTGGGTCCTGCTGCTGCGCTTCCTGCTTTAATTGGTCTTTACTGCGCAGATATTCGGTGCGGGTTACGATCTGGTTGTTGATGCGGGCAATGATTTCCTCGATAACCGTGTCTGCGCGCAAGGTCTCGGGCAGAACGGCAAGACAAAGGAGGAACAACCATGGGAGGAGTTTTCGCATAGATATCAGTATTCCACGGGCTGCGCCGCAGCCGGACGTTGCCCTATCTGTAAGATGATACGTTCAAGGGAATTGTACCTCTGGAAGCGGATTCGCGACCAGCGCTGCCCTGTTATGATAGTCGGTTTTTGCACCGCTTCAGGCCGCAAATTCATAGGAGCTGATGGTGATAAGAGTGACCGGCTACTTTACCTTTTTCATTTTCTTCCTCTTTCTTTTTGGACTCTTGAATCTACCCGCCAAGGCACAGAAACAGCGCGCGACCGCTCCCGACTTAACCCAACTGGAGAAAATGACGGCGCGCTTCGCGCCCACGCCCATGCGTGTGGACACATCGAAACTCTCGTTCGGCGACCGGCAGGCCCTGTCCAAGCTGATCGAAGCTAGCCGGGCTATTGATGAAATTTTCTTGCAGCAATATTGGAGTGGCAATCCCGCTCTATATGCTCACTTGCAAAAAGATGCCGCTCCGTTAGGCAAGGCCCGCTTGCACTATTTCTGGATGAACAAGGGTCCGTGGTCGGCGCTCGATGAGTTCAAAGCTTTTCTACCCGGTGTTCCGCCCCGGAAACTTCCGGGCGCGAACTTCTACCCGGAAGACATGACTAAGCAGGATTTCGAGCGCTGGTTCGCGTCTCTGCCGCCACAAGGGCAGGAACAAGCGAAAAGTTTCTTTACCGTGATCCGGACTGGCGCTAGTTTTGCCGGACAGGTCCAGGGCGCTTACAGGTCGGTGCCCTACAGCGAAGAGTACAAAGACGCTCTCACTCAGGCCGCGAACCTGCTGCGCGAAGCTGCAAACCTGACCGACAACGCCTCGCTGAAGAAATTTCTTAGCCTGCGGGCCGATGCATTTCTCTCCAACGACTACTACGAGAGCGACGTGGCTTGGATGGATCTGGATGCGCCCATCGACATCACCATCGGTCCTTACGAGACCTATAATGACGAACTCTTTGGCTATAAAGCAGCTTTCGAAGCGTTCGTAAACCTGCGTGACGATGAGGGGACGGCAAAGCTCTCGGCTTTTGCCCAACATTTGCAGGAAATCGAAGACAATCTGCCCATCGATCCCCGCTACCGCAACCCCAAGTTAGGAGCGGCCGCCCCTCTCCGCGTGGTGGACGAGATACTGAGCGCCGGCGATGGCAACCATGGCGTAGCCACTGCCGCATACAACCTGCCGAACGATGATCGGGTAGTTCACCAGAGGGGCAGCAAGCGCGTGATGCTGAAGAATGTCCAGGAGGCGAAGTTCCGAACCGTCCTGCTGCCCATCGCACGCAAGATGCTGTCCAGGCAGGCGATGGTTGACGTCAGTTTTGACTCTTTCTTTACACACATCGTTGCCCACGAACTCATGCACGGCCTCGGACCTCATCAAATCCAGGTCCAAGGCCGCGACACAACTGCGCGGGAAGAACTAAAGGAGCTCTTCAGCGCAATCGAGGAGGCCAAAGCGGACGTCACTGGCCTGTTTGCACTCCAGTACATGATGGATCATGCCAAGGAAATGAGCCTGACCAGCGTGTTGCCTTCCGACGCTGCGGCGCAGCGGCAGCTCTATACCACCTACTTGGCTTCCATGTTCCGCAGCCTGCGCTTCGGGCTAAATGACGCCCACGGTAAAGGCATGGCAATTCAGTTCAACTACCTGCTGGACAAAGGCGCCTTTAGCCAGTACGAGGATGGCACGTTCGCGCTGAACATAGAGAAATTTAAGCACGGAGTGCGTGATCTCGACCACGATTTGTTGACGCTGGAAGCTGAGGGCAACTACGACGGCGCAAAGAAGATGTCGGACGAAATGGGAGTGGTACGGCCAGCGTTACGAGGGGCGCTGGACAGCTTGCAAGGAATCCCCACTGACATAGACCTGGTTTTTGTCACAGCCGATGAGCTGGCGCCCCGGGTTAAGCCGCTGCCCACGGCAAAGCCGACTCAAAAAAGAAAAGCGCGGCGAAGATAGGGCACCTGGTTTTCGTCCTGCCCATGGAAAAGGAAACCTCCAGGATCGAAGCCTTCTCTGACGGGGTTTTCGCGATTGCCATCACCTTGTTGATTCTGGAAATCAAAGTGCCCACGGCGGAGAACGACCTTGCGGCCCAACTCCTCAGACAGTGGCCCTCGTACGTCGCTTTCGTCATCAGCTTCGCCTTTATCGGCATCATGTGGATCAACCACCACCGCTTGTTCACCCATATCCGGCGCGCCGATAATGCGCTGATGATTTTGAACCTTGCGCTGCTGCTAGGGGTGACGGCGGTTCCTTACCCAACAGCCGTCCTGGCCCAGCACCTTAACCGTGGCGGCCAGCGCACAGCAGCTATTCTCTACAACGCGACCTACTTCGTGATCGCCATCATCTTTAACGTGCTGTGGCGATACTGCGCATCCCGTGACGGCCACCTCCTCGGGAAGGAAGTGGACAGCTCCACCATCGCAAGAATCTCGTCCCAGTATGCCCTAGGCCCGGTGTGCTATCTCGTCTGTATCGTCGTGGCCTGGGTGAGTGTACCCGCGAGTTTATTGATGAATGTCGCGCTCGCGATCTTTTTTGCGCTACCGCCTTCGCGATCAGAACGGCTGATCGGCAGACGGTCTTAATGACAAGTGTCTCGTGGGTTCAGGCGGCGACGGTTTTGCCGACTGCGTCGCGGACCAGTGCCATTACGGTCACGTCATTGTCCGTTGGAGGCCGGCACATGAAGTCCTGCACTTTGTCGAGAAGGTTGACGCACAGCTGGTTCGCTGTTTCTCCCTCGCTGTGCTGAAGCATGTTTTGGACTCCATCCAATCCGAATTCCTGATCTTTGCACTTGGCTTCGACGATCCCACGGGAGGCCAGCAAGAGAGCCGCGCCTGGCGCCAGCACGACCATTTGGGAATCACTGGTAGTATGCGAAAAAAGACCCAGCGGTAGGCCTGTGGCGGGCAGTTGCGTAACACTGGCGTGATCTCTCAGGAAACCGGGAGTATGGCCGGCATTGAAGTAGGACACGATGCCCAGATCTTCGTTGTAGCAGCCGGCAAACGCGGGACACGAATGGACGCCCACTGCGGTTTCCAGAACCGTACGATTCAACTGCAGGAACAACTCGGTCATTGCTTCGGCTTCATTGACCTCTTCCTGCGAGAAAAGCTCTTGTCCAAGTTTGCGGAAGGTTTCTTTCGCAGCGGCGACAATGCCCTGCGCTTCCTCCCGGCCGCCCGCAACATCGAGCAACCCGAATAAGACCCGGTTGGGACTCACTCGCAGGAAATCGTAGAAATCGCCACCCATGCGCTGGGCATTGTAGGCCGCCGCGATCTCAGCATCCTGCATCTCTGGCACCGCGGCCTGCACCAGTTCTCCGGGTGATTTTCGGGACGACTTTTCGTGACGAAATAATGAAAGCATTGGCGAATTGCAGGCGAAGTTAGCACAGGACACGGCTAACAGCAATTACCCCAACGTGTATGACAGCAGCCGCACCCTCCGCCTGTCTGCCTCGATCCTCGTTATAACGATTACCTCCACCTTTTTGATGTTACGCCCCCGAAAACGATTCATGCCTGCTTGAACGGTCCGAAAAAGCTTGGAAGCCGCAACTGGAGACCGGAGAGAGTCTGGCCGATGGTCTCTTCAGAGCAAAATTGACGGCGTTCTTCAAATTGCGGGGTTCTGTTGGTCGACACGTGAACCTGCTTGTCCTGACGCTGGTTCTTGCTGGCTGCGGCGGCGGTTTACGCGGCACGGTTCCGGTTGGATTCGTAAACCATACCCAGCATTCTGATGCTGATTTGCAAACCGTCTGGACGGCGGCACAGCAGACTCTGAGCCGAGAGGTAGACCTTAATCCACTCCAACGAATTGGGACCAATGTGCCGGCTGACATTCAACCTGGGGATCGGCGCGCTCTTAACGTCAAGCCGCGCCAGCTTTTGGTTTCATCTCAGCCCGATGTCACTTCCAGTGTGCTTTTGGCGGCGACTAACGTCTACCGCGCCGATCCGACTGGGCTGATCGCCTGCCCGCAACCTTGCAACGTCCGCTATGCTGCCGCCTATTCCTTGTTTCCGCATGAGGTGACTCGCTACGCGGCGTCGTGGGAATTCCAGGGCGACAACTTCTCTCTCATCCTGCAATATGAGTTCGAGAATCAAATCCTGGCTGAGCTGGGGTATAGCTTGAGATGGCGGTGACTGCAGGGGAAGCGGATGATCTCGAAAGTCGCCTGGTCGTTGGTGTTCTAAATTCATCAACCACACAGGACACGAAGTGCGAGTGCTGAGAGGAGGACCTTAGTGATCTTTTGTTTCCTTCGTGGTTAGGGGTTACTACTCTTCTCTTCCTGTGAGTTATTTCTTTTCGCTTTTCTTGCCAGCGCTTTCCGGTCTGGCCGAACTCTCCGACTTCTGAGAACTCTCCGACTTGGATTTTTCTTCCTTCTTGGAGCGAGGCTCCCCTTTGGAGGCAGAATCCCCGTTCGAGGATGAAGAGGCGCTGGCGGACTGTTTTGGATAATCGGTCACGTAGAACCCAGATCCCTTGAACTGCACCGCGGGGGCGGAGATCATCTGCTCCACCGGACCGCCGCAGTCCGGGCACTTCTTCACATGAGGGTCGGAGAACTTCTGGATCCGCTCAAAGCGGTGATGGCATTTTTTGCACTGATATTCGTAAAGTGGCATGGACTCCTGAAAAATCTAAGACTTTCCTTCTTTTGATTCTAGGGATTGGGCTGGCAGACGTCAATTTTGCGAGGCAGGTGCAATACGGATCAGTTTCGACCTTTGAGCCTCTTTCAGGGAAGTCATCCCGAAATCCGGCGCAGTTCAGCCGGGTGAGAGCCTGCCCTGAGCGAAGTCGAAGGGAATCTCGCGTGGCAGCTGATCGGGACACGCTGCGGGTCTGCACGCCAGATCCCTCGCGAAGCTCGGGATGACGCCAATTTTGAACCTGCCACACGATCCGCGGCTTCGACGGGCGCGGTGGTAGACTCGCGCTCATGAAGCCGGGCGAGGATGCTTCTCCGAACCGCAACACCCTGGCGCCCGGTCTCTACCTGGTAGCGACGCCTATCGGGAACCTGGAAGACATCACGCTGCGGGGGCTCCGGGTACTGAAAGAAGCCGACCTGATCGCGTGCGAAGACACCCGCCAGACTCAGAAACTGCTCAATCATTACGCGATCGCCACTCGTACCATGAGTTATCACGAGCACAACGAGATGACGCGCGCTCCAGAGCTCGTCCTGGAACTGGAACGAGGTGCGTGCGTGGCCCTGGTGACGGACGCGGGTATGCCTGGTATCTCTGACCCTGGATTCCGGCTGATTTCGCTGGCCATCCGCCATCACATTCCGGTGGTGCCGATTCCTGGGGCAGCTGCATTTCTCGCGGCGCTGGTAGCCAGCGGCCTGCCCACCGACTCATTTCGCTTTAGCGGGTTTCTGCCAGCCAAGCGTGGCCGGCGGCGGAGCGTGCTGGAAAGCATTCGGTCATCTCCTCGAACCCAGGTTTTCTACGAGACCCCGCATCGGGTGAAAGATGCGTTGGAAGATGTCGTTGAGGTTCTGGGAAAAGACCGGCACCTCGTGATCGCACGCGAAGTCACAAAGATTCACGAAGAGTTTCTGCGGGGTCATGCCGCAGAGGTCTTAGAGACGCTGAACGCGCGTGGCGATGTCAGAGGCGAGATCACCTTGCTGATCGGGAAGGCGGAAGAGGCAGGAGCTCGTGTGCAGACGGGCGCCCCTTCGACAGGCTCAGGGAAGGCTCTCGGCCGTTCGTCGATTCGCCAGAGGCTGGAGCAACTCATGGCCGAGGAGAAGTTGGACGAAAAGGCAGCTCTAAAGAAAGTAGCCAAAGAACGGGGAATCTCGAAGAGCGAGGCGTATCGGGAGCTGCAAAGGAGCAAGTAATGTCTTTCAGGGTTAGGATGTCGCGATCGCAGTTGTTCGCCGCTATTCTCGCCTCGTCTCTGTCGGCCAAATTGTCACTTTCCCGTCCCCGCCAGATTCGCCGTCTGGGGACTCGGGCTCGCGCTATCGGCCACATTCAGCACGGCCGTGCGAACGCCTTGCCCGGTGGGTATAAATGTAACGCTCACGGTGCAAGCTGTACCCGCTGCTAACGTGGTTCCGCACGTAGTCGCAGATTGGGCAAAGTCACCCGGATCGGTTCCGGTGAATGTAAACGGAGTGCCGGCGAAGGTTAGCGTCGTTCTCAAATTATTCTTGACTCTAATCAGCCTCGTGGCGCCCGTACTTCCCACAAAAGTCGCAGCGAAGGTGACAGCCGCAGGTGCGACAGATACTTGCGGGACCCCCGTTCCCGAAAGAGTGACTTGCTGCGGGCTATTTCCCGCGTCATCCGTAATGAGCAGGGTAGCGGATCTCGGGCCGAGCGCTCCAGGAGTGAAAGTCACGTTAACGATGCATGATTGGTTTACGGCGAGCGTGCTGCTGCAGGTCGTCGTAGTATTCAGAAAATCGCTGGCATTGGTCCCCGTGATAGCGATGGAAGCGATGCTGATCGTCCCACCGGTTTGGTTGGTCAGGGTGACTTTCCTAGCGAAACTGGTTGTTCCGATTGCCTGAATGCCATAGAGCAGCAATGTAGGGATGAAGGTTAGGGTCGTACCGCCGACGGTCACCGTGGCTGTACCTAGGATCGCGCTGTTAACCGTGTCAGTCGCAGTAATGGTTTGTGCGCCCGACTTCTTCAGCGTCGCACCGAAGTCTTGCGTTCCCTGATCGTTGGGGGTGAAAGTGAAGTCCGCGGGAAGAACGGCTTGCGGGTCGCTGCTGGTGAAATGAACCGACCCGGCGAAACTGGTGTCGGTGCTGCTACCAACAGGATTCACTGCGGCGACGGTAAAATTAAAAGACGCTCCCGGCATAACTGTGCTCGGTGCAGTCAATTGAAAACTCGGATGTGAGCCAATATTTACGCAAGCGTTCCGCTGGTTCGACCAAAGCAGTTGAACCGTGTAGGTTCCCCCTGGCGTTGTCGCGACAGACTCCTGGTGATTACAAATGTCTCCGATTTCTCCGGTGCCAAAAATCGGATCGATCCACGCCAGAGGAGGAAAGTAAAGCGCCGCAAGCTCGGCGTCGAAATCAGTGACGGTCTCCGCCATCTCGTGCGATGAAATCAAAGTTACGTTTTGCAACTCAGTCCCGGTGCCGCAGCCCCTGGCGCACCCGGATGTCGGGCCGAAATCGGGCATCACCCCATACGCCAGGTTCTTGGAATTGAATGTGCCGGTCGTAGTGCCGTGGTAGGCGCAGAAGTAGACACAGCTAGAGAAGGTTTGCAGCTGAATGGTTACTCCGGAAGGAAAGTAAATCATGTACAACGTATCGACGTTGCCATTACTGTCAAGCTCCGGCATTGGCAGCTGTGCGGCATTGATTTGGTTTATGACTTCCGTCTGAACTTGGGCGTCAGTGACCAAACAAGGAGGAACACCACCGTTACAAACTGATGGTGTGATCGTGTACGAGCCACCGTAGGTTCCCCGCCCAATAGACTGGTTCGTGCCGGCCCCTCCACCGATGGGAGTAACATTCGTAGAGTATTCGCTCAGCAGATCGAAGTAGATACTGTTGGTGATGTTTTGAAAAAATCCCCCAATTCCGTCGGTGACCACAGAACTTACCCTAGTGCCCCAAAAAACTACGACCACCCGAAGATTGGATACCACCGGCCCGCCATAATAGTTGAGCTGTATTCCCGGCGCATGAGAGCTCGACGCACCACGCCCCAGCACGTTCAGACCGACCGTCCTCGGGACAATGTGGATCGGTCGCGCAGGCTGCGTCTGCTCCGTTGACTGCTGCTGCGGCCACGCCACGGTGGCTAAGGCGAGAAAACACATTCCCACCGACAGGACAACCGAGACAACGGAACTCGTTCGAGGTAGAAAGTGTGATTTTTGTGAGGGAAAACAGCAAACCACCGTCACCCCCTTGGTAAGCCAGCGTAAATCGAGAGCCGTGGGCCCAAGGCCTGGTAACTACACGCATGCCGCCGCGTGGTCTCCGACAACGCAGTAGCGCGAGATGCTTTGCCTGATTATTGGGATGAAATCTTAGGACCAGAGGTAGGGTAAGTCAACAAGGGCCGGAAGCTGCGCTGCCTTAATTGGTTGTTCGCAGAAAATCGCTGTTTCATTGTTTACAGCTCCACGGCTCTCTCATCGAGAAACCAGACTACTTCCCCGCCAACTCCTTCTTCACGGCCTCGCTGACCACTTTCCCATCTACTCGCATCCCTGCAGCAGCGAACCGCGCCATGGCGTTCTTCATCACGGTACCCATGTCTTTCGTGGTAGGAGAACCCATTTCAGCGATCACCGCCTTCACGCCGGCTACGATCTCGGCCTCCCCTGCCGCCTTGGGCATGTAGGTTTCAATCAGGGTGATTTCGGCGGCTTCCTTGTCCGCCATTTCCTGGCGGCCGCCCTTGGTGAACTGCTCGACCGATTCCTTACGCTGCTTGATCAGGGTGCTGAGCACCTGCTGCGATTCCTTGTCGTCGAGTGGCGCCATTTTCTCGATCTCGAGGTTCTTGAGCGCGGTTTTGACCATGCGCAAAGTCGAGAGTCGCGCCTCGTCGCGCGCCTTCATCGCGGTAGTAATGTCTTTCTGAATCTGCTCGGTCAGGGTCATGGTGGGGCTAATTATATCGGAGGAATAGGGAGCGGCTGGTTCACCCGATTCTCCGATCAAAATCCGTCACCAAACGATCCTGACGCGCATCTCATGCTCAGGAGAAATCAGCCATGAGCAGACTTGCCATTTGGGCCCAGCTGGAAGCGAAGCCGGGAAAAGAAAAAGAGGTGGAAGAATTTCTGAAGTCAGCGCAGCCGCTGGCTGAGCGTGAATCGGCCACACTTAGCTGGTACGCCATTAAGATGGGGCCGGGAAAGTACGGCATCTTCGACACCTTCGCCGACGAAAACGGCCGCAACGCCCACCTTAATGGCGAAATTGCCAAGGCGCTCTTCGCCAAAGCCAAAGATCTTTTTTCCAAGCCACCGGATGTTGCCAAGCCGGAAATTCTCGCTGCCAAATCCATTCGCGATTGACGTCAACCGCGTCCCTGCCCGTTTGCGAGAGGTCTGGCGGAACACTTCAGAACAGGCTAATGTTCCGATAGACTACTGAAGAGTCAGATTCGCTGATTTTTGGGACTTATCGGAATGTTGCGCAAAAATCGTCTCTTCACTCCCGGCCCGACGCCGATACTTCCTGCGGCCCAGACCGCGATGGCGTCCGCCGCCATGCACCACCGTACCGCCGAATTCCGCGCCTTGTTCTCTCGCGTGCTGGCGGATATGAAGGAATTCATCGGCACCAGTAACGACGTCCTGGTGCTGTCCTCCTCCGGAACGGGAGTGATGGAAGGATCGGTCTCGAACCTGACTTCACCGGGCGACAAAGTCTTGGTGCTGACTGCGGGAAAGTTCGGCGAGCGCTGGCGCGACCTGGCTAAAGCCTTCGGCTGTGTAGTTGAAGTCGTCACTGCGCCCTATGGCGGAACGTTCTCGCTCGATGAAGTTCGTCAGAAACTGACGCCTGATATTCGCGCAGTTTACGCGCAGGCCACAGAAAGTTCCACCGGGGCGCGTCACGATGTAAAGTCGATCGCCAAACTCGTCCGTGCGACGGGTCACGACACGTTGCTGGTGGTTGACGCCATTACTGGCCTGGGGACAACGCACTTTGATGTGGATGGCTGGGGAATCGACGTCATCATTGGAGGCTCGCAGAAAGCCCTGATGATCCCGCCGGGTCTGGCCTACTGTGCGGTGAGCGAGCGCGCCTGGAAGCGCATGGAGACGAGCAAATCTCCCCGCTACTACTTCGATTTCCGCAAGGAACGTAAGGCAGCAGCAAAAGGCGAGTCGTCCTATACACCGGCGACGTCACTGTTCGCCGGCTTGGCTGCCGCGCTCGAATTCATACGGCAAATGGGCGACGGCAATCTGGGGGCGGGGCGGGAAGCATTGATCAACAACGCAGAGCTGGCGGCAGAGATGACCCGCGCCGGAGCCCAGGCCCTGGGTCTAAAGCTCTTCGCGGCGTCCTCGCCAGCGGCCGCACTCACCGCCATCCAATCGCCCGTCGGTGTGGACTCCGGTGCCATAATAAAAGAATTCCGTGAATCGTTTGCGGCGGTAGTGGCCAACGGCCAAGGTGAGATGAAGGGCAAGCTTTTCCGCATTGCGCATCTTGGGTACTACGATTATCTCGATACGATAGGCATTCTGGCAGCTTTAGAACAAGTACTCGCTACTGTAACTGGAAAGCCCGTGGAGTACGGTGCTGGCGTTCGTGCGGCACAGGAAGTCTACGCCCGAGCTGCCGAAAAAAGGCAGCCGGTGGGCGCCTGAGCACTCAAGGCTCTACTTGACCATAAAGTTCATCATGTTGGAGTTCTGGCCGCCCTGATTCATATAAATACCCGTTCCGCCGGGATTCCTCACATAAACCGGAATAGTACCGGCGGTAGCGATGTCCGCGGCGGCGATCATGGCCGTGAGCTGGGTTCCCGCGACAGTCATCGTCGTGCTGCGGGCAGTGCCGTTCCAGTAGACAACCGCGCCGCCGGCAAAATTGCTGCCATTAACGGTCAAAGTAAATCCCATGCCGCCGGCGGTAGCCGTATTGGGCATCAGTTGGGCCACCGCAGGAGCGCCTGCTGCCATCGTGCCAGAGTGCGAACCATAGCCGCAACCCAAGGCGCTCATTGTCAGCAGCAGAACCAGCATTGTTTTCATCACTTATCTCCAAGGGGCGATTGCCGTCAATGTATGAAGTATTCTAGGAAGCCTCATAAGTGCGGTTGTCAGTGGTCTGTCATTTCTGAGTAAAGGATTTGCAACACACGTTAATTTCGAAGGACGAAGCTGAAGATGAAAGTCGTAGTGGCTGAAAAGATTTCCTCTGTGGCGCTTGACTTGCTCCGCGAGCGCCGCTGGACGGTGATGACACCTGAGCAGATAGACGGCAAGCTCGCAGCACACCTGCAGGCCGCGGATGCGTTGATCGTGCGCTCAGCCGTGGAGGTGAATGCCGATCTGCTACGCCATGCGCCCAAATTGCGGGTGATCGGACGCGCCGGCGTGGGCGTGGACAACATCGACCTCGAAGCCGCCACTCGCCAGGGCATCGCAGTCATGAACACACCGGGGGCCAATGCCATTGCCGTAGCGGAGCACACATTGGCGATGATGCTGGCTATGGCACGCCCCCTGTTCCGTGCCAACGAACTGATGCACCGCGGAAAATGGGACAAGAAATCGCTGCAGGGCAGCGAGCTCCGTGGCAAGACGCTGGGCATCGTTGGATTGGGACGTGTCGGCATGGAAGTTGCGGGCCGGGCGCGAGCCTTCGGAATGGAGATTGTTGCCCACGATCCTTTCGTCTCAACCTCTGTGGCCAGAGAACAAGGCATTCGCATGGCCAAACTGGAGGAGGTCTATGCGGCTGCCGATTATCTAACTCTGCACGTCGGACTGACTCCCCAGACAGCAAATATGATCAACGCTGCATCTCTAAAGAAGATGAAGGCCGGGGTTCGGCTGATAAATTGCGCGCGTGGCGAACTGATGGACGAGACCGCTCTCGCTCATGACTTGAAACGAGGCCACGTGGCGGCGGCTGCTCTAGATGTTTTCGCCGAAGAGCCGTTGAAGAACTCGCTGCTCGCAGCCATGGACAATGTGATGCTGACCCCGCACATCGCCGGATCCACACACGAGGCTCAGGAGGCTGTCGGCTACCAGATCGCACTGCAGGTAAAGGAATATCTGAAGCACGGCGTCATCCAGAATGCAGTGAACGTTCCCTCGGTCTCGCACCATGAATATCTCGAATTGCAACCCTACATCGTACTGGCGGAGAGGCTGGGCGCGTTTCTGGCCCAGGCCAGCGAAGGGACTCTAGAAGAGATTTCTCTGCGGTACAGCGGCCATATTTCGGAGTGGAAGACTGAACTGATCCGCAACGCCGCCATCAAGGGCATCCTCAACGAAGCGCTGGAAGAAAAGGCCAACCTGGTTAATGCGGAGGCTATTGCTTCCTCGCGAGGGCTGCGCATCCACGAGGCCCGGAAGCCGAAAAGCTCCACCGGGGGCGCGGGCAGCGTGCTCTCCATTCTGCTTAAGACCAGCGCCGAAGAGCATCTGATCAAGGGTGCGGTTTTGCACGGGCATACGCCAAGACTTCTTCATGTCGACGGTATTGATGTGGAGGCTCCGCTGGAGCGCAATCTGATTTACTTGCGCAACCGTGACGTGCCCGGCGTGATTGGGAGGGTCGGCACCATCCTGGGTCAACACAAAATCAACATCGCCGCCTTCTCTCTGGGCCGTCGAACCGGAAATGGCAAAGCGCGTACGCCGCGTGAAGCCATCGCCGTAGTACACGTAGATGGCCGGGTATCTGAGGAAGTGTTGGCGGAGCTGAAGAAGGTTCCGGCAGTGGCGTTGGCCAAGGCAATCCGCTTGTTCTAAGAAAAAGCTCTGTTTTAAGAAAACCTGGGTCGCGATTTGCGCTGATTCGCAGATAGGTCTGTTTTTGATCCCAGTGAAAAGATATGAAAGGCATTTGATGCTACGAAAAGCATGTCTCATAAGTGTGGCGCTATTCCTTTTCACTGGCATCAGTCGCAGCCAGGACAACCGTTACGATATCGGCTTGAATGCAGGGGCGGTCTTCAGCAAACAATCCACAGGAAATGGGACCACGCTGACTCCGACGAAGGCGGGCGCGTTCATAGCCACGGCCCGGGTCCGCTTCAGTCCGCGGAGTTCGATAGAGGTGAATTACGCGCGGGTTAAGAACTCACAGCTGTATGTATCCGGTGCCGATTACCGCATCCAGGGCCTGATCAGCGAATTTACCGGAGCTTACGTCTTCAGCTTTCTTCAGAGCGACAAACTGGAACCCTTTGTATTCGGCGGCGGCGGGGTGCTGGTGTTCAATCCAAGCATAACTCAGATAGACACAATGCCAAGCTCCATCGGGGCGAGGAGGCAGACCAAGCCCGCGTTTCTCTACGGAGCGGGGGTGGACTACAAAGTGTTCTCGATTCTGCCAATAATTTCGCGATTTCAGCACTCCTCAAACGTCGCTTTACGGCTGCAATACCGCGGGCTGGTCTATAAGGCGCCCAGCTTCGACGTGCAAAACCTGTTCACCGGCGCCGAGGGCCACATGGCCGAACCTTCGATCGGGCTGGTAGTGAAATTCTAGAACGCAAGACTCAGTCGTTGCCGAATTGAGCGGGATGAGCGGATAGTCCAGGATGTGGACCTCCGAATCGGTCGGTCGAGCTGGCCATCGCGGGTTCGAGTGGGCTAGGGCAGTTCCAGGTCAAGGGCGTAGATTTCGTCGCTACTCAACCCGCGTACGAAGAGGGCAGAGCCGTCGGGAGCAAGGCCGCTCCAGGGGCCGGCGGGAACACTCGAGTACCTGCTTAAGTCTTTTAGATCAGCCAGGAGTTCTGAATTGGTCTGGCCCACCTTAACGCGCCGAAAAGTGGGATGCTCTGTACGGATGTTGTCGTAGTAAAGATATTTCCCATCGCGCGACCAGGTGGGAAAACCAATGACGCCTGGTTCGTTGACCCAGTCCGACCACTTCCGGGTCTTGAAGTCGAACAGAAGGAGTTTGGTGGAGTCCTGGCTGAACGCGGCCATATACTGCCCGTCGGGCGACCAGCGAGGGCTGTACAAGTTGTCCGAGCCGGGAATGGTGGAGACCTGGTGGGTAGCGAGGTCCACGATCTGGATCACCAACGGTTCAGTCGACCCAGTCTCTTGGGTTCGACCGAACGCGAGCTTCTTCCCATCTGGCGACCAGGTCGGATCCACCTGAGTGTGGGCTTCCGACAGTACTCCCTGGGGCGTACCACCTTGGGCAGAGATCAGGAAAGTCTTCCAGGGCCGGCCAGGCTGGGTATCAATGTAGGCAATCTGAGTACTGTCGGGCGACCATCGAGGCAGACCGGCCGAAACTGGCGGATACGAGAGCTGCAAGCGATCGCTGCCATCCGTTCGGCTGCGCCACAATGTGTTCTCCGGATAGGAGATGTAGGTGACCCCCTTGCCGTCACGGGAGAAGTCCAATTCTCCAGCGGAAATCCCGGAGAGAAATGGCACAAATTGACGGGATTTTGGATCGTAGCGAACCAGTTCCCCGCGAGCCTGCGATGCGTCTACGAAGATTTTCTTGCCGTCCGGGCTCGGTGCGAAGAAATCGAAGGACAGCGGACCGGTGGTTAGTTGAAAGGGCACGGAAGGTCGCCTGTGAAGTAGTCCTGCTGATTCCCTTATCGCCCAAATATTGCCTCCGGAAGGGGTCCGGCTGATAAAGAGATAGTAGCGGCCATCCGGCGTCCACGCACCGCAGCACTCGCTGGGTGGGCTGTGCCATCCCAGAAGCAAGGGATGGATATCGCTGCCATCTGACTGAATTTCCCACAGCGCGTAAGAGTTGTTTTCGGGCTTCGCGATAGTGAAGCGAATGCGAGTGCCATCCGGGGAGAAGTGAGGCCTGCGGGGATCTCCCGAAACCGCAATCAGCTTGTGCGGTTCGGTGCCATCCGCAGTGGCCTCGTATATCTCAGTGCCCTTGCTGAAAACCAGGTGGCGCCCGTCGGGTGACCACGCGGCGGCGCCACCCACACCGTCAGCGAGCCGACGGGGCGTCCCAGAGGGGAGAGGCAGACTCCAGAGCTGGGAGTCCGTTTCAGAGCCGACAAAACTGATTACCAAGAGCTGAGTGTGATCGGGCGAGATGTCATCAAGGAACACATTGGCAAACGGAGTGGGAATGGGTGATGTCTCTCCGCCACTAGTAGAAACCTGAAAAATCCGGTTCGAATTACGTACCTCAGTCAGGTAGAGCCGGGAGCCATCGGTGACCACGCTGAATTTGGGAGCCCCGTCGCGAGTGATTTGCGTGGTGGTGAACACTCTTGGTGGAGGCGGTGAAGAACTGAGCCAGACAAACGCCCCGGCAAGAACAATGAGTGTAGACACGATCGCTTTGGGGGCCAGAGCCAGCGGGACTTACGAGGCGCCGAAGCAGCCGCAGCCTCGATCTTTCCGGAAGTGGTGTCCCGCTTGAGGCGTTTCAGGTCGGCGCGCATCTCGGCGGCGCCCTGGTACCGGACGTCGCGATCTTTTTCGAGGGCCTTCTGAATTGTGCGCTCCAATTCGGCGGGAAGTTCCGGGTTGAGACGCACGGTCGGCGTGGGCGCTTTGTTTAGAATGGAGTTGAATAACGCGGCAGTGGTATCGCCGCGAAAAGGAAGGGCACCCGTAGCCATTTCATAAAGAACTGCGCCAAAGGAGAACAGGTCGGTGCGAGCGTCGAGGTCCTTACCCAGAGCCTGCTCGGGAGACATATAGGCCACGGTACCCATCGCGCTGCCGGGACTGGTGAGATGCTCCTCGGTCGCCGTGGGCGAGTCGCTGGATTTGGAACCGCCAACCACATTTATCTTGGCCAGTCCAAAATCGAGAATCTTGGCGAGTCCCCGATCGGTAACGAAAATGTTGGCCGGCTTGATGTCACGATGAACAATGCCTTTGGCGTGGGCGGCATCGAGTGCATCGGCGACCTCGATGCCCAAGTCCAGGAGTCGCTCAGTTTCGAGCGGGCGGCCGAAGACATGTTCGCGTAGGGTCCGGCCTTCCAGATACTCCATGACGATGAAAGGCCGTCCCTGGTGGTCGCCGATCTCGTGAATGGTGCAAATGTTGGGATGATTCAGAGCGGATGCCGCGCGTGCTTCACGACGAAACCGCTCGAGGGCCTGATGGTCTTGTGCAAATTCATCAGGTAAGAACTTAAGCGCCACAAAGCGGCCGAGTTGGGTGTCCTCAGCCTTGTAAACGACACCCATTCCGCCACCGCCCAATTTCTCGATGATGCGGTAGTGCGAGATGATTTGGCCGATGATAGGGAACGTCCTCTATGCCGATGAACGCGCATGTTAGTAGGCAAAGCTCGACAAGTCAACGACCTACCTGATTAGCGAAAACTGTACATTGGTCGGATTACCTTCGGATGAGACTGAGGTCGAGACTCAAGGATTGAGAGCTTCTCTTCGCAGCTTGCGACTCTCAGCCAGCAGCGCCATGGAATGCATCAGATTCTGCAGAGTCACAATCCCAACCAGACGCTGATCCTCGACTACGGGAATGATGCTGAGGTTGCGAGCGGTGAGCTTACGGAAGGCTGAAGCCAGCGATTCCTTTTTCTGGGCCACTTCAAAGATCCGGTTCATAACGGCTTGCACGTAGCCGTTGCCCTCCTTGCGAAGGACTTCCAGTATCTTCTGCTTGGAAATCACCCCCACCATGTCGCTGCCGCGAATTACCGGGAAGTCGTCCTGTAGCGAGTGCACTGCTTTATCCAACGCGTCCTCCAATGTATCGGCGGGGGAAAGCGTGGCGAAGTCAGTGAGCATGATGTCTTCCAGGTGGACCGCCTCGAGCACCGATTGAAAGACCGCTGAACGTTCTTCCAGCTGAGCCGCAAGCAGTAGGAAGAAACCGATCATCGCCAGCCAAGCGCTGGGAGGACCGGCGCCCTGCATATATTGCAGCATGCCTGCGAAGATAAATACCGTGGCCAGAGTTTGGCCGATCGAAACCGCGCGGCGGGTGGCGCGAATCGGGTCCATGCGGCGGCTGAACACAGCACGCAGCACGCGGCCGCCATCCATCGGATACGCAGGCAGCAGATTGAATCCCGCGAGCCAGAGATTGGCCCAGACCAGGCTTCGCGGCAAATTGCTGGAATCAAGATAAGGCCTGACCCACAGCTGGAACCGTGGGGCCACTAGAAGAATCAGGCCAGCGGATACCACTGCAATCACCAGATTCACCAGGGGGCCAGCCAAGGCGATGCGAATATCCCGTTTCCACGTCAGAGTTCCAGGTTCCAGCGGCTGCTGCGTTTCATCCAGCAGCGTAACTCCGCCAATGGGCAGCAAGATGATCGCCTTAGCGCGGATACCGGCATGTCGGCCCACCAACGCGTGGCCCAGTTCGTGCAAAATCACGCAACCGAAAATAATCCCGACCAGCGCCAGGCCGCGGGCTGCGCTGGCGTTCCCATGCGCTGCCGACTCCGTCAACCACACAAAAAACAGGAGGAAGACAAAGCTCAAGTGGATGCGGAGCTCTACTCCGAAGATACGGCCCGCCAGGATCGACCAACTTTTCATACTCAAAGCCCGCTGCAGCTTTTCACTACTACCATTCTATATAGTTTAGACGCCAGTGCGTGACCCTGCGATTCGGTTTGGATAGTCGAAGGTGCTAGGACGGCGATTTTGACCGCGGCAGCCGTCCACGAGTGGATGCATTATGCGAGTGATCGCCGGAAAATACCGGAGTCGCCCGCTGCGCTCGCTGCGTGGAATGGATCTCCGCCCCACAGCCGACCGCCTGCGCGAGACTCTGTTCAACGTCCTTACTGCCGCGAATCCGACCGCACTTGAGGGGACAGTATGGCTGGACCTCTTTGCCGGAACCGGCGCGGTCGGCATCGAAGCGCTGAGCCGCGGAGCCAGCCAGGTGTATTTCGTGGAATCTTCCGTACCCGCGGCACAGCTGGTACGAAAGAATCTGCAGTCTTTGGGAGTGGAATTTGGTTTTCAGGTTCTCAGGCAGGATGTCATACGCACGCTGCAAAAGCTGGAAGCGGAGCCAGTTATGGTGGACTTTGTTTTCCTTGATCCGCCCTACCGCATGGAAGAGGTCTATCAGCGAACGCTAGGTTTCCTCGGAGAATCTCGTTTGCTGAGTTCGAATGGAATAGTTATGGCTGAGCACCAGAAGAAATTTGATCTGGGAGAAATATTCGGGTCGTTGCAGCGGTACCGGAAGCTGGAGCAAGGAGATGCGGGGTTGAGTTTTTATCGCAAGATGTAAGCGAGTAATTCCGACGCGGTCAAAGTGACGACTTACATCAGAATCTCATCTGCGCGTCGCACGATGGGGTGCTGCATTTCCTCGAGATCATTTTTCACCAGGTTGAGGCCGTACACGCACTGCTCGAAGTGCTGTGACAGGTTGGCGAACAGTGGCGCCACCTTGGTGTACTCGAAGTGCTCGAACTTGGAAACTATGTAATAGCTCTCTTTGCCCGCCTTCATCCATTCGATGAAGTTTTCCAGACGCTGGCGTCGGAGCCGGAAGTGGTTGATGCTCTCGGGAAACATTCCGGCGAAGAAAAGCGTGTAATCGCCGATGTGCTTGCGCACCTGGCGCTCACGATCAAAAGAGGGCGCGGGGCCAAATACCGGATCAGATTCCAGCAGCATCTCGCCAACATCGCTCAACGGCTGTCCCACGGCATTGCGAATTTTAAACAACTGTTCCACGTCGCAGAATTCCGCCATTAAGCTGGCCACATAACTTACGATCTGCGGATCGCGGATGCCAATCTCTTCCGCATAGTGCCGTCCTACCAGTTCAACGAACAACTGCTGCAGCGGGTGCGTTTCCGGAATCATTCGGGGCTCACCTCCTGGAAAACCCGTATCTGCAACGGGATTCCAACCGCGCTGTGCGAATGTTTACCTTAGGTTTGATGCCAAGGCAAGTGACTTTTGTAAGTCGCGCGCATCAGTTATTTCGATGATGCAAATCATTGCGCGGTTTCCCGCTTTCCTGTTGGCAAACGGTGAAGTCGGCTGCTAATCGACGGCGAGCTACAGCGGTTTCAGTACAATCATCGGCAAGGAGGAGGTCATGCAACGGCAAAACATCTCCAGCGGAGCACCGTGGGAATCGATTGTGGGTTACTCCCGTGCTGTAAGAGTAGGCTCATCGGTTCATATTGCGGGCACGACGGCCACGGGTCCCGATGGCAAGATCACCGGAGTAGGCGACGCCTACGCCCAAGCGGTGCAGGCGCTGAAGAATATCGAGTCAGCCCTCCAGAAAGCGGGTGCCACCCTCAAAGATGTAGTTCGCACCCGCATATTCCTCACCCGCATTGCGGATTGGGAGAAAGTCGGCAAAGCCCACGGTGAATGTTTTCGAGATATTCGTCCCGCGTCCACCATGGTGGCAGTGAGTGCTCTAGTTTCGCCGGATATGCTGTTGGAGATTGAAGCAGACGCCATTATCACGGGCCAGGGAGCGTAGAATATCGCGCATTCAAAAGGAGGCACATGAAGATCTCGCGCTCTGTGCTTTTGCTTTGTCTAACGCTTGGATTCGCGTTTGCGAAAGAGCCGACCCCGCAACCCGTCACGGTGATTCGCGCTGGCACGCTGATTGACGGAAAATCTGACACGCCGCGTCGAGACCAGGTCATCATCGTGCGCGGCAACAGAATTGAAAGTGTCTCCGATGCTGCCTCCACAAAGATTCCTTCCGGCGCGACTGTCATCGATCTATCTCATGAGACGGTTCTGCCCGGGCTGATCGATTCTCACACCCACATCTTCCTGCAAGGCGAGGATCCGGCCAAGGGAGGCTACGACGTAAATATCCTGAAATATCCGCTGGCTTTTCGCGCCGCTCGGGCCACGGTGGCGGCTCGTCGGGCACTGGAACAAGGGTTCACCACGCTGCGCGATGTAGAGACGGAAGGCGCAGGCTACGGCGACGTCGGCATCAAGCAAGCGATCGAAGGCGGCTACGTCCCTGGGCCGCGGATGTTTGTTGCCACTCGGGCGATTTCCACGACCGGCGGTTACAACCTCGAAGACTATGCGCCCGAGTTAGACATGCCCAAGGGCGCACAGCTGATCGACGGTCCAGTCGAAGCGCGCAAAGCCGCACGCGAGCAACTTTCTCATGGGGCAGACTGGATCAAGGTTTACATGACCCACCGTTCCTGGGTGGGCAAGAACGGGGAACTGGTTTCGCAGCCCACGCTCACGGTCGAGGAACTAAAAGCCATCGTGGACGAAACCCACGGCTGGGGCAGGAAAGTTGCTTGTCACGCCTACAGTGGCATCGGATTGCAGCGGGCGCTGGACGGTGGTTGCGATTCGATCGAGCACGGCCTTGAAATCACCGACGCGCAGATCGCACAGATGGTCAGACAAGGCACTTGGTATTGTCCTACACTCAGCCCTTACTACATCGATTGGGCCCCAGCCGACACGCCCGTTGGCCAGCGCGACCGCAAGCGTGCTGCCGTGCATGGCCCATCTTTCCAGAAGGCGTTGAAGGCAGGGGTGAAGATTGTCTACGGCACCGACATGGGCGGGATACCCTGGACTGAGCCCATGGCGCAGGAGTTTTCGCGCATGGTCGATTTCGGCATGTCGCCCATGGACGCCATCAAGAGCGCCACCTCTCGAGCGGCCGTGATGCTCGATATGGAAGGTCAGATCGGCGTTGTCGCCCCCGGCGCGTTCGCGGACATCATTGCCATGGATGGCGATCCGCTACGCGACATCAAGGTTCTCGGGACAGTGCCGTTCGTGATGAAAGATGGGAAGGTTTTCAAAAATGAGGTCAGGTAGTGGGTCACTGTTATTCGGGGTAGAGCGAGCAATCTTTATTCCCGGCAAAGTTATGCGAGTAGGGATGCTTCGGCTGCTCTGGCCTCCCGCCGGCGGAAGGCCAGATTCGCTCAGCATTACAAAGCACTCAGCATGACAAAAGGCTCGGCATGACAGGGTCTGGTTATCCAGATCAGCAATCACGCCCATCCAAAAATCTTATGGCCAAATGCCCTTGACAGCGGCCGCACGCACGTCATAATGCCCAAATCTCCTTTTGATCGGTTGGTCCCGGCTGGCACGTTCGATGCTTCCGGTTGGTACCTGCAGGAGGTCATCATGAGTGTCCTAGAACTTTGTGATTCGGAAGTGGCGAAAGTACCGGTTGAGGCCAGCGTCGCCGAGGCCATCAATCTCATGCTGGACCATCGTGTGGGTGCCGTGGGCGTGGTGGACGGCGAGGGACGAGTGGCGGGAATTTTCACCGAACGTGACGTGTTACGCAAACTGTCGCTGAGTGGGCGCGACCCGAAAAAAACTCCGGTGAGAGAGTTGATGACTACACCGGTCGAACTCGCCACATTGGCAACCACTCCTGGTGAAGCCTTAGCCACAATGGTAGAACGTCATTTCCGCCATCTTCCGGTGGTGGATGGCGAGGGCAAGCTTCTCGGCATGCTTTCGATCCGCAATGTCCTCGAATGGCGCATCGGCGACCTCAGCCAGGAACTGGACTCTCTGGAGCAGTATGTCGCCAACGACGGTCCCGGGGGCTAGAAACCAGATACTCATACCTAACTTGGTGACACGAGGTTCGTCCATTTGTGCTACGTGAACCCCGCGGGAGATTTTGCCGCGCGGGTTGGCTTTGCCGGGCAAGATATTCCCCCTGTCTTCTCAGCATTAACACTTCCCATTTAAATCTTCGCAAGAGTCCCAGTTCGTGAACTATTTCCGACGTGATTTCCGCGGTCGAATTGGCTCGCTGCGTGCTTATGCCTAAACGAGGAACAAATCTTGGACAGCGGATACTATGCGGCGTGTGCCGGTCTGAAGACGCAGACACAAGCTCTCGACGTGGTCGCCAACAACGTGGCAAACATTAATACCAACGGTTATTCCACCTCACAAGTGGATAAGCGGAAAGTGGGGAAGCTGGCTCTGGCCATCCAGGTTGCCTTCCAGGAACTCGGAGCCTTTCCTACATCCAGCACTCAGGTTCCAGTTGACACACAGGAACCAATGCCATTCAGTGATGTCCAGGCCATTGAGAATGTGGATCACACTGCCGCTTTGGGGCGCCTCGTGGCTCCGCCGCACGGCGATCTCTCGAGCGCTGAGGAGGACGGAGATCTAGGCGATCTGCGCTACGAACTGGAGCAGGCTCTGGCGCCGGAAATTTCCCGAAGAGAAGTGGCATTGCGCAGTGTGCCGGATGGCCTAGTGATAAGCCTACTGGAAATCGGATTTTTCGAAAGCGGTTCGGCTCAAATCAAGAATAGTTCGATGCCTGCCTTTACCCGCATGGCAGGGTTGCTGGCACAGCGGAAATATCGCATCCGGATCGAGGGCCATACTGACAATGTGCCCATTCACAATTCCAGGTTCCATTCCAACTGGGAATTGTCAACCGAACGCGCCACGGAAGTCATCCGCATACTTGTGATCCGATATGACTTTGCGCCCGAAAGGCTGTCAGCGGCTGGCTACAGCCAATATCACCCCGTCGCCACAAACGATAGCCGAGAAGGACGTGGCCTTAACCGCCGGGTCGACGTGGTGGTGCTGGGACGAGAGCCTGCGCCCCACAACGCAGCGCGAACCCAATCTTCTGCCCCCAGAAAATTGCCCGATGACGATCGCGGCCCTGCAAAGTCTGCTTCTGACAGCTTTCGATTGGCTCGCTTCACTTTTGAGCGGCAGATGTATATGCATCGGCTAGTGAGATTGCTCTACCCCGTGCCTTAATGAACGCGCATCACAGCTCGCGGTTAGTTCGGGTGCTGGTGGCGGATGATAGTGCTTCCATGCGAAATACCCTCACCCGCATGATTGAATCTGATCCTGCGCTGCGCGTGAGTGGGACAGCTCACACCGGCCCGGAGACCTTAGAGAAGATTTGCTTGCTGCAGCCTGATGTCGTCATCCTCGATGTGGAAATGCCGGGCCTCGGCGGCCTCGAAATCCTAAGAGGCATTATGCGGGATTTCCCCCGTCCCGTGATTGTGATTAGCTCGCTGACCCAGGAGGCGCAAGGATCACTTTGGAAGCGCTGGCCGGCGGGGCTTTCGACTATGTCCCTAGACAGCTATCTGCGGTGTCACTTGACATCGAGAATAATTGCGAGGACTTGATTATTAAAATTAAGGCGGCGGCCGAAACTTGCTGGCCTCGGTCCATGGCCCGGGTTGCCCGCTCGGCAGTCAAATTCCGCCCGCGTACGGTGAGCGTCTCTCCCAGCGTCATTGCAATCGGGGTTTCCACGGGCGGACGACAGGCCCTTGAGGAAATCCTGCCTCTTTTGCCTGCCGACTTGGCGGTCGGCGTTCTGATTGTCCAGCACATGCCTGCTGGCTTCACCGGACCTCTCGCCCGGCGGCTCGATGGATTCTGCAAGGTAACCGTTCGGGAGGCCAACAACCACGATGTAGTCGAGGCGGAATCGTGTATATAGCTCCGGCGGGACAACACATGACGGTTTATCGGCATACTTCATCGCAGGTTCTAATTCGCCTGTCGCAGTCGCCCGAAAATTGCGCCCACATACCTTCGGTTGATGTGATGATGTTGTCCGTGGCAGAAGTGTTTCGAGCTTACTCCATGGGTATCATCATGACTGGGATGGGCGTCGATGGCTTGCGCGGTATGGAGGCCATCGCGAACAACGGGGGCACCACACTGGGGCAAGATGAGTCGAGCTGCACGATCTACGGTATGCCTCGGGCCTGCGCGCGCAGTGGCGTTCTGCAGCGAGTAGTCCCTTTGGCACGAATTCCTGAAGAAATTCTACAAGCTACTCGCTACCGGCAGCCCCTAGCGTCCTCTCCTTGAGACATTCTCACGTCGAGTGACCTAAGGCATAGTCCAGTCGAATCCGGGTGAACCTGTTCCGAGTCAAGCAATCGCATCTGGCTCTCATTCGGCTTCCAACCGGCCTTTCGTGCTGGCGCAAATTGGGTAAGAAGTTCTTGCCCAATCCCTATTTTGTTCCTCTTCGAGGGCGACGAGGTATAATGACGTAACCCTTAACCACGAAGACACATCGCTAAAATCACTCTGCGCCTTCGCGATTGAGAAACCGGCTTCCAGGAAGGCGCCTTACACTACAGAAAAAATAAGGCTTTTGTGGAGCTGCAGTTTAGCACCACGCAGGCCAGGAGTTGTTGGTCGACACAGAATCTGATGCGGCGCGACCTGCGGGCACAGGAGGATTGGCGATGTCACAACGAAACGGCGATAAATCCAGATTCCATCGGGAACGAAAGCAGAACATTCTTCGCCGCAGGCGAACTCGCGAACTGCTTAAGGCCGAGGCTGGCCTCGTGGTGCAGCCGGGCGCGAGGAAAAAGGTGGAAGCTTCCACGGCGAGCGGCCAGGGACGAGTATGAACAAGATGGCGTCTTCGTTGGGCGTCCCGCTGACTCCAAAGAAACGAGTGTTATTAGTGAACACTCACGCCACGCGGCGTGACTTGCGGGCGCAGATCATGCGCAAGCTGGGCGCCGAGGTCGACTGCGCGGCTGATATCAGCGAGGCGCGTTCGCTATGGCAGGCCGATGCTTATAGCCTGATCCTCGTGGACGTGCGCAACGATTCTACCAACGTGCAGGAATTTTGCGATGACGTGAGAAGAGCCAAACCTCCGCAGACCGTCGCCTTCTTGGTGGGCAAGCCCGAGTATGTGGCCGGCTCTCCGGCGGCAGATGACGGTACCGCGGAGCTGCCGCTGCACAACATCCATGGCGCCTGGGGAGAGATGGTAATCGCACTGTACGCGCATGCATGCGAAGCATTGCCCCGAAGGTACGGCTTTCAGGAAGCATCCTGGCGGATTGCCGCGATTCGGTCTCTGAAAGACCCGCGGCCGGAACGAGCCGCGGCCGCCGACGAAAAACCTCCACGCTGGTCCTGGGCGGACGCCGTACATCGACAGTCTGGCAAGCTCGCGTGATAAAACTTACTTTTAGTTTGGTTAGCGACACGAGGAAATACAATGAAGAAGCTTTTTGTTGGCAACATTCCGCATAGCACCACCGAAGCAGAACTGCGAGCGTTGTTCGAGCCCCATGGGGCCATCGAGCAAGTCAGCATCGTAACCGATCGCGATACCGGTCGTTCGCGGGGATTCGCATTCGTCGAGATGACCGATTCCGGCGAGGCGGAGAAAGCTATTGCGGCTCTGAATGGCAAAGAACTGGGCGGGCGCGCGCTGAATATTAATGAAGCCCGACCTAAGACTGACCGCGGCGGCCCACCCCGCGGCGGGCGGTCATCCGGCGGTGGCGGCGGACGCGACGACTACCGCGGCCATGCCCGCCAGCCTCGTGAGCCGCGCTGGTAGCTGTCGGCGCATCGAAGGATGCAACACGGGCCGTTGCACTAGGAGCTATTTGGCCCAAAAATTCCCCATGGAGGTTTTTATGTCTGGTCGAGGCCGATCGAGCTTTACCAAGCGTCAGAAGGAGCGCTCGCGTCAGGAAAAGCAGCGCGAAAAGGCGGAACGCAAAATCCAACGTAAGTTGGAGAAGCAGACAGGAAGTACCGAAGAATCAGCCGATTCATTAGAGGATTTCTCCGCTGTGGCTGACCAACTGGCGCTTCCCGGCTCAAATGTAGAGGACTAGCGTTGGAAGGCCGGCACTCTGCTCACGTAACGTTTGTATTGCCACGCGTCACGCGGGAATTGCTTTCCCCAAGCGAACCGATCTGAGGTATTCCGCCGCCCGTTCAGGCGAGACAGAATTCATCAACACTCTGTCCGCTTTTCTGATTCCAAATGCCAGCGGCAGATAGGGAACGATGCTGAGATGCCAGTGGTAGTACTGTATGCCAGTGTTGGCCGCGGGAGCGGTGCGCAGCCTGTAACTCAAGTCAGGATCGTCGAGGCCAAAATGGATTTTGCCTAGCGTAAAGTGCAAGATTCGAGCTAGGTCATTGATTTCGTCAGCATTGGTCTCGCCAAAATTTGCCATGTGCCGCCGTGGGTATACGTG